>TARA_R110002033_G_scaffold170654_1_pt1 | contig 34931 bp, 31 predicted proteins | sample TARA_R110002033 | Tara Oceans TARA_R110002033 (sample SAMEA4397051) | marine metagenome | biome: Polar Biome; feature: [SRF] surface water layer (ENVO:00010504); material: water (ENVO:00002006), including particulate matter (ENVO:01000060) such as... | depth 5 m
GTCAGATCGGCATTGTCTCATATTGGGGACTTAATCGCAGTTTCCCTAAGAAAATTGATGCGATGTTAAGGTAGTCGAAATACTTCAGCGTGTTTTCTTTAGCTGGATTTTCTTCTATGCTATTGACGATGTTTTGAATTTTAGACTTAACTTCATTTCGCTTTTCTAAAGGTATGTAGTCATTTTTTGAAAAGTCGTTATTAATAAGTAGTAATGTCTGCTTTGTTGAAAAAGGAAAGCTCATTTTATAAAATATTTCTTTTTGTTCTATTGCAGATTTTACGTCTTCAACTGTGATGTCCTTACCGGCATATAATTGCTCTCCGATCTCGTGAATTATTTCTTCTTGCGCTAATTCGGATTTGCTATATAAATTTTCTTTCGCATAATCTGGTATATAAAACAAGCCAAAATAAAATGTTGCAATAACACCGACAATACTGAATAGATTCCAGAAGTGGCCCAGCGCCCATTGCCAGCTTTTCTTTAGTTCTTCAAACACTACAATGCTCCAGTGATGGCTTCTAACATCTATGGACACCCCGATTTTTGCAAGCAAAATCAAGATCTAACAAGAACAGTTTTGCAACCATCTATTTGGATTTTTCGTAAAGCTTTTTAGCTTTTATCCCTGATGCCATTCTTACAAACAAACAGCGCTGACTTGGTTCTAATCATTTTGGCGTTTTCAACGAAACGATGTTAGTGCCAGAATTTTCAAGTCACGGTCTTACCTATCTTGTCATCACTCTTTTTTACTAAGCAAAACTTGGTGTATCACTCTTTTAAATTTAGTTCGTTTGAGCCTGATACTTTTGATCTCGTGCAAGTATCGCCCAAAAACTCTTACCATTTTTTTGGTTAACGCCGTTCCGTCTCGTACGACACTTACTGCTTCTCAATGCAGCATGTGTAAGTTTTTAGTCAATTGATACTAAAAGACTTCTGAATTCAGTGCCAGTACAAACGAGCCAAACTATAAAAAGCTGCTTCGCATATCGTGCCCTACGGGAGCGCTGAGCAGTGGTGTTTGGTTAACTCACAATCAGCATGACCTAGAAACAGAATCCAAAGCACAAAAACAATAACCCCTCCCTAGCCCTCCCCTTGAAAGACATAAGGGGAGGGAATAATTACATTATCAGGCTAAATGAGGTGAGCAAGACAAACACCAAGAGCGAGGTCAAACGATAGTGTCGAGCGGTGGTGTTTGCTTTGCTCGCATCTCCGCAAGCAGAAGTCAGGGTCAAAGCTCCGAAAAGCCAAAGTAATAACCCCTCCCTCGCCCACCCCTTGGAAGACATAAGGGGAGGGAATAAATAAGTTGTCGGACTAAAATAGCGATCAATTTTCAAACACAACCCTGTCGATTATGATGCATCGAGATAAAAACGCACCAAAACTAGGCGTTTTTAGATGTTCGTTTTCTTGCAATAATAACGAGCAAGACGCCACCTAGGACGCTTAACGTTGCAATTATAAGATGTAAAGTGATGGATTCGTTGGCAAAAAATACGCCTCCTATTGTGGCGATGATAGGAACGAGTAGCTGTAACACAGCAGCCATGGAAGCACTAAGATAAGGCAGGACGGCGTACCAGATGGCGTAACCAAGACCAGACATGATGGCGCCCGAGGTGACGGCTAAGATAATACCTTCAGGCTGGGCGATCTGTGATTGCTCGGTATTGAGATAAATAACAAGCAAGGCAATCAGTAACATGGGAATGGTGCGAACAAAGTTAGATGTGGTGGCGAATAAAGGCTTAGCCGAGATTTTGCCTCGCCATGTGTACAAGCCCCACGCCACGCCTGCTAGCGTCATTAAGATGAAGCCAAGCAAAGAGGGAGACGACAAAGTAGGAAGCACTAAATAGACAAAGCCAGCAAAGGCTATCGCCAGCCCTAACCATTCCAACCAAACCAGCTTTTGCCCTGCCCACACTGCGAATAAGATCAAGGTCAGTTGCACAGCACCAAACAGTATCAAGGCGCCCATTCCGGTCGATAACGTCACATATGCATAGGAAAAACCCAAGGCATAAATAAACAGCGCAAAGGCCGATAACCAGCTACCTTCTAACCACGCTATTTTCAAATCATTGTGCTGATGTTTGAGGCACTGAAAAGCACTCAGCAATACCAAGGTAACGGTGCCGCTAAGCAAGCGCCATGTGGTGAATTGAGCCGGATCGATAAGGCCATCATTAAGCGCCAGACGACACAAAACAGAGTTTGCCGCGAACGCCAACAAAGCCAGAATCACAAAGACACATAAACGTAGCAAACTTGTCATCAATTTGTTCAACAGCCTAGTTAATCTTAGGTGTGCCTAATAAGGAAAAGGCTACTTTTACGCACTGGCACCAGATTTGCAAGTCTCATACTAACGTCCACCAGCGGTATTTTGATGGACCCAAAAAGGAATCGACATGACAACGCTTTTAATTTTTACCGATTTGGATGGCACATTACTCGATCATCACACATACAGTTTCAAACCTGCACTGGCGGCCTTACAGTCGCTGAAGACTTTTTCTATTCCTTGCGTCATCAACACCAGCAAGACATTTGTTGAGCTTATGTCTCTTAGACAAGAGCTTAATCACCAAGACGCTTTTATCGTGGAAAACGGCTCTGCTGTTTATATCCCGAAGAATTTAGCCCTCTCTACAGACGAAATTTTAGAGGACTGTGGTGATTATTGGCGCAAGTCATTCGGCCCAAAACGCGATGAACTAATCGAACTCACCAATGATAAGCAAGACCAATACACCTTCAAACGCTTCAGTGAGATGACATGGCAAGAACTGGTTTCTATCACTGGCTTAAGTGAAGAAAACGCCAAGCAAGCCATGCAACGAGAATTTACCGAGCCTATGGTTTGGACCGATTCTAACCTTGCTCTTAATGCATTACGCGACGACCTTGCACCATTTGGCGTGCAAATTCAGAAAGGCGGTCGCTTCGCTCATCTGATGGGCGAGCACTGTGACAAAGCAAACGCCATGTTATGGCTCAAAGAATTGTATGAACAACAAAGCGACGAAGACGTTACTACCATGGCATTAGGCGATGGTGAAAACGACATAGGTATGCTGAGCAAAGCCGACATTCCGGTCGTGATTCGCTCCCCTGTTCATGCGCCACCAGAAATCCCAAATCGTTGCGATGCTTGGCTTAGCGACGCGTATGGACCCGAAGGCTGGGCACAAGCAATCAACAAAGTTTTGACTCAACAAGGCATTTTGTAACGGCACTTTTTAACGACAGAAAGAGAAGACAACAATTACGATAAGAGGCCTTTTTACAACGTCACGAGCGAAGCCAAGACGAGGCAAAAATAGACGAGAAAGCGGAGTTTATGGGTTATAAATGAGCATTTTGAGTCTATTTTTAACGAAGTAATGGCAAGCGCAGTAGTTGTACAAAGGTCGCTATAACAATACTAGGAGAACAACTATGGGCGACTTTCATCAAAACGGTATCATCACCACACTTCACAACTTGGCGCACCGCCCGTTAGAAGAAATGGAAAAAGAGCTGTGTGAGTTTGCTAAAACACGCCCAATGTCTCTTATCCTTCCTTGTCTGTATTCCGAGCTGGAAACAGACGCCATGCCGAATATCCTTAAACATTTACAGCAAGTTCCCTACTTGTCTGAAATTGTTATTGGCTTAGATCGAGCAACAGAAGACCAGTACCGACATGCATTAGAGTTTTTCAGCGTGTTACCGCAAAACGTTAAAGTACTTTGGAATGACGGCCCTCGCCTACGAGAAATCGACAGCGTCTTAAAAGGCGAGCACCTTTCGCCATCCGATCCGGGCAAAGGCCGCAATGTTTGGTTTTGCATGGGTTACAACCTAGCCGCTGGTAAAGCGGAATCTATCGCCATGCACGATTGTGACATCGTCACTTATGACAGAGAACTGCTGGCACGTCTTATTTACCCGGTTGCTAACCCGAATTTTAACTACGAATTCTGTAAAGGCTTTTACGCTCGTGCCGCCAATGGAAAAATGAATGGCCGCGTGAGCCGTTTATTGGTCACGCCATTATTATGCTCGCTCAAAAAAGTCTTTGGGCATTTGGATTATTTGGATTACCTAGACAGCTATCGCTATCCTCTGGCAGGTGAATTTTCATTCCGTCGCGATGTGATGACGGATTTGCGCATCCCGAGCGACTGGGGATTGGAGATTGGTGTACTCAGTGAAATGTACCGAAATTACTCGACCAACCGTTTGTGTCAGGTGGATATCGCCGACATTTATGATCACAAACACCAAGACTTGTCTGCCGATAATGACGATGGCGGCTTGTCTAAAATGTCCATCGACATTACTAAAGCTATTTTCAGAAAGCTGGCGACTAACGGCACTATTTTCAACCAAGAAACTTTCCGTACGATCAAAGCCACCTATTATCGTGTCGCTCTAGATTTCATTGAGACTTACCGCAACGATGCTGAAATTAATGGTCTAAAATTAGATGTTCATACAGAAGAGCAAGCTGTCGAATTGTTCGCTAGCAACATCATGAAAGCTGGTAACCAATATCTAGACAACCCAATGGAAACTCCTTTCATACCTAGCTGGAACCGTGTTGTGAGTGCTTTCCCTGGCGTGATGAATCAACTGGCTCAAGCCGTTGAATTGGATATGGCCCAATACGGTCCTAAAAAACAATAGAGACTCTAAATAAAAGATCGGTCAAAAAAGAACTGACCCTTAAAGTAATCTTTTTGCTAAGTTGAACGTTACTACGTTGCTTTTCAATCACTAAAAAGACAGGTAGGTAAACATGGAAAATGCTCCTTTGTCGCATCTAGAACAGCGCTTAATCGCTCATTTGCAAGTCATTTACCCAAGCTTGGACAATAAGGATTTGGCGGCAAAGTGTTTAGCCACATTTAATCTAGATCCGTCAACTGAGTCTCCTCGTCCTCATAGAAATCTATGGGACCAATCAGACATTATGCTGATTACCTATGCAGACACCTTGCGCAGAAAAGAAGAAGCGCCGTTGGAAACCCTGCACAAATTTGTAAAAAGCAAATTGTCTGATTGTATCTCCGCTGTTCACCTACTGCCGTTTTTTCCTTATAGCTCGGACGATGGCTTTAGTGTGATGGATTACACAACCGTCAATCCATCCTGCGGACGCTGGGCCGATGTCGTGAATCTTTCGAAAGATTTTAAAGTAATGGGCGATTTGGTTATTAACCATTGTTCAAGCCGAAGCATGTGGTTTGAAAATTACAAAGCTGGCGTTGAACCGGGCGCGAGTTTCTTTTATGAAGCCGATCCAAATGCAGATTTAAGTGCTGTGGTTCGCCCTAGAACGTCGCCATTATTACGAGAAATACAAACTAAGAACGGTGAAAAACACGTTTGGTGTACTTTTAGTCACGATCAGATCGATTTGAACTTTGAGAACCCCGTCGTTCTATTAGAGTTCCTGCGCATTATTCGTTTGTATCTAGAAAAAGGCATTCGCTGGTTTCGCTTAGACGCCGTGGCGTTTCTGTGGAAGATCCCAGGTACCTCTTGCATCAATTTGCCACAAACCCACGAAATCATCCGTTTATTAAGATTGATGATCGAACATTACGCACCAGATTCCGTGATCATAACTGAAACCAACATCCCCAATCAGGAAAACCTCACCTACTTTGGTAATGCCAACGAAGCTCATTTGATTTACAACTTCTCTTTACCGCCGTTGCTCATCAATAGCTTGGTGACCGGAAACAATAGCCATTTAAAACAATGGTTAATGAGCATGACACCGGCTCAGCAAGGTACAACCTATTTAAATTTCCTTGCTTCCCATGATGGTATTGGCTTGCGCCCAACGGAAGGCTTACTTTCGGAGTGGGAACTGGAAACGCTGATCAATACTATGAAGCGCTTTGGCGGCAAAATAAGCTCACGCACTACGCCGCAAGGCGAAGCCAAGCCTTATGAAATCAATATCAGCCTATGGAATGCCTTATCAGGATCAGCACTACACGGCCCAGATAAATGGCAGTTTGCTCGCTTCCTTTGCGCCGCTGGTGTAATGATGGCACTTGAAGGCGTACCCGCTTTTTATATTCATAGTTTATTTGGCACAGAAAACGATTTAGAACGCGTAGACAATACAGGTCAATTTCGCTCAATAAACCGTCATATTTGGGATATGGAAGATTTAGATCATGTATTAAACACACCAACCCATCATCAGAAAGTATTCCAAAGCGTAACGAAATTAATTCAAATACGTCGAGCACAGCCAGCTTTTCACCCAAATGCAACTCAGTACGTGCTGCACATGGGTGAAAACCTCTTTGCCTTCTGGCGTCAAAGCTTAGATAGAAGACAAAGCTTGTTTGCTGTTTATAATATGACAGACCAACCGCAAAATTTTAACTTGTCTGAACTTAACCTAATAGCCACCGATGACTGGACAGATTTAGTATCAGAACAAGTATACGAAGACCATTTAGGCAAGGTCACTTTAATGCCCTATCAGTTCGTTTGGCTTGCTAACAAGAAAAGTAAGCTCAAAAGCAGTTAGTTTTCGTTTCATGTTTAGCAACACACCGTACTAGGTTATAGCCGCAAAACCTGCCAATAAAAATGAGACAATGATAACCATTATCAGCCATTGATAATGGTTATTTTTATTTCAAGCTCTTTTTATTTAAGACATAGGTAATTGTGAACATGATGAATTTAAGAAAAATCCTAGCCATAGGAACATTGGTCGCCTTCAGCCAGCTATCTACTGCAGAAACGCAATTGCCTAAGACTGCGATTTTTGATCTTGGCAGTTTAGATACCATTGCCTCTCTAGGTTTAGAAAGCTACGTGGTTGGAGTACCTAAACAAGTACTTCCAGACTACCTTAAGCAATTTAATGATGCTCGGTACACTGATGTGGGCGGTTTAAAAACACCAGATCTAGAAGCAATCAAAACTCTCAACCCAGATCTTATTGTGATCACAGGTCGCCAAGCAGGCCAAAAGAGCGCCCTAGAGGCTATAGGTAAAGTTCAACAAGTTGAAGCTTTTGGTGACAACTACTGGGAAAGCTTCAGTGCAAACGTCACCTCAATCGCGACTTTATTTAACGCCAAAAACGCTGCGGATACAGCGCTTGCGGAATTAAACACAGACATCGAATCGACAAAAGCGGACATTAAAGACAATCCGACTATTCTGGTTGTGACGCATAACAATGGTTCTTTCGGATTACGAGATGAACCTATAGCAACTCAGTTATTAGGCTTAGATGCATCAAAAGTTCCGTCTCATGTAACGCCACAAAAACGCGGCACTCGTACATTTACATCACTTAGCGTGAACAATATTGCAGAGATGAAACCAACGACTTTATTTATCGTTGACCGTAGCGCTGCGATTGGCGACACCAAGAACGCTCTAGATATTGCAGAATTAAAAGTAGAGCTAGCAGCACAAGGTGCTGGCACCATCAAAGTCACCTATTTATCGCCTAAGCTTTGGTACTTATCAGGTAATGGCTTACAAAGTCTTAGAATGCAAGTGAAAGAAATTGCAGACGCTCTTTAAGTCCTAGAACTGCTTTAAAATGGCGCCTAAAACAAAAAAACTCGCTGAAATCCATCAGCGAGTTTTTTTATACTTCCAGTATTCAACTATTTATTAATGGCTTACCGTTTTAGAAAATACATTAATCACCACCACACCGGCGACAATCAAAGACATTCCAATGCAAGCCGCCAAATCCAGCTTTTCACTGTTAAACAGATAGCCAAATACCGAAATCAAGACAATACCTAATCCAGACCAAATCGCGTAAGTCACGCCCGTTGGCATAGAGCGCATAACTATAGTTAGCAAGTAAAAAGCCACGGCATAACCGACAACCAATACAATGCTTGGGCCTAATTTAGTGAAGGAGTCTGATGCCTTTAAAGCCGTCGTAGCAATGACTTCAGCTAAGATAGCGAGAAACAAAATAAAATACGTCATACGCCCTTCCCTACATTAAACATTTTAAGATAACGACTAGCTGGTGGTTTTTTCTGGTTTAACACTGTCTGATTTAACATCTTCTAGATCAATGTCTTCCGCTAAAAAGCCACCAGTTTGATGCGCCCAAAGCGATGCATAAATACCAGCGTGCTGAATCAATTCTTCATGACTGCCCTGCTCAACGATGTTGCCTTTATCCAATACAATCAAACGATCCATGGCAGCAATGGTCGACAAGCGGTGAGCAATAGCGATAACGGTTTTACCTTGCATCAGTTTGTACAAGCTCTCTTGAATTGCAGCTTCTACTTCAGAGTCCAATGCAGATGTTGCTTCATCTAGAATCAACAAAGGCGCATCTTTTAACAAGACTCGCGCAATGGCAATACGTTGACGCTGACCACCGGAAAGCTTGATACCACGCTCACCGACCATGGCATCGTAACCTGCATTACCAAACGGATCGGTTAAGTCTTGAATAAAGTCATGAGCTTCTGCTTGCTTAGCTGCAGCTATCATTTCTTCTTCCGTTGCATCAGGGCGACCATAAAGCAGGTTCTCGCGAACCGTTCTGTGCAGTAAAGACGTGTCCTGAGTCACCATACCAATTTGACCACGTAACGAATCTTGCTGAACAGCGCTGATGTCTTGTCCGTCAATTCGAATTTGACCTGATTCAATGTCATGGAAACGCATCAATAAATTAACAATCGTTGACTTACCGGCACCAGAGCGACCGACAAGGCCGACTTTTTCACCGGCTTTTATAGACAAGACAAGGTTCTCAATGACCTTACTGTCTTGCTTACCATAGTGAAAATTGACCGCATCGTATTCAATAAGACCATGTGGAACTGAAAGCGCTGGCGCGTTTGGCTTGTCTTCTATCTCGATAGGTCGAGACAGTGTTTTCATGCCATCGTTAACCATGCCGATGTTTTCAAATAGCGCACTGATCTCCCACATAATCCATTGGGACATACCGTTTAGCCTAAGCGCCAAACTCACCGCAATAGCAATTGCACCAACACTAATAATGCTGCCAGTCCATAACCAAATAGACAAAGCCGCTACAGAAAATGCCAACACATAGTTACAAGTTTGCACACCTACACTAAGCATAGTGACCAAGCGCATTTGCTTGTAAACCGTCTGCAAGAAACCATCCATGCCGTCTTTTGCATAATCCGCTTCACGCTGATGATGAGAAAAAAGCTTAACGGTTGAAATATTGCTGTAGCTGTCGACGACTCGCCCAGTCATAGTGGAGCGTGCATCGGCTTGTTCTGCTGAGATTTTTTTCAATTTAGGAACAAAATACATTTGCAGCAATACATAGCAAACCAACCAACCTAACATTGGGATCATCAAGCGATAGTCTGCTTTAGCAATCAACACCACCATAGAGATAAAATACACACCGATGTAAACCAAAACATCGAGCAGCTTCATCACGGTTTCACGAACCGCAAGTGAGGTTTGCATTACCTTAGTAGATATACGCCCAGCAAACTCATCCTGAAAAAACGACATGCTTTGACGCAAAATATAATGGTGAGACAGCCAACGAATACGCATGGGGTAATTACCCAAAAGCGTCTGATGAATAATTGCCGAATGAAAAAAAGTCACTAATGGCATCGCCACCAGAATCATCAAAGACATCATTAATAAGTGCGTACTTTCTTCGGCAAAAAAAGTGTCAGGATTCTTATTAATCAACCAATCTACCAACTGCCCCATAAAGCTGAATAAGGTCACTTCTAAAATGGCGATGGCAGCCGTTAAAATAGACATCAACAACAGCGGAAGCTCCACTCCTCTTGAGTAGTAACGACAAAAAGCAAACAGCGTTTTTGGTGCTTGCACAGCTTCTATATCGGGATAAGCTGGCACCCATTTTTCAAAAAAACGTAACATGATCTTCCTTATCGAACTTTAAAATAGACACTATCAAGAAAAACACAGCGAAAATAAGTGTCGTACTGGACAAAAAACTTCCTGTCCATTAGAAATAGAGGCGAAATTGAACCACGTTCCATAAATGAAAACCAGAAAAGATAGTCTTTCTGAATTGCAGCCTATTGGGTTTTACTCAGTACTTGCACAATTAAACTAAACGACGAAGTGTAAACCTATTATAATTATCGCCCTATTACTGGTTTATGATTTCTACTCGATAAAACCGACTAACCTACTCTTTAAGTTGAAGCATGAAACTCACATTTCCTATTATTTTAGTACTCGGTCTATTGTCTGGGCTTACACCGTTGGCGATTGATGCTTACTTGCCCAGTATTCCAACGATTTCTAAAAGCCTAAATACAGACATTGGCCTCATCCAGATGACGCTAAGCATCTATTTGCTGGTGTTCGCTTTTCTACAGATTCTTTTTGGCCCTATTTCTGATGCAATTGGCCGACGCAAAGTCGTCGTCGGTGGTTTGGTTGTTTTTGCCATTGGCAGCTTTATCTGTGCCTTGACCCAAAGCTATGAAATGCTAATGACTGGGCGCGTAATTCAAGCCTTGGGCGGTGCGGCTGTTGCTGTGTGCGTTCCGGCCTTAGTCAAAGATGGTATGTCGATCAATCAATTTGCCAAAGCCATGTCGATGATCATGCTAGTAATGGCATTAGCGCCTTTGGCGGCACCTATTATCGGTGGCGCCATTCTCATTATTTTAAATTGGCACTACATCTTCGTTATGCTGGGCATCTTAGCCATTATCGCCATCGTGTTATTTCTGCGCACCATCCCAGAGACCTTACCGATTGAAAAACGCATTCCTTTCTCATTCGGCAATGCGATTCGAAACTATATCACTTTGCTCAAAAACCGCTCTGTGATGGGTTATATCGGAGCTTCTGCCTTTTACTTTGCAGGCATGATGAGTTTTATTACTGGCTGCTCCTTTGTGTATATTGAAATATATGACGTTGATCCTGCTAATTTTGGTTTCTTAGTTGGCTTGAACGTCATTTCTATGATGCTAGCCTCAACCATTAATGGTCGTTATGTTGAAAAGCTTGGTACCGAAGTTCTCTCTAAGTACGCAATTTATATTCCCCTAACAGCCTCAGCGTTAATGATTGTCTTAAGCTTTTTTAGTCATCCACCACTTTGGCTGATTATTATTTCCAGCATGCTATTTATGGGGCCAATGGGCATATTAGGTAGTGGGTTTATGGCGGGCGCTTTGAAGCATGCAGGCAGCCATAATGGCAGTGTGACTGCATTAGCAGGAACGTCACGGTTTGCCTTTGGTGCCTTAGGCGGCGCTGTGATCAGTATCCTTCACAATGGCACTTTTGTTCCAATGCTTGGCACCATTGCCGCTTGTGGCATAATTGCTTTTGTTTGCTTCAAGGTTACGGTTCGATATGCCGAGCCAACTACTGAACATTAATCTTTTGAAATAACGTAATAATGCAAAAAAAATAAATCTTATATATCAAACGGAGTCCCAATGCTAAGTACTCAAACGCTCATAGAAAAAATCAAGAGCACACCTGAGCAAGTACAATTTAAAGAAGTGATTGATGTGATTGAGCGTGAATACGATTTCACGCCTGCTGCGTTTTCTAATGGCAAGCAGACCAATGGCATTAATGAAAACAATGGTTCTTGTAAGGTTTTTTCTTTCGGATCTATTCACCAACTAACAGAAGTCGAAACCCTAAATTTGTTTGGTGACTTTTACCGTGTTGATGTTTTAGAAAACCCAGAAGCCAGCGACCACCAAAACATTCGCCAATTTATTGAAAATGGCTGGAGTGGTATTACTTTCGAAACAGTCGCGTTGATTAAAAAGCAAGTGTAACAATTATAAAGAGGCCGGGAGCGTTACCGCAACCGGCCAATATCAACTTCAGGGACAATAGAAGTAGATATAAATAACCATTCGATTACAAAGACTTCGCCTTGCGTTTACGCTGGCGCCAAGCCACTAAAACAACCAATAAAAAGGCGGGGATGAAGAACCATTCTTTTGCAGGTCGATCAGCATCTACTTCAAATTGTGTTATTTCCCAATCAAAATCCAACTTCTGCTGTTCCGCATAACTGCCAAACGATAAATTGTCGATCAGATATTTACCCTCTTCTTCACGCAACTCAATGCCTGCACCGTTGAGCAATCTGTCAACCGCATCACCTTGACCTAATAGCGGCATATGTACCGTTTTCGAAATCCAACGACCATCTAAATTTTCACCTTCAACCGACATTCTTAGTGTATCTAAAGCAGGATGCTGATCAATGTAGCTATACATTTCTTGGGTTGGACGCTCTTTATATGGAGCCTCGACCATATCAAGCCAAAAGCCGGGACGGAAAAGTGTGAATGCAATCAATAGCAACGCGGCACTTTCATACCATTTGCTTCGATCCATAAAATACCCTTGCGTACCCGCAGCAAAAATTAGCATGGCTGCCAAGGAAACAATAAAGACGACGACACCCTGAATAAAGGTCACATCAATCAAAAGCAAATCGGTATTGAAAATGAATAAGAATGGTAGCAGAGCAGTTCTCATCGAGTAGAAAAATGCCGTGAAGCCAGTCTTAATTGGATCGCCACCTGATACTGCCGCCGCCGCAAAGGACGCTAAACCAACAGGAGGTGTGACATCGGCCATGATGCCAAAATAAAACACAAACATGTGAATCGCTATAAGTGGCACAATCAAACCAGATTGTGCTCCCAGCTCCACTACAACACTTGCCATTAAAGACGAAACGACAATGTAGTTAGCTGTGGTTGGCAAGCCCATTCCAAGCACCAAAGAAATAAGAGCAACCATGAGTAGCATGATGATTAAAACTCCACCAGATACCAGCTCAACGAACTCCGCCATAACTTGCCCGATACCCGTCAGAGTAACTGTACCCACGATGATACCTGCGGTTGCTGTCGCCACACCGATACCAATCATGTTGCGAGCGCCAGTATTCAAGCCTTCGATTAAATCGAAAATACCTGACTTTGCCTGCTGAACGACGTGTTTTTGCTTACGAAACCAGGCTTTTAGAGGCTTCTGGGTGATCAAAATAAATGCCATCAACATACAAGCCCAAAAAGCAGACAAGCCTGGAGACTTACGTTCAACCATCAAAAACCACACCAATACAATCAATGGCACTAGGTAATACAAACCGGATTTGTATACTTCAGCGAAAATTGGCAATTTAATAATTGCTTCATCGCTTGCGTCAATTTCTAGATCATCAGATTTTGACGAGATATACAACAAGCCAAAATAACCAATCACCACAAACGCAAGCAAACCAATATTTGAAAAGTCCCCTAATAACCACTTAATCGCCGAAACGATATAGTACAAAATACCTGTCAGTATCAGCATGCTGGATACAACGATACCTGTACGAATCAATTGTGCCGTCCAAGTACGTGCGGGTGTAGAACGAGGCAAGCCTTTCATATCCGCTTTAAGCGCTTCTAAATGCACAATATAAAGTAAGGCAATGTACGAAATAGTAGCTGGTAAAAAAGCGTGCTTAACTACATCAATATATGGAATACCTACGTACTCCACCATTAAGAAAGCCACGGCCCCCATCACTGGAGGCATAATGACACCGTTTACCGAGGAAGAAACTTCTACCGCTCCGGCTTTTTCAGCACTAAAACCCACCTTCTTCATCAGAGGTATTGTAAAAGTACCTGTCGTCACGACATTGGCAATAGAAGAACCAGAAATCAAACCTGTCATAGCAGATGACAAAACAGCCGCTTTTGCAGGACCGCCACGCATATGCCCAAGCAAAGCAAACGCTACTTTAATAAAATAATTACCTGCACCTGCTTGATTTAATAAGGCACCAAACAAAACAAATAAGAAAACAAAACCAGAGGACACCCCTAAAGCGATACCAAATACACCTTCCGTTGTTAGCCACATATGGTTCATGGCTTTTTCAAAAGAAGCCCCTTTCCAGCGAAGTATCTCAGGTAAAACAGGACTGTCTCCAAAAAATACATATAACAGAAAAAACAAAGCAACTAGCATCAAAGCAGGCCCAAGAGAGCGTCTAGCCGCCTCTAGAGTCAGAATCAAACCGATAGCAGAAACAACAAGGTCTGTTGTGGTTGGCAGCCCTGGACGCATTGCTAACTGACCATAGAAAAAATACAAATACGAAGCACATGCCGCCGCAAGAACTGCCAAAATATAATCTAACCACGGGATATGACGGGTGGGACTTTTACTAAAAGCAGGGAAAGCTAAGAAAGCCAAAAAAACAGCAAAAGCCAAATGAATAGCACGAGATTGAGTGTCGTTTAAAAAGCCTATGCCAAATTGTGATGGCAAAGGCGAGCCTGTCCATAGCTGAAACAACGACCACATGAGTGGTACAAAAAAAAGTAAACCGATAGAGATCTTTCCAGTTGGATTACGCTTACCTGTGTCGGCTTCCGCGACAAGCTCTTCTAACTTATCTGGTGAAGCTGAGGTGGTTGTATTAATAGACATACAGACTCCTAGTCACACACTTCACAGTGTCGACTCATTGCAAAACTCAAAAAGCACCAGTCAAAAGACTGGTGCTTCATTCAAGGTGCATGAAAATTCATGCAAAGAGATACTTACTTGATGTAGCCGTTTTCACGGTAATAACGGACAGCACCTGGATGTAATGGCGCCACAAGTGATGTGTGAACCATTTCAAGTGGCTCTAGGCGAGCAAACGCAGGGTGTAATCGCTTGAAAGAATCTAGATTTTCAAAGACGGATTTAGTTAGTTGATAAACCGCTTCATCAGATACATTTGCTGACGTAACAATCGTTGCTTTAGGTCCAAATGTTAGAACATCTTGGTCGTTTCCAGTGTACATACCAGCAGGAATAACCGCTTGTGAAAATGCACTGTTCTTTTGAATAACCGCAAGTGATGCAGGATCAGTCATTGGGATCAACTTGACGTCACAAGTAGTTGTTGCTTCTTGTGCAACACCATTTGGGAGACCAGATACGTAGATGGTCACATCAAATTTATCATCACAAATACCTTGTGCTTGCTCAGACGCTTTTAACTCTGCAGCAATAGAAAAGTCTTCTGTCGTCCAACCTTTTTCAGCCATTAATAGTTCCATCATAGAACGATTACCTGAACCTGGATTACCAATATTTACACGCTTACCAGCAAGGTCATCAAATGTTTTGATACCTGAATCTGCACGAGCCATTAAGTGAATAGGCTCAGGGTGCAAAGAAAAAACAGAACGCAATTCAGGGAAAGGATTACCCTCGAACTGACCTGTCCCTTCTAACGCTGCCGTTTGAACATCTGATTGAGCAACACCGAACTCCAACTCGCCAGAACGGATACTGTTTACGTTGTAACCAGAGCCGCCAGTCGACTCGACAGAGCAACGAATACCATGCTCTTTACGATCCTTGTTTAACATACGGCAGATAGAGCCGCCTGCAGGGTAATAAACACCTGTTACACCACCAGTACCAATCGATACAAACTGAGTGTCCGCCATAGATAACATGGAAGCGCCTGCAATAGCAGGTACAAGCAAAGCTTTAAATAGTGTTTTTTTAATTATCATAGAATCCTCAAGCATTCCGGTATTTAAAATAATGTCATGTAGCGAGGACCTAATCGCAAATTAAATGCCAAGTTTCAAATAAACACCTAAGTTATTGATAAATAATAAAATAGCTCTGTAAATACGACTATTTACTTGTTACTAAAATCTATAACTTAAGTTATAGAGAAATTAGAAGTGCAAAGAAATTGTCAGTTAAACCATGCAAAACAAGCACATTCAATGCACTTAATAACAAAAGCTATGGATATAACTTTTGTTATATCACTCAAAAAATTAAGCCCTTTGCCTTTTCCAATTCCATTTTCCAAGCTTTTTTTATTGAGCCGATACCGTTAGTATTCGCCTTAATAACATTAATAAAAGAAGATTTTCTCTACATGCAGAGCCTTTCAAAAACACGCACGCTGGCCTCTTTGCTTTGTTTTTTTTTAAGCCTAGCAACGCTTTCTAGTGAGTTATCCGCAGAGGATAGCTCTACATGGCATTCTGGGAAAAGAGTGATTTCAGTAGGAGCTGACTACAACTTCCCACCCTACGAATTTGCTGGCGAAGATGGAGAACCAACGGGTTATACCGTTGAGTTAACAAAAGCCATTGCGGAAGTAATGGGCGTTCATGTCGAAATCGAAATGGCAGATTGGCAAAGCATATTAAAAGGCTTGCACTCTGGTCATTTTGACATCCTTCAAGGAATAGCTTACTCAGATGAACGAGCGCAGAACATTCTCTTCTCTTCTCCACACTCTATAATTAATTACTCAATATTCGCCCGCAAAAACTCTCCTTCAATCGATGATGTTTCGCAACTTAAAAACAAAGAAGTAATGATTCAAAATGCTAGCATCATGCATGAGTACCTTCTTGATAATAATATTCAAGCCGTCATCATTCCCGTTAAAACACATGAAGAAGCGTTACGCTTACTTGCTTCTGGTAAACATGATTACGCATTGACAGCAAATTCTCCCAGTCTTTATCTAAGCAAAGAGATGAAGCTTAATAATATTCATGCCATAGCTAGCCCAATTTCAGGTCAACGTTTAAGTTATGGTGCTTTGCAAAAAAATGAAGAGCTAATTGCTATTTTCAATGAAGGCTTAGCTATCCTTAGAAATACCGGCCAGCAACAAAAAATTCATGAGAAATGGTTTGGAGCATTACAGCAGTCGTCCTTCCCATGGAAAGAATTAGGATTATACGCAGCCTATATTATTATCGCTTTATTGTTGGCAATCGGCGCCATAGGTATATGGAATGCTATGCTGCGAAAAGAAGTTGAAAAGCGGTCTTCCCAATTAAAAGCACAGCAAGAACAGCTTATACAAGCCGATAAAATGGCGTCATTAGGAGTGCTTGTGTCCGGTGTGGCACACGAAATCAACAACCCAACAGGCTTGCTTATGCTTAATCTTCCTATTCTAAAATCAGCTTGGGAAGATGCTCTACCCTATCTAGCTCAATACGCGAAAGAAGATCCGAATTTTTCATTAGCGGGCCTTAGATTTGATCGCTTGAGTCAGGAGTTACCATATTTATTAGACGAAATGGATCAAAGCACCTTAAGAATTCGAAACATAGTGAATGATTTAAAAGATTTTGCTCGTGAAGAACCAAATGAAATAACTCAAGAAGTGAACCTCAATGAAGTCGTATCTACCGCTATTCGCTTGGTAGATACGACTATTCGAAACACTACAGATGATTTTGAACTGTACTTAGATAAACGCAATCCAATTATTATCGGAAGTGCTCAACGGGTAGAACAAGTTATCATTAACCTAATAATCAATGCTTGCGACGCAGTTGAAAAACGCACAGAAGCCATTCGGGTCACCACCACTCAGAGCTTAGATGAAAAAGAGGTTCTTCTTGTTATTGAGGATGAAGGGCGAGGTATTGATCCAGCCAACATTCTGCGTTTAACAGACCCATTCTTCACAACAAAAAGAGAGCAAGGCGGGACAGGACTAGGCTTGTCTGTTTCTTCTGCTATCATAAAAGCACATCATGGTACATTAGCTTTTGATTCTGAGTTAAATAAAGGCACCAGCGTCACTGTTTCTTTCCCCATTTATAAGCCAAATGATGCAATGGAAGGCACTTTTATCAATACCGTTCACTCAGAACCATCTATATAAAATAAGAGCCTTTCATGAAATATAATCTCTACCCTCAATTTAAGATTTTATTAGTTGATGATGAAGTCGCTTTTCTTAGAAGCATGTCATTAACATTAGAAAGACAAGGGTATAATAATTTAATGACATGTTCAGATCCAAGCCTAGTCCCCTCACTCATGGAGAAGGAAGATGTTGGTTTGGTTTTATTGGATCTCACCATGCCGAGAATTTCAGGTCAAAAAGTATTGTCATGGTTAAAAGAAGAATACCCTAATGTGTGTGTCATCATTATAAGCGGGGTAAACCAAGTAGATTCAGCGGTAGAGTGCGTAAAACAAGGAGCATTCGATTATTTTGTAAAAACCTCGGATCAAAATCAAATTTTAGATGGCTTAAAACGGGCAATTCATACCCAAGAACTCACTCTAGAAAATCAAGCTTTGCGTTCACAAATTCTATCCAATGAATTAGAAAGACCTGATATCTTTTCAAAAATCATCACTTCAGATCAAGTAATGTGGTCAGTTTTTCGTTATATCGAGTCTATCGCTAGCACACGCCAGCCAGTTTTAATTTCAGGTGAAAGTGGTGTCGGTAAAGAGTTAATCGCTAATGTCATTCACGAATTAAGCAACTGTTCAGGCCCACTAGTGAGTGTCAACGTAGCTGGAGTAGATGACAACGTATTTGCAGATACACTCTTTGGCCACTCTCGTGGTGCCTTCACAGGCGCAGACAAAACACGACTAGGGCTAGTCGAAAAAGCTGCAAATGGTACGCTATTCCTTGATGAGATTGGTGACTTAAGCTTGGCCTCTCAGATTAAGCTTCTGCGGCTTCTACAAGAAGGTGAATATTATCCAGTTGGAAGTGATAAACCAAAAAGAATGGAAGCAAGGATAGTAGTCGCTACACATCAAAAATTAGAAGAGCTACAAGCTGAAGGCAAATTTCGAAAAGATTTATTCTTTCGCTTAAAAACCCATATGGTCAACATACCACCACTAAGAGAGCGTTTAGCTGATCTTCCTTTATTAATTGATCACTTTATCAAATCAGCTTGTGAAGAAATGAATAAACCAGCTTTAACTGCACCAAAAAGTTTATCTGTAAGTTTATCTCAGTACACTTTTCCTGGTAATGCCCGCGAACTAAAAGCACTAGTGTATGACGCAGTTAGCCAAAGTACATCAAACAAACTCAATTGCGCACCTTTCGAGCCACTTTTAAACAAAGATAATCATTTAGTTTTCACGGAAAGTCAGGTCCAGTTTCCAACCAATACTCAGTTACCAACTCTAAGCAACATGGCAGATTTATTAGTCGAAGAAGCAATGAAAAGAGCAAGCAATAACCAATCATTAGCAGCAAGAATGCTCGGAATTTCTCAGCCTGCACTGAGTAAACGATTAAAAAACATGAAAGAAAGCCAACACAGAAACTAAAAAGGCACTTGAATATTCAGCTAAGGCAATGCGATAGTCTATAACCATACATATGAGGTGATTATGGAATTAGTAGCATTTGATCTAGACGGAACCCTACTGAATCGGCATCAACGCCTTTCTGACTACACGCTAGACACCCTTGAACGTTTAAAAGCCGCAGGGGTTTTCTACACAGTCGCGACTGGCCGCACGCACTTTGCCGCCATGCCTTGCATTGAAGGCCATGAATTTCCTAACTGGCAGATCTTCAAAAACGGGGTTGAATGGTGGGATCCACAACAAAACCTTTACCGTCATCGTAACCTGCTGTCACAAAGCCATATATCAGAGCTTCTTACTTCTTTTGAAGAAAACGAAGTTACGCCTTTTATCTTCTGCCTAGAAGACGATGGTTCACACAGGGTTTACCATTCACCGCTGACAGGGCATTTGAGCGATCACATAGCCAATGAGCTGGGCAATCATAAAAACATGAGCCTTCACCCAATAGCAGAGCTATCTCATAGCGCAAGAATCACCAACATTAGTGCGATGGGTCGACCTGAGTTTATTGAAAAAATTGTCCTAGATAGCCAAAAACACAGTCACTTAACCGCCTACTCAGGTGGCGGCATTTACAACCCTGACGCATTTTGGTTAGACATACACCACAGTAATGTGTGTAAAGGTTCTGCATTGATGGAACTAAAAGCAGAAATTGGTGCCGAAAGGTTGGTAGTATTTGGAGATGGAGACAATGATCTATCTATGTTCTCTGCTTCAGATGAAGCCTTTGCAACCGATAACGCATTAGTCCATGTGAAAGATGCTGCTACCGATGTCATTGGTCATCATGATGAAGATGGCGTAGCAAGGTATCTAAGAAAAAGGTACAACTTGTAATCTTCCATGTAGGGGTTGATTAAAATTTATCTTCCTCCATTAATAGATGTAGGGATGAGCTGTTTTATCATTCTGATTGAGATATTTACACGACGTTACGAGTAAGGTAATAGTGAAAACACCTCATTAACCAAAAGACAACATAAATGCCTTTACCCAACGATCATTTTGAACCATGATTGTTAAAAGAATAATTAGTTTGGAGAAATGCCATGTTTGAATTTTTGTTATTCGTCGCTGCCTGCGCAGCAATTGCTTTCTTGGTAGCCAATATCCAGAAAAACACTGCTCAACCGAAAACAAAGCTGCAACCAATCAAGATTGAGCGCGAAGAAGTACGTCGTCCAGTACCACGTCATAGACGCCCATACTAAATAACCCTTTCTCCATTCTATCTATTTGCCAGATTGAAACCTTTTCAATCTGGCATTTATGTATTTATCTCGTACTCTTTTAGTTTGTTCGCAATTGCACTGTGACTCATACCAACCGCCTTGGCTAGTCGCCTTGTACTTGGGAAACTGGGATAAAGCCGCTTCAATAATTCAGCTTCCCATTGCTTCACTGTCACTTCCAACGAATCATCAATCAAAGCCATGTCTACCATGTAATTGTTTTCTGGTAACAGGATATCTTCAGCTTGCCACTCTTTGTCTTTGATTGTCAGTAAGGTTTGTAAGCAAGTATTTTGTAACTCTTTCAAATTACCCGGCCAAGAATATAAAGCCAACTTGGTTAAAGCGCCTTTTGAAATAGAAGGCACGGGCAAACGATAACGTTCAGCCTGAGCTGATATTACTTGCTGAATAAGTCCTTCTATATCCTCTTTGCGATCTCGAAGCGATGGCATAGCTAGCGCTAACGTTGCCAAAGCGAAATACAGTGTTTTATTTAATGTCTCGCTATTACTAAGCTGCTTTTGACTTAGCGAAGATAAACTGACCAAACGAACATTACTATCAAGACTGGTACTTTCTCCAGGATGACGAGACAACCAACTGGCCAGATCTAACTGTACCTGCTCATCAAGACATTCAATATCTTCAATAACAAACCAACCCGACATTTTATCTAGCTTGTTAATATCTTCTCTGACTAATTCTCGCGCGTGACGAACAATCAGTTGAGCCTCCCTGTCTCCCTGATGCTTTTGCCAATACTGAAATAACGCGTCGACCAAGTCTCTCTTGCCCGTACCAACCTCACCTTGAACCAACAAAGGCATTGGCACTTCGGCAAACGCTTTGGCTTGAAGCAATGTTCGTCTCATTGCTTCACTTTTCATCACTGCTGGTCGGAAATAGTTTTCTAAATAATTTTCCGCGTCTGGTGCTTGCTTTAGGCTCTCAGCTTGACGATCCAAACGTGTTTTAGATTTCAGATAAATCACAGTGCCAGCAGGATTGGTAACACCTTCGTCGTCACTGACAAAAATCGGCTTCATTTCCAGCAATAAGGTTTTGTTGCGAATACGAATCCGTTTACTCATGCCATCTCGTGGATTCGCCCATGCATCTTTGGAAACATTAATTCCTTTGATAAACTGCTGAACCGGTTTATGTAGCAGATTCAACACGGGCACATTCAAATCTTCCGCAGCAAGCTCCGTCACCATGGTGATATTGCCTTTCAAATCGACCGAAATCACACCATCAGGTAAGGCTTCTAACAAAGTATAAAGGGCATTGTGCTCTCTTTCAGATGGCGTAAACATCACGGTTTTGACATCTTCAACACTGTCTAAGCGACGAATATCAGCCAATAACTGCTGTAGTTTTGAGAAAGGTATATCGGAAAAGCCACAATAAATACAACGTCGCTTGGTATCCACTTCCACTAAGCGCATATCGATACCATGAGGAATAAATAGGTCGAGGGCTTCTCGTACCATACCTATCCTGTCTTCACATTGTATTTCTAATCTCATTAGTTCTCTCTTAGATTTTCTCTTTAGCTCTCTTTTTAAGAGACTGAAACAGCGGATTTTGAACTTAGCAATAATAGGTTTTGCTGTGGTGCAAAGGTTCCATACAAAGGCAAAACTGCCGCACCCAAAACACCAGCGGTATGACCCGTTTGAGCAATACGAATCGCAGGCAAAGGCAGCATACTGTGTGCTGTTAACGCATTTTCGATACAAATAATTAACGCTGCCAGTACTAGCGGCGGCAAACGACCACCAATCAATATCGCTTCTGGATCGTATAAAGCAACAACAGAAGCCAAAGCTGGAGTCACTTCAAACGCCACCTCGCTCGCCCATTGTTCGATAAGTGTAGTGTATTGAGGTTCAAGCCACAGATCATCAGTCGAAGGCCATTGAATTTGCTTATCAGCAAAAAAACGACGCAAGGAAGACAATGACAAGGCCTCAAGAATCCATTTGCCATGCTTTCCTGTGGCGGTAGGAATTAAACCAAAGCTACCGGCTTTTCCGTGAGCACCAAAGTAACACTCGCCATTGGCCACAAAACTCCCGCCGCAAGCGGTACTGACGAAGAGATAAAAGAAGTCACGCTGTGGTGCAACAGACGCCAGCAACAACTCACTGGTCGCCGCGGCAACAGCGTCGTTTTCGCAGAAGCATGGCACGCCGGTTAAATCCGTCAGCCAAGATTCAAACGCATCCGATTGCCAATAAGCCAAGGCAGCTTTTAGATTGCTCAAATCCGCTCTTTGGTCAGAGTCCGTCACCAAGGTTTCTAGCCAAGAATCCATATAGTCGGGTCTTGCCAGACCAATTCCTTGAACCTTGCTCCAGTCCTCACCTAACGTTGTTTTCACTTCTTCAATTAGATCTTGAGCGATTTTCTTCGCCAAGTTTTCGGTGGGAAAAGACACTATTCGTTCTAACAACAAAACACATTCGCCACTAAAATCAAGCAGAGCAGCACTGATATGGTCGCGATCAACATTAATACCTAAGCCATAAGCGCCTTTTTTGTTGATACTAAGTTTTATTGAAGGCTGACCACGACGGCCTTTTACTTTGCCGTCGACTTGTAGCAATTGTCTTTCAAGCAAAGATGACGTGATCACGGAAATCGTCTGAGCACTCAACCCCGTTTGCTCAGCAATCTTCACTCGGGAAATTTCGGGATGCTGTCGAACTAAATGAAGAATAATACGTTCATTGTAAATGCGGCTTTGTTCAGAAGTACTACCTGACGATTTCATATAACCCTACTCTCATATTGAGCCCGTAAACTAGGAACATTTTCTCTACTGCGCTAGTGACATTACGCAAAGACATCAAAGGATAGCCCTCATTTAATAAATCTAATTGATTTAATAATATAACCCATTAAGATGAGAAATCAGTATTAGATCTTATAAACAACTTAAACAAAAATAAAAAGGCTCGCATTATACAGTAGAGCCAAAGCAAAGGACGAAATCATGCCTTCTTTTCCAGAGTTTACATCTACCGCTTTTTTAAAAGACCACATCCAATCAACAATGCAATTCTATCACCCAAACTGTATTGACCCTGCGGGTGGTTTTTTTCAATTCTTCAAAGACAATGGCGACATTTACGATACAGATACTCGGCACTTGGTCAGCAGTACACGTTTCGTTTTCAATTACGCAAAAGCGTATCAAGCAGAAGGCAAAGCCGAGTATTTAGAGACGACACGTCACGGCTTAAGCTATTTGAGAAATCGTCATCGCCGAGAAAATGGTGGTTATGTTTGGTTGCTAAACAAAGACAAAAATCTTGATGAAACCAACCACTGCTATGGCTTTGCCTTTGTTATGCTCGCTTATGCAACTGCCTATAAAGCCGGAGTAGAAGAAGCAAAACCATGGATTCAAGAAACTTTCGAAACCATGGAAAAACATTTTTGGGATGCTGAGTTTGGTTTATACAAAGATGAGATATCCTGCGACTGGCAAGATGTTTCACCTTATCGAGGTCAAAATGCCAACATGCACAGCTGCGAAGCACTGCTTGCTGCTTACGACGCCACACAAGAGCCTCATTATCTTGAGCGCGCGACATTGCTAGCCCATAACATTTGCTTGCGCCAAGCGGCTCTCGCTGGTGGGGAAATTTGGGAACACTACACGATGGATTGGCAAGTTGACTGGGACTACAACAAAGCTGACCCAAAACACTTATTCCGCCCTTGGGGATTTCAACCCGGCCACCAGACAGAATGGGCCAAATTGCTACTTTTGATCAACCAACGTTCGCCACTAGACTGGCTGGTTCCAACGGCTCAAAAACTATTCAACTCAGCGTGGAAAAAATCTTGGGATGAAACCAACGGCGGCCTTTGTTACGGCTACGATCCAAAAGGCAATATTTGCGACGGTGACAAGTATTTTTGGGTTCAAGCTGAATCATTCGCAGCTGCGGCTATGTTAGCCCTCGCCACCAAAGAAGAGCATTATTGGGATAAATACCAACAACTTTGGCAATACAGCTGGTCCCACATGATCGACCATCAATACGGCGCTTGGTTTAGAATTCTAACTCAAGATAATAAAGCCTTCGATGACTGCAAGAGCCCAGCAGGCAAAACAGACTATCACACCATGGGCGCTTGCTATGAAGTTATAGAGCAACTCGCCAAGTAACCTCATAATGCCTCACTAACGTAAGGGTTATCATTCTGAGACCTTTGCACGATGTCACGAGCAAAGCCAAGGTAAAATAGACGAAAAAGCAGAGTTTATGGGCTATAAATGAGCATTTTGAGTCTATTTTTAACAAAGTATTGGCAAGCACAGTAGTCATGCAAAGGTCTCATTCTATTTATTGGCAAAATGAAGTATGATGCAGCCCCTACGATTAGTGGACATGGGCCCCTTCCCTTATGCAGTTAGATAAAATAGATCTTAACTTACTTCGTTATTTAGACTCCTTACTACGGGAGCAAAATGTAACCCACGCCGCAAATCAGCTAGGCATTACGCAGCCAGCGATGAGCAACGGGCTAAGACGCTTAAGAGATCTATTTCATGACCCACTATTAGTCAGAACCAGCGATGGCATGATGCCAACTGCTCTGGCTATTCAATTGCAGCCACGTGTTCAAAGTATCTTACAATCGGTTGATGAAGTTCTACACCTAGGACAAAGCTTTGAAGCAGAATCCAGCTCTCGTGTTTTTCGCATTATGGCCAGTGATTACGCCGAAGCCACACTAATTCCACCATTAATGAAAAAGCTCCAAGCCGAAGCACCAAATGTCATACTTGATGTGATGAATCCAAGCGATGTTAGCTTTCATGATGTTGAAAAAGGCAAAGTCGATTTGGTCATCAACCGCTTCGATGTCTTACCACAATCCTTTCACCAAAAATCGGTTTGGGTTGATCATTTCTCTTGTTTGGTTCCCGCTGATTCAGAGATTGCTAAAAACTTTTCGCTAGAAACCTATCTTGCTTCACCTCACGTTTGGGTGAGTAAAACAGGTTTTGGCGTAGGCGTTGGCATTCAACCAGAAGAAGTTCAAAAACTAGGCTGGGTAGATGGTTCACTGGCGGACTTAGGCTTTAAACGCAACATTCGCTTGTTTACTCGTAACTACAATGTCGCCATGCGCGCCACAGAACAGCTTGGTTTAATTGCTACCTTGCCGTCATTAGCGACTCGCTTGATGAAAGACAACACTAGCGTTGTTGTTTTACCTCCGCCGTTTGACATTCCACCAGTAGAACTAAAAATGCTGTGGAGCCCATTACTACAACACGATCCAGGCCATATTTGGCTACGTTCTACTATTGCCGGTTGCGCTCGCACTATTGCCGAAAACAACAACCTGTAGCTCTCTACTCTAGATGCCTTCTATAGTATCTAGAAGACAGCAAAAGTGACTGACAATAAAAAAACGAGCACATGGCTCGTTTTTTTGCTTTTAAAGAAAGTTCGCGATGTACCGCCAACTTAGTTTTTACATGTTATTCATTTGCTCAAGCGACTCTTGCGCACTAGATACTGTTCGCTTCAGGTCGGTAATATGACCATCTTCGATGCTGTAGCACCAACCGTGCACATGCAATTCTTGACCAATTTTCCAAGCATTTTGCACAATACTACTCTGGCAAACGTTGGCAACCTGCTCAACCACATTCAGTTCACACATGCGATCAAAACGAGTGTGCTCATCTTCTATCGCGTCCAATTCGCCTCTGTGTAAACGGTATACGTCTTTAATGTGACGCAACCAGTTATCTATCATACCGTGCTCTTCAGTGCCCATTGCGGCTTTAATGCCACCACAACCATAATGACCAACCACCATAATGTGCTTCACTTTTAACACATCAACCGCGAATTGAATAACCGACAAGCAGTTTAAATCTGTGTGCACCACAACATTAGCAATATTACGGTGAACAAAAACTTCACCGGGCAATAAATCGACAATCTGGTTAGCAGGAACTCGGCTGTCTGCACAACCAATCCAGAGATATTCAGGTTGCTGCTGCTTTGATAACGTTGAAAAAAACTCTGGATCTTCAGCGGTTACTTTAGCAGCCCACTCTCTGTTTTTATTAAAAAGGTCATCTAAATGGCTAGACATGATTCACTTCCTTAATTTTCTTTCGATACCAGCGAAGCTTAATGTCCGCAGTGAGGATGATAGAATCGAGCAGTTTTACAGCTTCTCGACCTTCGTACGACGCCTTATGAATATGAGGTGTCATACTTAATAAATCTTGAATTTTTTCTTGCGAATCTAGGCTAAAAGTAAAGGTTTCTGCTTGTTCCAAAACTAACTCGAAATCCGCTACACCCTCAGAAAAAGTTTGTTTGTAATCGTGAATCGATGGATAAAGTATTTTACGTAATTCGATTAGATGATTTGGGCCGGACTCTACCAGCAACATCAAGCCCTCTTCACTGAGCACCCGAGAAAACTCTTTAAAGACTGGAAATCCAAACAGACACAATACAACATCATAACGCTCATCTGGCGCTGGTAAGCTCGCATTACTACCAACTAACCAACTCACCGCTTTGTCACGTTTACTAGCAGCGACAATGGCCCACTTTGAAATATCAAGACCAGTGCGCTCGGCACTAATACCTTGATTACTTAAAGCCTTACCAATTTCACTAAGATAATAACCTTCACCACAACCAGCATCGAGAATTCGAACACCATTAACTAAATGATCTTTTGGCCAAGAAGATAAAATCGCGCTAACAATGGGAAAGTAGTGCTGCTGATTTAAGAAGGCTTGCCGTGCGGCGACCATCTCTTTGCTATCACCTGGGTCTTTAGAACGTTTGTTTTGTACGGGAAGAAGATTAACGTAGCCCGTTTTGGCTAAGTCATAGGTGTGTCCATGTTCGCACGTTAAGACTCGTTCATTACGAGTGAGCAGTGCGGCATCTATCGGACAAGAAAGGTTTTCGAGCGTCGACACAGTGTACCCATAGTTTATTAATTGGCGCTTGAGCAAGGAGAATAACCTATTAACAGCAAGCAGAACATTAAAAAATCCAACGCCATAAAGCTTTCTTATTTCAACGTTTCATTTTAATTTCTAGTGCCTAAGCCATCACACCGTGAGCTTTCAGATACATAAGAAAGTCATCACTGGATAACGGTTTAGAGAACAAATAACCTTGCACTTCTTGGCAATCGTAACCATTTAAGACATCGATTTGTGAACGGTTTTCCACACCCTCGGCGATTACCTTTAAATTTAAACTATTCGCCATCGCAATAGTGGCTTTCACGATGGCATCGTTATCACAATCCAAACCTAAATCATGAATAAAAGATCTATCTATTTTTAGAGTTTGTATTGGGAATTTTTTCAAGTATGCAAGTGATGAATAGCCAGTGCCAAAATCATCAATAGACAGCGTCAGTCCCAACTTACGGAAGCTATGTAACTTTTCAATTGATTGCTGAGCATCCGCCATCAACATACTTTCTGTTAATTCGAGCTCAAGATACTTAGGATCAACACCGGTTTCTTCCAGTGCTCTTTGCACCATATCAACCAAATCTGCTTGCATAAATTGACGACTAGACAAATTAACCGAGAGCTTAATAGGATCCAAACCAGCTTCACGCCATTCTTGCAGCTGACGACAGGCTCTTCGAATAACCCATTCACCCAAAGGAAGAATCAAACCACTCTCTTCTGCTAGGGGAATAAATTGATCTGGGCTGATCATTCCAAGTTCTGGATGAACCCATCGAATCAAAGCTTCAGCACCTACTACGACTTCATCAGGAAGCCTAATCTTCGGCTGATAATGAAGGATAAATTGCTCTTCTTCTATCGCCTTTCGTAAGCCACCGCCCAATGTCAAATGCGCATTAATATTGTCGGCCATATGATCTTCATAAACACAATACATGTTGTGTCCAGTAGACTTAGCACGATACATGGCTGCATCAGCATTTTTGAGCAAATTATCTACGTCATCGGCATGCTGAGGATAGCTTGCAATACCAATACTCGCGGTAATCATCATTTCCATTTTTGCTACAGGATAGGTATTACTTGCATTTTGCATGATACTTCGAGCAATGCTTTCTAGTTCTTCAATTTCATTGGTATTTTCCAATACCACCACAAATTCATCGCCCCCCAACCGATACAAACAAGCACCCGAGGGAATACTACCTTTTATGCGTTCTGCGACTCGTTGAATAAGCTCATCACCGACTCGGTGACCGAAGTTATCATTAATAACTTTGAAACCATCCAAATCCAAATACAAAAGACCAAATTGACGATGACGTTTACGAGCATTCACCAGCGCACTTTCTAACTGCTGATACAGCAAGTTTCTATTCGGTAAATGAGTTAAGCCATCGTAATTATTCAGTCGATAAAGCGCTACTTCGTGATCTCTTTCTTCTTGGATATCGTGGGTTAACAAATAAACAACATTTGTCTTAAGCTGATGCGACACTTCAATCTTATGCCAACGAACCCCGTTTTTAGTAGAAAGCCTTATATCTTGAGACATACTTTCTCGTTGAGCCAAACGACTAATAAAGCTGTTAGCAGCACCAGCTACAGCAAATAAATCTCGTACATGCTCGATGTCACCAAATTGCTCTGTAAAGCATTTGCTGGCTTCTAGATAAATGCCATTTTGTTCAAAAACAGCGAAAGATAAGGTTGTAAAATGTGAAAGAAGACTGGAATGAGAGTTTTCTACTGAAATACGAGGCGCCGAGACTGGATGTGCCTCGACCGATAATCCCTTACGCGCACCACCTAAAGAAATAACAGATCCGCGTACATTATAATGTGTACCATCTTTTGAAACGAACGGCCATTTGAAGGGAAGTGTTTTTCCTACCTCAAGCTCTTTTAAATACAAAGCCAAGCGACTTTTTAACTCAGACCCAATAACACGTTGGCCCGATTTAATGTCACTCAAAGAGTCCATTAATAGAACTTCTGCCGCTTCATTACACCATGGCACGCTTGATTGCTCTATGTCTATAATCCAAGCAGCTAATGGCATCTTACGATGCAGCAATGTAGATAAATCGGTCATTTGTTTTAAACACTACTAATAATAAAATACATTTTATAGATTTTGGGTTTAGACTCTGTCGAATCTCTCACCATGAATCAGGCACAATAAACACATTTCGATGTATTTGGTCTGTTTTATAAAGAGCCGACCTAATAAACACATGACGAGGACGATCATCAAGTAGGAATTCGCCTACAAGATTGTAGGCAGATTGTAGAGAATTGAAAGGAAAATTATCATTTATGTTGGGCGCCGACAACCAGTGGGGCTTTTGTAAGATTAAAAAACCTGAAAAAAATGGCATGAGTAAATCAATATTAGACACACGAATCCAACCGCCACGATCACTCTGCTTAAGCCACGCATCAACCTCCTCTTTACTATTTAAAGCAGAATACAAGCGACCAAAAACCAAGAGATTGGAAATAGGATGCCGACCTTTAGCAACTCCTTCAATTGCTGAAATCCCTTCTTCCGTTTGCAAGATCTGTAACTGATGCTCTCTAGCTCTCGTGACCTTCTTTAATAAACTGTCATTCTTGTTTGGCCCGATCCAATCATGAGGAAAAAGATCCGGCCTTTCTAAATAAAACTTAATCGCTATTTCGAATTGATGAAGCTCACCATTAGGCGTTTCAACCAACATGTCTACTTCACCCAACGTTTTCCCTTCATTTACAATTTGAAAATGCTCCAAATGTATTTTTAAATGTGATAAATGCGCTATCGCAAACGAAAATAACGTCTCAAAATAACTACCAAGAAAATGGGATTTACAAGCTGCCATTGCAGTTACAAGAGACTCTGGATCCTGGTCCAGCATTAACAAACGCCCATTCACATCCGCAACCCAATAAGGCTGAAGATCAAAATCACGCTCGATATAATGCCCTTCCACCAGCCAAGCAAGATCTTTAACCAATGGGTGATGAACCCGATTTGATATCACAAAGTACCACTTAGATGCTGATCAATGCGGTTTAAGCATGTGACTATATGGCGAACTTTAGCGTGTGGTTTATCCTTAAAAGCTTCCTCCGCCATGGGAGAAATATGACAACGTACAGGCAAATCACTTCCTGTTGCCAACATAGTTTTAAAGCGTTCTATCATCACAAAACGTAACCATTGCTCGAATCTCATGGTATCAATACAAAAAGGTTCTGAACTTTGTAACGCGTCTTTTGTTGGTTCTTCACATTGCCAAACATCGCAATCTTGCATTGCCATTTGCAAGTCCATCAATAAATCGGCTAACAAATGATGGTCAGAAAAGGCTTTTTTCAACCTGCTTTCTCCTTTGAAAAACGGTAATATAACGTATTTTTATTTACACGCATAATTGCGCCTTTACAGACAATATAGAGCGCCAATAAAAGCGGCAACAAGAGCCAAAACTTTATCATGAACAAAATAGAATCTTTGTCTGACTTATTTGATATGGTCGGTTGTGATGTAAGCTACTTCGACCTAGGACGCAACATCACCAAAATCACACCACAACAAGCGGTGCAGTTCGACCGTAAACAACAAACCTACCCTTTCCCATTCCGCCAACATGCTTGGCTGGCCTGCTTATTAAACATGGGAAGCCAACAAGGCAAAAAAGCCAAAAAAGAAGACATCATTGATCAAGGTGTGATTTGGTTTATTAAATTACCGCTAGACGAAGCTGGCTGCCTAAACCTTGGCACCCGCGATCACTTCATCAAAAGCATCGTCGATAAAATACTGCACAAAGGCGAAGAAGCAGGTTTATCAGAAGCGCTTGAAGACAGCCCTTATGCCTTCAAACCAGACCAAGAACGCATGGCAAGCCTGCATGCTATTCTAGGCAAAAACCTACATAAAACACCGTCACATTACTTTGACGACGTTGTTAAGCACCTATCGTCGGACCTAACAAAACAAAACGACAGCTGGCAAACATTAGGACTGCAAGGCATAGCAGAACTCGCCGCCAGAGTAAACGAAGACAAATATCAAGCCCTGATACAAAAAGCCATTCAACAAGCCGCTAAGCCTGTTGTTAGCGCCTTATGTCATGCTCTTGAGCACGAGGTTCTACCTAGCCAATTGCAAGATACGCTTATCGCACAACTGCAAACCGAGCAAGACGCTCTCATGCAGGCAAGCTATCTACGCGCCCTATCCCGAGCCGACTTAAACGACACACTGTTATTGCCAATGTTTGGCTTACTTGGCAGCCTAGCAGAATGCCACGACGACGACCTTCACCCTATCGCCGCACTCGCCGCAAAATGCCCACATTGGTTAGGTCAGAACCCACAGCTTTTGCGTATCATCATGGAAAAATTGGCGCATCGAGAAGATGGCTACATCGCCTTCAAACAAATCGCCGCCGAACTAAGCCAACACCCAGAAACCAAACAACCGCTTTGGACATTACTCCGCGGCGGACACGTCAGCCCAAAACTGGCACAAGCGGTGAGTTACATCTTCACGCAAACACCAAAGTCAGTGCAGTGATTGGGAAAGGTTAGAAATAGAGGAATTGGAGTCTGGAGCGTGTGAAATAGCAAGACGCTACCGACTCTGGTTTCTCAATTATGTCTAAATGACCAACACAACATTCATCTTACTAAGCTCGTAGATACTTACTTCAAGATAGAAAGGGCCGCCATCAGTATGCGCTTAACCAACTGCGGATCTTCACCTCGTGCAAGCTGTGACGAAGCATGACTTAGCTGTGCATCGATATAACTGGCAGCAAACTCTGCTGACATATCGGCAGTAAATTCACCTTTGGCCTTTGAACGCTCTACCCATTTCTTATAAGTCGCTATTGCTTGTTCTTGAATCAAATCAATTTGTGCTCGTGTCGCTTCACCTAAATGCATCTGCGCTTCACGCATTTTTATCAACAGACATCCTTTCGGAGCCCCTTGACTATCATTTATCGAAGCGGCAAATAATACTAGATTATCAAGCGTCTCTCGAAACGCTGCATCCGTGCTCAACATCTGCTGAACAGGACTTAGCACCTCTTGGTGATACTTAAGAATGACGGCTTTCATCAAACCATCTTCGTTCAAAAATTCACGATAAAGGCCAGGCTTCGATATATCACATCGCCTACAGATTTCATTAAGAGACAAATTACCTATGTCCTCTTTCCAATAAGACGCCATTGCCACATCCAAAACATGTTCACGATCTAGGGTCTTTGGTCGCCCTCTTGAAGGCTTACTTGGATTCAAACTCATTTTATACCACCTGGTACTTTAATTTGACAGACTGTACATTTGCGCTTATTGTACCGACTGGTATTTAATTAGCAAACCGAATAGGAAAGAAAAATGAGCAACACAAAAAAAAGCATCGTTATTACAGGAAGCAGCAGTGGCTTTGGTCAAAAATCAGTAAAAGATTTTGCCGATAAAGGCTACCAAGTGTTCGCCACCATGCGAGGCCCAGAAGGTAAAAATTCTGCAGTTAAAGCAGAGCTGGAAGCGTATAGCGATTCTATCCATGTCGTCGATATGGATGTGACCAACGACGAATCGGTCAAAACGGCCATGGCAAGTGTGCTGGAGCAAGCGGGCAAAATTGATGTTTTGCTAAACAATGCGGGCGTAATGTATCTTGGTATTACCGAAGCATTTAGTATTGACCAAGCTCGGGAGCAAATGGAAACCAACTACTATGGCGCTATGCGCACTATACAAGCCGTTTTACCTGCGATGCGTGACGCTAAGTCTGGCCTTATCATCAACACCTCATCCATGGTTGGCCAAATTTCGGCACCGTATTTCTCTACCTACGCCGCAACCAAACATGCTTTAGAAGGCTACCTTCAAGGTTTACGCTACGAAGTAGCGCCATTCGGTATCGATGTCGCCATCGTACAACCTGGCCCCTTCCCAACAGGCCTAAGTGCGTCAGGACAACAACCATCTCGTACAGACATACTGGACAGCTACGGTGAATTGGCAAACATCCCTGCCGCCATGTTCGAAGAATTCGGTAAATTTATGCAGAGCGATCAAGCACCTAATCCACAAATGGTCGTAGACGCTTATTTAGCCCTAGCAGACATGCCTGCTGGTAAGCGCCCAACACGCACACCTGTTGGCTTAGTTTGGGGGGTTGATGAAATTAACGCAGCTAAACAACCTATTCAAGACCGTGTTTTAACAGAAATGCAACTAGACAAAGTCCTAGGAGGCGCTGACGTATAAGTTCCGTCATTAGAGGCAAACGAGGCTGCGCCTAATTAGTTAGTAACGGAAAGAATGGAGTCTGTGGCAGTTGAATACAAAAATGCGACAGACTCCGATGTTTAAAGTGCATAAAATGGCTTACTGCCATGCTATCTTCAAGTCACGGCGTGACTGCGCACAATCCCTTAGATACAGGTTAATTAAACTTTGATAAGGAATGCCCTTGTCATCTGCCAAAGCCTTAAAATACTCAACAGTATCTTCATCAAGCCTTATCGTGACCTGCTTCTTAAGCTTTTTAGCGTAAGGGTTTTTGACTGAATGTGAAAAATCATAATGATCACGCATAGCGATAATCCTCTAGTTTTCATCCGTAGTAGACAGTAAATACTTGCGTAAATCTCTTTCTTGCCTCAACAGATGAAGGATATAGACTGAATCGTTATCAACTTTGTAGAAAACACGACAAGGATTCACTACAACTTCTCGATAATTTAGAGTCGAAATTTCTTCAGGGATTCTACCGGAGTCAGGAAATTGTTCGAGTCTCTGCACCTTACTGAAAACATTTTCTACTAATTGCCTCGCAGCGTACGGATTACTCACTGCAATATACTCAGCAATATCGTTCAGATTATTCAGTGCTGGCTCAGTCCAAATTATTTGAGCCATTTACTCATTTTCTCTTTGGCTTGCGACATATCCATTGTTCGACCTTCACGGATGGCCTGCTCGCCCTTCGCAATACCTTCCAAGATCTTCATCCGTTCCACCATCAACTCGTAATCAGCAACATCAAGCAAATAAGCTGATGGCTGACCATGCTCGGTTATGAGAATAGGCTCTTTTGACTCACGCAAGTCAGCAAGCAGCTTCGTTGCCTGCCTCTTTAATGTAGTAACGACTTCGGTTCTCATAGCGACACCTCAGATTAAAATGTATCACTATAGTATCACTCCAATTTGAAAAGAACTAATGCCCACATAAAAGGCGAGCAGTAGCGAGTCCAGCCCACGCTTTTTGTTGGCGATTTTTCATGTGCTTGTTATGTATTTTCATCTGGCTTGTAAAAATATGATTCGTGTATTTGAGGGTTTACCTCGTAAATTCCATCCATTTCTTTTGGCCTAACCTAGGCTCAGGATAACGTTCCCATAAAGGCTGTAGCATCTCTAAGAACAGCTCTCTGGACTTCCCAGACTTTACTAGACACCCATTAACGTTAAAATCTA
>TARA_R110002033_G_scaffold160593_1_pt1 | contig 34795 bp, 26 predicted proteins | sample TARA_R110002033 | Tara Oceans TARA_R110002033 (sample SAMEA4397051) | marine metagenome | biome: Polar Biome; feature: [SRF] surface water layer (ENVO:00010504); material: water (ENVO:00002006), including particulate matter (ENVO:01000060) such as... | depth 5 m
TCACTTTCATCCGCCGCAAGTGGCTCACTTTGCCCGCCCTATCCAATTAGTTGAAAATAATCAATTAAACACCTGCAAAAACGTTTTACAAGTGTTTTTTCTTAAACTCACCTAAAGAATTCTTATTTGACCTCTTTTTTATTTAAAGCAAACGAATTAATTGATTGTATTTTTCAGCTTCTTTCTTAAAGTTAGCTATATTTGTTTTTATTAAAAAATATTTAGTACATGACAAAAATTTAGAACAAAAGTCTAAAAAACTTATTTTTCAACATATTACGTTTTGTAGGTTTTAATAGACCTCACAGGTTTTTGAAACCTGTGAGGTCTTGATGCTCATGAAAACTTCCAATAGATTTTTCCTCAAAATTAATTTTTGTCATGTACTTAGTAAAAAATATTAAAACTTGGAAACTAAAACTTATAAGGTAAATTATATTAAAAATTATCAAATAAATATTACAGGTAAAGGAAATCATAAATATTGGAAAAAAGCGGAATTGTTAACAGATTTTGTTTCAGCTTGGGATATTAAAAAGCCAAGTAAAATTGAATTCAAAGCACTTTGGGATACCAAAAACCTGTACTTTTTGTTTAAAGTTTTTGATAGTAAAGTTCATATAAATATTACCGATAATAGTGTTGAAAGTATTGGAAGTTCTGATAGGGTTGAGCTTTTTTTTAGAACAGATGTTAATATGAGTCCTTATTATTGTTTAGAAATTGACCCAATACCTAGGGTTATGGATTTTATAGCGTATCCAAATAAACAATTTGATTTTAATTGGAAATGGCCCTCAAAAGATATTAATATTAAATCTGATATTCAAGTAGACTATTTTACTGTAGAGGGATCTATAAGTATATCTTCAATTAAGAAATTTAATTTATTAAAAGACAATAAGATTGAAACAGGAATCTTTAGAGCGAAGTACAATAAATCTAAAAATTTAAATTATGAACCAACTTGGATTTCTTGGGTAGAACCTCAATCTGAAACCCCTAATTTTCATATTCCATCATCTTTCGGAACATTAATTCTTGTTCAATAGTTACTGAATATAAGATTTTACATTTTCAGAATTTATAATATCTATAGGTAATAGTTTTTGAGTTGGAATTTCTTTGCTAAATAAAAAATGTTCTACTAAATAGGTCAAGCTAATATACGTTTGCATTTTTGGGTTTTGATTAATTAAGAAATTAATAATGTTATTTTTCATATAACTAATGTTCTTAGGCAACAAATCATATCCAATTATATTAATATCACCATACTTTAATTTCTCAAGAATTTCAACAACTTTATATGCTTTTGAGGTAGTAACAAAGATTCCAGAAACATTTGTATGTGAACTTAAAAAGGAAGGTAAAGATTTATCTAATTCAGATTGTATAACGTTAAAAGTTGATAGCTCGTATTCTGGAGTAGATAATTCCTCAAAATAATTCCTAAATCCTTTTTCTTTCTCCTGCATATGAAGCGCATTGTTAACGGCTTCATCAATATGGACAATTATTATTTTTGATTTAGGTTTCGTAACCATATCCATTAATTTCGCAGCTACTCTACCACTTTGAAACAAATCTTGTCCTACAAAACTACCAATTTGTTTTGAATCAATTTGATTATTAAATGTACTTACAATGATGCTAGCAGATGTATACTTCTGCGTAACCTCTATACTCTCCTTATAGAATAATGGAGATAACAATACAGCATCCGGAGATGTTTTTAATATTTCATCATTTATATTTATAAAAGATTTTGTACTGCTTGGGCTATAAAAATAAGATTTAATAGATATTCCAAAAGATTTAAACTCGTCTACAGCCTCTTCAATACCCTCAATACATGGTTGCCAAAATGCATCTTCTTCAGGATTGGGAAGTACCACACATATTCGATAAACTTTATTGTTCTTTAAATTGCGAGCAATTGGGTTTGGCTGAAAATCAATTTCCTTTAGTATCTTATTAACCCGTTCTAAAGCTTTTTCAGATACTTTTCCTCTTTTATGTAAAACCCTATCAACGGTTCCTTTTGAAACCCCAGCAAGTTTTGCAATATCTTTTATAGTGTAAATTTTCATACGGCACAAATATATAAAACTTATTTATATATAATAGATAAAAATGTTCTCGAACACAGAAAATTAGTGTGTTCGAGAACATTTTATTCAATTTTTCTTTTTTTATAAAAAAAAAATAGATACATTCGCTTAACACAAATTTAACAAAGTCATTATTTTTATTAAAATATAACACTAAGTTATTGACTGTAAGCGTGTTAAATATTAATTAGAATGAAGAAAATAATATCTATAGCTCCTGGGAGAACTTGTTTATTCGGCGATCATCAAGATTATTTGGGTTTGCCAATTATAGCATGTGCCATAAGTAGAAATATTAAATTAACAGCAATTGAAAATGGGTTACGTATTTTTAATATAAATAAACCGGATATAAATGTAAAGAGGGTTATTAATATTGATGATGAAATTTGCCATATTGAAAAGGAAGACCATCTATTATATGCACTTAGAGTTCTGAAACGGCATGGTTGTATTCCAAATAAAGGCTATGACATTAAGTTTCAAGGAAATTTACCTATAAATGCAGGAACATCAAGTTCATCTGCAGTTGTGGTGTCTTGGGTAAACTTCCTAATTGAGGCTTTTGGCGTCAATGCTAAAGTTACGCCAGAATTTATATCACAGATGGCTTATGAGGCTGAGGTTTTAGAACAAGGAGCTCCCGGGGGAAAAATGGATCAATATAGTATTGGTTTAGGAAATATAGTGTATCTGGAAACTGGTGATGATTTCTCGTATGAAATTATTAATACGCCTTTAGAAGGTTTAATTATTGGCGAATCAGGTATTCCCAAAGAAACTGTAGGTCTTCTTAGTGAGTTAAGGGAAAAAACATGGCTTGCTATTTCAAGAGTGAAAAATGAGGTTAGTGGTTTTGATATAAAAGATGCCAAAAAAGAAGATTTAGAAAAGTATTTAAGCTATGTTCCAGATAGCTTAAAAAATTACTTCCATGCCGCTATTGTAAATCATCATATAACAAAAAGAGCTTTTGAGGAATTTAAAAAAGAAAGTCCTGATTTTATTAAAATAGGAGCCTTAATGAGTGATCATCATAACGTCTTGAAAAATCTATTAAAAATTACTGTTCCTAGAATTGATGATATGATAGAAGCTGCATTACATACGGGTGCTCTTGGTGCTAAAATAGTTGGTTCTGGTGGTGGCGGGAGCATTGTTGTTTTGTCACCAAAAGGTAAAGAGCAGTACATAATAAATGCAATTAAGAATGCAGGAGCAAAGGATGCATTTCAAGTATCCGTAGATCCTGGAGCAAGAATTGTAAAAACATCAAAAACAATAAACGTATAACATGCATAATAATTTAATAATATTGGCTGGCGGTGCTTCATCAAGAATGAAAAAGGAAACACATGCAAGTAATTTAACGGAAGCAGAAATTGCACAAGCCAATGAAAGAAGTAAAGGGCTTATTGGTGTAGGTCCAAATGGTAGACCTTTATTGGATTATTTGCTATACAATGCGAAAGAAGCGGGTTATAAAAACATATACATAATAATCAGTGAAAAAGGGGGTCTTTTTCAAGAGTTTTATGGTGATAAGAAAAAGAACAATGATTTTCACGGATTGAGTATTTCTTTTGCTACACAATTCATTCCAAAAAACAGAGTAAAACCTTTTGGTACAGCGGATGCATTATTTCAAACAGTAGAGCAATATCCTGAATTGAATAAAGCATTTTATTCAGTTTGTAATAGTGATAATTTGTATTCATACAAGGCATTGTTTGCATTAAGAACTACAAAAAGCCCAAATGCTTTTATAAGTTATGATCGCGACGCTATGGAATTTCCTGCTGAACGCATTTCACGTTTTGCGGTTGCCAAATTAGATAACAACAATTACTTATTGGATATCATAGAAAAACCATCTGAAGAAGAAGTAAACAAATCTAAAGATGCTGAAGGTAAAATTCGTGTTAGTATGAACGCTTTTAAATTTAATGGAAACGTTCTGTATTCTTATTTAAAAAATTGTCCAGTACACCCTGAAAGGGATGAAAAAGAATTGCCAACGGTACTTTTGAATATGATTAATGATTATCCGACAACAGCATTAGGAATTCCTTTTTCTGAACATGTGCCAGATTTGACAGCCAAAGAAGATATAGCGGAAGTTAAAGCATATTTAAGAAGAAATTATGTTGGGTTGAATTGGGAAATAGAGTCTAACTTAAAATTCCAATGAACAAATGGGAAAATATGTAATTACAGGCGGAGCAGGATTTATTGGAAGTCATATTGCTGAGTTTTTATCAGGAAAAGGACATCAAGTAATTGTTCTTGATAATTTACGAACTGGTTTTACAGCAAATATAGATTCCATAGATGCTCAATTTATTAATGGTGATATTAGAAAAAAGGAATTAGTTCAGGAAATCACCAAAAATTCAGGTGGCATATTTCATTTAGCAGCTATGGTAAGTGTACCCGAATCATTATCAAACATTGAAGAGTGCTTAGATATTAATACTTCTGGCACCATCAATATTTTAGAAGCCGCTAGAAATAATAGTGGTTGCAAGGTCGTGTTATCAAGTTCGGCTGCCAATTATGGAGATAACCCAATTTTGCCTAAAATAGAAACGATGACGCCTGAGCCCAAAACACCATATTCAATCACAAAATTAGATGGTGAGTTTTATCTTAAAATGTACAATGATCAATGGCAAGTTCCAACAGTATCACTAAGATATTTTAATGTATTTGGTCCACGGCAAAATCCAAAATCTGCCTATGCTGCGGCGGTGCCTATTTTCATAAATAAAGCGTTAAAAAATGAGACTATAACAATTTTTGGTGATGGTAAGCAAACTAGAGATTTTATTTACGTTAAAGATGTAGTAAAAGCTAACATTCTAGCTTCAAAAGAAGGACACGGTACGTATAATGTAGCTTTAGGAAACAGTATGTCCATTTTACAATTAGCAGAGAAAATAATAGAAATTACAAATTCTAATTCTACAATTCAATTTTTGGATGAACGCATTGGAGATATTAAACATTCAATGGCAAATATTAACAAGTTTGAAAACTTAGGGTTTAAGCCAGACTATCCAATTGATGAAGCATTGTTAGAAACGATAGAATATTATCATAACCAATTATTGATAAAATAACAGAAAGTATGGTCACAATAAGCAAATTGTATTATATGTTAATAGTGTTGTTTAAAAAACAATCTTGACTGCAGTATGTTTAGAGTTTTATTATTGAATTATTAATAATCGATTGAAATAAAAAAATATGCAACAATCTAATAAAAGCAACCTAGTACCTATAGCTATAATAGCGAGCTTGTTTTTCATATTCGGATTCGTTACTTGGATCAATGGGGCTTTAATACCTTTTATGAAAACCATAAACGAGTTAACGGATGCGCAATCCTATTTAGTAGCTTCTGCATCTTATATTTCCTTTGTTTTAATGGCATTGCCGGCTTCTTATATTTTGAATAAAATAGGCTACAGAAAAGGAATGTCGTTAGGTTTAATGATTATGGCAATTGGTGCTTTGGTTTTTATACCAGCAGCGGAAGCTAGAACGTATTGGGTATTTTTGTCAGGAATCTTTATTCAAGGTGTAGGTATGACGCTTTTGCAAACAGCAGCTAACCCATACATTACAATTTTAGGGCCTATAGAAAGTGGTGCTAAACGTATTGCCATCATGGGAATAGCCAATAAAACGGCAGGTGCATTAGGGTCTTTGATTTTTGGTGCGTTGTTATTATCGGGCATAGATGAAGTTAAAGAAAAATTAGGGAGCGCTACATTAGAAGAAAAAGAGGTGCTTTTAGATACCATGGCAGATAGTGTATTTGTGCCTTATTTAGTCATGGCAATAGTATTATTTATTTTAGGTATTTTAATCAGAATGGCACCATTGCCACATGTTGAAGCAGAAGATACGGAAGAAAAAGAAGTAGGAAAAAGTGTTAAAACCAGCATCTTTCAATTTCCACATTTATGGTTTGGTGTTTTGGCTTTGTTTGTATATGTTGGTGCCGAAGTAATAGCGGGAGACACCATCATATCTTACGGTATTTCATTAGGGTTTACTGGGCATGAAGCCAAATTTTTTACTACCTATACACTTCTTGCTATGGTAGGGACCTACTCATTAGGTGTGTTTTTAATTCCAAAATATGTCAAGCAAAAAACAGCTTTAGTAGCAAGTGCACTACTAGGAATTGTATTTAGTTTTTGCATTTTAAATACCACAGGATTTACCTCGGTTTTATTTGTAGCAGCTTTAGGTATGGCAAATGCCTTGGTATGGCCAGCTATTTGGCCTTTAGCACTACAAGGTTTAGGTAAGTTTACAAAAACCGCCTCTGCATTATTGATTATGGCAATTTCTGGAGGTGCTATTATTCCACCATTATACGGTAGAATGGTAGATGCTAATATTCATGAACTCATATTAAGTGGTATTGATCAGGTACAAGCAACTTCAAACGCAGCAACAAGTAGTTATTGGATATTGATTCCTTGTTATACCATTATTCTGCTATTTGCTGTATGGGGACACAAGGTTGGAAAAAATAAATAAGGATAAAAAGAAAAGTAAATAGACTAAAAATGTTAAAAAGTAGCATAGATAGAGCAACAGGTTTTGAAAAGCGGTTCGAGAATATTGGAACTGTGGTTTTTGAAAATTCTGCTTTAGCCTCAAAAGTAGTAGCCAAAGAAATAGCAGATTTGATCAGGGTCAAACAAGCCCAAAAACAACCCTGTATATTAGGTTTGGCTACTGGGTCTTCCCCTAAAGGATTGTATGCTGAATTGGTTCGACTACACAAAGAAGAAGGATTGAGTTTTAAAAATGTGGTGTCTTTCAATTTGGATGAATACTACCCCATGGAGCCAGATTCAATCAATAGCTATGTAAGGTTTATGAAAGAGCAATTATTTAATCATGTTGATATTTTACATGAAAATTATCATGTACCAGATGGTTTACTGTCCAAAGAAGAAATTTCTGATTATTGTGATAAATACGAAGCTAAAATAGAAGCATTGGGAGGTATCGATTTACAGGTTTTAGGTATTGGGGGTAATGGTCATATAGGATTTAACGAATCTGGTTCATTACAAAACTCAAAAACCAGATTGGTAGCTTTAGACCATATTACAAGAGTTGCGGCTAGTGGTGACTTTGGTAGTTTAGAAAATACTCCTAGAACTGCAATTACCTTGGGTGTCAAAAAAATAATGGAGGCCAAAAGAGTGATTCTTATGGCGTGGGGAGAAGGGAAGTCCAACATTATCAAAGCCTCAACTGAGGGTGAAGTAACTAGTCACATACCTGCATCTTATTTACAGGAACATCATAATGCAACCTTTGTTTTAGATAAAGCGGCAGCTTCTAAATTAACAAGAATTAATACGCCATGGCTAGTTGAAAAAATTGAGTGGACGGATCAACTTATTAGGAAAGCTGTATTAGGATTGGCAATACACTTAAATAAACCGATATTGATGCTGACAGATGCTGATTACATTGAAAATGGTATGAGCGATTTGTTGGCTGATTCAGGGCCAGCTTATGATATTAATATTAAAATATTCAATAAACTACAAAATACTATTACTGGTTGGCCAGGAGGAAAACTTAATGCTGACGATAGTAAGCGACCAGAACGAGCTGAACCAGCTAAAAAGCGTGTATTGATTTTTAGCCCACATCCAGATGATGATATCATTAGCATGGGAGGTACATTTAAAAGATTGGTGGAGCAAGGGCATGAGGTGCATATAGGTTATCAAACCTCAGGGAATATTGCAGTAGCAGATGATGAAGCCTTGCGTTTTGCAAGTTTTGTATGCGATTACAATGGTAAATTTGGAATAAAGAATGATGAAGCTGAAAATATTTATAAAACAGCATCAACCTTTCTTAAAAACAAAAAATCTAGTGAAATAGACACTCCAGAAGTTAGGTATATAAAAGGATTGATAAGAAAAGGTGAAGCGAGAGCAACCTGTCATTTTGTTGGCGTTCCTGATGAACAGATCCATTTTATGGAACTTCCTTTTTATGAAACGGGAGCCATAAAAAAGAATCCAGTAGGGATAGCAGATGTAAAAATAACGTCTGATTTAATAGAAAAAATTAAACCCCATCAAATATATGCAGCAGGAGATTTGGCAGACCCACACGGTACACATAAAGTGTGTTTAGATGCTGTATTTGCTTCCGTAAAAGAACTGAAGCCTAAAAAATTCATGAAAGATTGCTGGCTATGGCTATACAGAGGGGCATGGCAAGAATGGGGCATTGATGAAATTGAAATGGCAGTACCCATGGGGCCAGACCAAGTATTGGAAAAGCGAAAAGGGATCTTTAAGCACCAATCACAAAAAGACGGAGTTGTTTTTCAAGGGGCGGACAGTAGAGAATTTTGGCAACGTGCAGAAGATAGAAATAAAGAAACAGCCGATTTATACGATTCATTGGGAATGTCGCATTATGCAGCCATGGAAGCATTTGTAAGGTGGGAATATTAATTTAAGAAAAAAAATGGCATTAATAAAATCGATATCAGGGATAAGAGGAACCATTGGAGGTCATATAAATGACAATCTAACCCCTGTTGATGTTGTGAAGTTTGCAGCAGCATATGGTATGTGGTTAAAAACACAAACTACAAAAGAAAAGTTGACTGTAATTATAGGAAGAGATGCTAGAATATCTGGAGAGATGGTCAGCAATCTGGTGAGCAATACCCTGATAGGTTTGGGCATTAATGTTACAAATATTGGCTTGTCAACCACACCAACAGTTGAGGTTGCAGTAATGTTGGATAAGGTGGACGGCGGTATTGTTATTACCGCAAGTCACAACCCAAAACAATGGAATGCCCTAAAATTATTGAACAATAAAGGAGAGTTTTTAAATGCTAAAGCAGGTACAGAAGTATTAAATATTGTAGAAAATAATCTTTATGAATTTGCACACGTAGATGATTTAGGAACTTATTCTGTTGGGAAAAATTATATAGAAAGACACATTGAAGAAGTCTTAAAATTAAAATTGGTTGATGTTCAGGCTATAAAAAATGCAAAATTCAAAGTGGTTTTAGATGCTGTTAATTCTACGGGAGGTATCACAATTCCAGCTTTATTGAAAAAATTAGGTGTAGCCTGTATAGAATTATATTGTGAACCAAACGGTCAGTTTCCACACAATCCAGAACCCTTAGAAGAACACCTAACTGATATTTCTAAACTGGTAGTAAAAGAAAACGCAGATTTAGGTATCGTTGTAGATCCAGATGTAGATAGGTTGGCGCTTATTAATGAAGATGGCTCCATGTTTGGAGAAGAATACACCTTGGTAGCCTGTGCAGATTATGTGCTAGGAAATACCAAAGGCAACACCGTGTCCAATTTGTCATCACCCAGAGGTTTAAGGGATGTTACGGAAAAGCATGGGTGTAAATATCATGCCAGCGCCGTTGGAGAAGTAAATGTTGTTGAGTTAATGAAATCTACCAACACTATTATTGGTGGCGAAGGCAATGGCGGTATTATTTACCCAGAGGCACATTATGGCAGGGATGCTTTGGTTGGTGTTGCGCTGTTTTTGTCTCATTTGGCAAAGTCAAAAATGTCTTGCAAAGAGTTAAGGGATGGTTACACCAGTTACTTTTCCAGTAAAAACAAAATTGAGTTGACCACACAAATTGATGTTGATAAAATCTTGGAAACTATCGCTAATAACTATAAAAATGAAGAAGTGAATGCCATTGACGGTGTTAAAATAGATTTTGAAAACGAGTGGGTTCACATGCGAAAATCAAATACAGAAACAATTATCAGGATTTATACAGAAGGAAAATCAAAGCAAAAAGCAAACGATTTGGCAGAACGGTTTATCAATGAAATTGAAGCAGTAAAGTAATATAAATAGAAACTAAAACAAGAAAATTAACTAAAACAACTTAAAAAATGAATTATGAAAGAAACATTTACACTAACAGCCATTAACTTAAAAACCGAAAAATGTTGCAGCATTTTCCGGTTATAATAAGTGACTTAATTTAATCTCTAATTAATAAATCACAAACAAAAGTATGAAAAAATTCACGAAGCTACTCAGCATAGAGAGTAATGAATTAAAATTTGATTTAAAAATGAAACTAACACTATTATTATTAGTCTCGTTAATTCAAATGAATGCGAATACGTATTCATCGAACTCAAAAATTTCTTTTAAAATAGAGGAAATTAACACACAGCAAACTACCATTACAGGAAAAATTACAGATGAAGCTGGAATACCTCTTCCTGGAGCTTCTATATTGGTAAAAGGAACCACTATAGGCGCAGTAACAACATTTGATGGTGATTATAGTATAGCAGTCCTCGATGGTGCAACAACATTGGTGTTTTCTTATTTAGGATTTGTCAAACAAGAAATAATAATTAATGGACGCTCCATAATTGATGTAGTAATGTTAGCTGATAATACAAGTTTGGATGAAGTTGTTGTTGTTGGATATGGTACCCAAAGAAAGAAAGATATTGCTGGAGCTATTTCAACAGTTAAAACAGAAGAATTAGTATTATCATCTTCGCCTTCAATTGGTGATGTGCTTAGAGGTAAAGTTTCAGGTTTACAAATTACTCAAAATAGTGCACAACCAGGTGGAGGATTAGATATTCAAATTAGAGGAGCAGGATCTATTAACGCTTCGAACGCCCCTTTAATAGTTGTGGATGGTTTTCCTATCACCGACTTTCAACAACCTGGAACAGGAAATAGATATGATGGTGGAACACAAAGTATTTTAAATTCTTTCAACCCTAATGATATTGAATCAATTTCAGTATTAAAAGATGCTAGTGCAACATCTATTTACGGTGCAAGAGCTGCAAATGGTGTTATTTTGCTTACCACTAAAAAAGGTGCAGCAGGAAAAGTTCAGGTTGACTATTCCTCATCTTATTCTTACCAAGCATATAACGATAGCTTTGATATATTAAGTTTACCAGAATGGATGCAATTAAGAAACGATGCCGCACTTGAAAATTGGAAATTTTTAAATAGAGTGACACCTTATAGTAGTGGAAATGTTAGTAGTAGAACTTTAGAAGAAGCCATTGCAAATCCTGTAAATGGTGTTGCATTTACAAGATTTTATTCAGATGCTCAAATAAATAATGCAGGACAAGGCACCAATTGGCTAAATCTAGTGACTAGAGATGGTAGCACACAACAACATAACCTTTCTTTAAAAGGTGGAACAGAATCAACAAAATACTATTTATCAGGTAACCTATATAAACAAGATGGTGTATTAAAAAATTCAGCTTTTGATAGAGCGTCTCTAAGATTCAATTTAGACCAAAAGATAAATGACTATTTAAATGTTGGTATGAATCTTACTATGAGCAGAATCAATAATCAAAATAGCCAATTAGGTGGAGGCCAATATGAAAATTCTGGACTTATCAGGTCGGCATTACAATATGGTCCACAGATACAAGCTATTGATGAGTTTGGTAATTATCCGATTAATCCAGATAATGCACAGGAGCCTAATCCATATTCTTTACTTACTATAACAGATCAAGGTGTTATTGATAGAACTTTAACCAACTTTTTTATGGAAATTAAACCTCTGCCAGGTTTGGTAGCTAGATTACAAGCGGGTATAGATCAAGGTTATACGAGTAGAAACACCTATTTACCAAGAACGACTTTGTGGGGAGCTTTAGAAAATGGTAAAGCAACAATAGCTAACGAAAAAAAGAATGATAAGTTATTTGATTTTACTTTAAATTATTCTAAAATCATAAATGAGGATCATAATTTTAATTTTTTAATTGGGTATTCAAGACAAACATATAAATCTGAAAGTGCTTCTTCTGGAAATAGTGATTTTATAACAGATGCCTTTTTATGGAATAATATTAATGCTGGTGCAGGTACCAAAGTAATAGCCTCTTCAAAAAATGAAGACAATTGGGTGTCTTATTTTGGTAGAATAAACTATGTTTTTAAAGACAGATATATTTTAACATCAACCATTCGTAGAGACGGATCCAGTGTTTTCTCTAAAAACAATAGGTTTGCCATTTTTCCTTCATTTGCTGTTGGTTGGGATATTGCTGGTGAGCCTTTTATAAAAAACATAAGTGATAATATATCACAATTAAAAATAAGAGTGGGTTATGGTGAAACTGGGAATGCAGATATTGGTTCTAACGCTTTTGCTGCTTATTACGCGCAACCTGCATATTTAAATCCAGATGAATCTATATTAATTGGTGTATTTCCATCCAGATTGGAAAATCCAGATTTAAAATGGGAAACGACTAAAGAAACTAATATTGGTCTTGATTTTGAATTCTTCAAAGGAAGACTATCTGGGTCTGTTGAAGTTTATAATAAAGAAATTTCAGATTTACTACAATTAAAGCCTATCAATTCTTACAATGAGATAAATACCGTTTGGGCAAATATTGGAAGCACACAAAGTAGAGGTATTGAACTTACTTTAAATACTGTTAACATTGATGCAGAAAATTTTAAATGGAACAGTACACTAACCTTTTCTAAATTCAAAGATAGATGGAAAGAAAGAGCTGCAGATTGGAAACCAGCTATTTATCAGAATGTAGATGATCCTATACGTGCTCAATATTCATATTTATCTGATGGTGTGATGCAAATAGGAGAGGTTGTACCAGCACAGCCAGAGTTATTTCCTGGTCAAATAAAAGTTAAAGATGTAAATGGTTTTTCAAGAGATGGTTCTGGAAATCCAATAGTTGATGAAAATGGAAGATTTATAGCTACTGGCGAACCAGACGGAAAAATAGATGAAGCTGATATTGTATTATTGGGATCATCAGACCCAGATTTCATTGCAGGTTTTAGTAATATTATTAGCTATAAAAATTTTGAACTCAGGCTTCATTTTAATGGGATGTTTGGCCGACAAATAATAGACCCAACAGATGTTGCTTTGGGTGTTTCAGCAGATGGTGTTTGGCAAAATGGACGAAATGCTTTACGAACTATATATGATAGATGGACACCAGAGAACCCAACCAATACTAGGCCAGCTTCTCATTATGGGTACACACAATATAGTTCTGGAGATTTCTTCTTTCAAGATGCTTGGTTTATAAGACTTCAAAACTTGTCATTTGCATATAAAATACCATCAAAATGGATTGGAAAAATAATTGATAGAGCAGACATAAGATTAGATGCACAAAACCTTTTCGTTATCACTCCTTATAATGGTGTTGACCCAGAAACAGACGCTTATGTAGCTGCATATCCCAACGTTAAGACCTATACAATAGGTATAGATTTAAAATTTTAAAAAACTAATGATTATGAAAAAATTAAAACTGATAATACTAGGGTTATTAATATCCTTAACATTTGGATGTAATCCAGAACTGGAGTCTATTAATTATGATGAAATTAACCCAGCTATTTTTCCAGCATCAGAAGCAGATGTTGAGGCTTTAGTAGTAGCGGCATATTATCCTTTAAGAGGTTCTTGGTGGGATGGTATTCATACTACATCAGAAAACGGAATAATGTTTATTAATGATGCCACTACCGAAATTCTTCAAGGGAATTTTGGCGTACAGCAACTAGCAACATTACATAGTTATAATCCAACAAATGCGTCAGTCACAAGATATTATGATCGTTTTTATAATAGAATAAGTTCTAATACATTGAGTATTGATAGACTTCAAAATTCTAGTGTTAATGATATTATAAAAAAGAAAGGTATTGCTGAACTTAAGTGTGCTAGGGCTTTTTTAAGCTATGAACTTTTTGATATGTACGGGCCAATAGTTGTTGCACCATTAGAGGTATTACAAAGTCCACTAACTGAAACACCATTAGCAAGACTTGGTTATGATGAAATGGTAAGCTTTATTGAAAAAGACTTATTAGATGCTGCTGCAGATTTACCAGCTCCTGCTGATACTGCTTATGGAAGGTTTAGTCAAGGTTTTGCAAGAATGCTATTAATTAGGTTATATCTTCATGAAAAAAGATGGGCAGATGTAGAAACACAAGCGAATGCTATTATGGCCATGAATTATTATGAATTAAACCCTGATTATGTAGGTATGTTTAGCACAGCATCACAAGCAGATAATAAAGAAGTTATGTTTGCAGTACCTGCAGATTACGCTGGAACAAGCGAAAATCAATGGCAGATGATGGTTTTACCATCTAATTATCCAGAAAGAGGAGGTTGGGCGACCATTCAAAGTTCTTGGAAATTTTATGATTCATTTGAAAGCAATGATGTTAGAAAAACTAATTTGATAGCTGAATATACTGGAACAGATGGGGTTACTTATAACAGGTCTAATCCAAGTAATATAATGCAAATGGGACCTCTTCCACTAAAAATAGATGCCGATGCAGCTAGAAATACTGCACTAACAACAGTTGATATTATTTTATACAGATATGCTGATGTGATTTTATCAAAGGCAGAAGCCATAGCTAATAAAAATGGTGCTCCAAACCAAGAAGCTATAGACTTAGTAAATATGATAAGAGAAAGAGCAAATTTGGATCCAATTCTATTAGCTAATTATTCAGATATAGACACATTTAATACTATGATTCTTTTAGAAAGATCTCATGAGTATTGGTGTGAAAATGGGCAATACCGTGCAGATTTAATTAGACATGGTAAATTTAGTGAGTATAATATAAATTTAAATGGTGCATCTAGCGAAACAGCTCCATACAAAGATTTATATCCTTTTTCACTTGATAGAATAAGTGAAGGAAAAGGTGCTTTTAAACAAAATCCAGGTTATAATTAGTTTGTTTTAGTTTAGTTTGAAAGGGGCTGCCTTGATTTTTGAAAATATTCAATTCAGCCCTTTAATTTTAAAAAGTAAAAAATAAAAACAATTATAGTATTATGGACTCTAGAAGAGATTTTATAAAAAAAGCAGCAATAGTAGGCACAGGTATCTCATTAATACCAGGTTTTACCTTTGGTGCTAATTCGAATGCGGACAAACTAAAAATTGGAATGATAGGGGTCGGTTTACGAGGTACAAATCATTTAAGTAACCTATTATTAAGAAGTGATATAGATATTACAGCCATTTGTGATATTGACCCAGGAAGGATAACAATTGCAGTTGATAAAATTACAGAAAAAGGCCATAAAAAACCTCTAGTTTTTGGTAAAGACGAATACGATTATAGAAACTTACTGACTTTGGACAATGTGGATGCTGTTGTTATTGCTACACCTTGGTTATGGCATACGCTCATGGCTAAAGATGCTATGAAAGCCGATAAATATACTGGTGTAGAAGTATCGGCTGCCAATACTATGGAAGAGTGCTGGGATTTAGTGAATACGCACGAACAAACAGGAACACATTTAATGATTCTAGAAAACGTCAACTACCGAAGAGATATTATGGCTGTGTTAAACATGGTAAGGCAAAATGTTTTTGGAGAATTATTGCATTTTAGATGTGGTTATCAACACGATTTAAGACATGTTAAGTTTAATGATGGAAAAACAGCTTATGGTCATGGAGTGGAATTTGGAGAAAAAGGTATTTCAGAATCTGTTTGGAGAACACAACATTCACTTTTAAGAAACGCTGATATTTATCCAACACATGGTGTTGGCCCCATAGCTACTATGTGCAATATCAATAGAGGTAACCGTTTTATGTCGTTATCTTCTAATGCCACAAAAGCAGTTGGATTGCATAACTACATTGTAAAAAACGCCGGTGAAAATCATCCCAATGCCAAATTAAAATTTAAACTAGGAGATGTTGTTACATCTACCATAGAAACTGCCAATGGTGAAACTATCATAGTTACTCATGACACAAATTTACCAAGACCTTATTCTTTGGGTTTCAGGGTTCAAGGGGCTAATGGTTTATGGGAAGTTGATGGAAACCGCATTTATATTGAGGGTGTTTCTAAATTTGATGAGTGGGATGTTGCTGATAAATGGATGGAAAAATATGACCACCCTTTATGGCAAAAGTATGGTGAGAAAGCTAATGGTGCAGGACATGGCGGTATGGATTTCTTTGTTATTAATGCTTTTGTTGAATCTGCTAAATTAAATATAGCGCCACCATTAGATGCTTATGATGCAGCTGCTTGGAGCGCTATTACGCCACTATCTGAAGCTTCCATTGAAAATAATGGAGAGCCTCAAGATTTTCCAGATTTTACAAGAGGTAATTGGATAAAAAGGAAACCTTATAACTGGATTAAAGATGATTACTAATTATATTTAATTATAAAAAAGATTATTATGAAATATTATTTTATGAGCCTATTATTTTTAGGTATTATTATAAGCTGTAGCAGTAATGGTGTTAAAGATGATAATGAAAAACCAGTAGATGTTACCGTAAGCAACATAACTTATATAGCTTCATCTGATATCATTTCAAACCCAGAACGTGGTTTTATGCACTTGTGGAGTGTGAATTCTGAAGGCATGCCACTTAACTTGGTTACATTGCAAAACTTAAAAAATGAAAACGTATCAATTATTAATCGTGTCTATTATTTAGAAGCTTTTAAAAATTCGGACTTAAGTGTGGCTCAATTAGATTTAATAAAAACTGATTTTGAAAGACTAAGAAGTGCAGGTATAAAATGTATTTTACGTTTTGCTTATAATGCAAACCAAGATGAGACAGATGCTCCTCTTAATATTATTGAGAGACATTTAGACCAACTAAAACCTATACTTACAGAAAATGCTGATGTTATTGCATTTTTACAAGCAGGGTTTATTGGTTCATGGGGTGAATGGTATTATACAACCAACAATTTAACGACGCTTGAAAATAAAAAGGTAGTTCTTAATAAATTGTTAGAAGTAGTGCCAAAAGAAATTAAAATACAGGTAAGAACTCCGTTATACAAACAAGAATATTTTAATTATTCAACTCCAATGCAGAGTGATGTGGGTTATGGAACAACTGATATTGCGCGTGTAGGATTTCATAATGATTGCTTTTTAGCAAGTGCTGATGATTATGGAACCTATCAAAATATTAGTATAGAGAAAGACTACATTAGTAAAGAAGCTCTTTTTGTACCAACAGGCGGTGAAACTTGTCCTCCAACCGATGTTCCAATAGCTACTTGTATGAAAGCTGAACAGGAAATGAAATTATTAAAGTGGACCTATTTAAATCTTGATTATTATGGGCCAGTACTACAAGAATGGAGGAATAATAGCTGTTTTCCAGATTTTCAAAAAAAACTAGGGTATAGACTTTTGTTAAAGTCTTCAAGCTTAAAAAATGAAGCAACTATCAATAGTAATTTTGAATTAAACGCTATAATAGATAATGTTGGTTTTGCACCTGTTTATAATACTAAAAATGCATTTTTAATATTTAAATCTGTCAATGATGGTAACATATACAAGAAAGCATTGAATTTTGACATAAGAAAGGTAATACCTGATTTAGATTATGATTTAAAAGAGTCTGTTAATCTTTCTGGAATTCCAGCGGGTAAGTACAAATTATTTTTAAAAATAGAAGATAGCTTTGCTTCTTTAGTAGACAGGCCAGATTATTCAATTCGTTTGGCAAATAAAGATACTTGGGAATCAACCGAAGGAATCAATAATTTATTACATACACTAACTATTAATTAAAAACTAAAAATTAATCTCTAAATAAATTAATCATGAAAAAATTAAGATTTTTATATTATTTTATCGCTGTTTCACTTCTTGCAGGTTGTGGAACTGACAATACCGGAGTGGACTCCAACGGAGGCATTATAGCTGATTTTTCATTTACAGTTGATGAAAATGATGCGAGCTTATTTACATTTACTAATCTTTCTAAAGGAGCTACTTCTTACAGATGGGATTTTGGAGATTTAAACTTTTATTGCGAAAAAGAGAATCCAAGTTATAGATATACTAAGGCTGGTGGAGAAATTGAAGTTACCCTTACAGCAATGAATGATTCTGGGCAAGAAGCTTCTATTACAAAAACAATTACTGCGCCGGTGGTTCTAAATGTTGATATAGCAATTGACGGTAATTTTGATGATTGGGCAGAAGTTCCTGTTGTGTATGATGAAAGTGAGTCTGGAGCTGTTACTATGCAAAAAATTAAAATGTGGGGCGGAGGAGATTATGTTAATGTTTATATAGAAGGAAATACTTCAATGAAGATGGAAATAGTAGATATGTATATCAATGCAGATGGAAATTCATCTACAGGGTTTTTAAGCTGGCAATGGCCAAATGGTTCTGGAGCAGAATTTTTAGTTGAAGGTGCTTTTTTAAACAATGATTGGGGTGACTTTTATGCACATAACGATCCTAATGGCGGATGGGGATGGAATTGGTTAACCAGCGCCGATAGTTATTTTACTACCTCTGGTGTAGTAAATGTAGATGCACAGACAAATGCCATTGAATTTAGAATTGCTAAATCAGCTTTAGGTTCACTTGGTAGTTCTATTGGTCTTGCTATTTCCGAGTTAAATGAAGGTTGGGCAGGAGTAGCGGACTTTCCTAAAGTAACTGGAGCAAGTAGTTTTGTTATCTATGAGCTTCCAAATCAAGATGTAACTCTTTGTGAATAATTCTATATCAATATATTCAGCTATTACTTTAAGAGTTGTAATAGCTGAATGCTTTAATAGGTTTAAGAATAGTTATGAAATGAAAACAAATTACTAAGTGTTATTTTTATAGCAAGCAGCATATTTACTTTTGCACAAACAACCGTTAATTTGGAGATATAGGAGATTTATGGTTAGATCAAATTTAGGTGCAACACAAGTAGTAACAAGTTTAACAGATATAGCAGGAGATTTATATTTATGTTTTTGATACACCAACATATTTTTTATTAGATAGGAATTTAAAAATAGCATTGCACCCAGATTCAATTAACAAACCAATAGTCAGCTCAATTCAAAAATTACGAATAATTAATTTGTTTAAAAAGGTTATCATGTGGAAAAGTAACATTTTAATAATTAAAGCATTGTTTATTGGCTTAATATTAGGCTGTAATACAATAAATGCAAAAGAGCTTATATATATGGACAACTGGGATTTAGCATTAACAATCTCAGGAAAGACATATAATGATTCGTACAAGCTTTTGTTATTTAATCAGGTGGAAGTTGGAAGTTCCTTTCAAAAAGAGAATAAAAAATCTAAAATAATTCTTAAAGATACAACCTCCATTTATGTTGAGTACTTAGAAGCAAGTAAAACAAAGGGTGCTTTTATACCACTTAATAGGTATGATGTAAGTTATACAGCCAATGCAAAAATCACACAATTTAAAAACAATCTATATCAAGTTGTAATTAATGAAATTGATAGGGGTAATTATACTGAAATAAATGGTGAACTGGAATACCTTGCTGAAGGAAGTTCTTGTGTAACACTTCAAATCGTTTTTCCTTTAAGCGGTAAAAAATGGCAATGGTTTAGTGGATTGGAAAAATCAGATTCTATGGATAAGGATTCAACCTATTCTGATACCAAGAAAGTTTCCACTATTTTCTCTCTAGATGGGGCTTTTAACGGGCTAACATTATCAGATGGTGGCTATAGCGACCCAATAGGGCAGGGTAATATGCCATTTTATCCTTTAAGTGCCATAAGGGTTGATGGTAAGGGTGTGGCTTTGGCTTTGGGTATAGATATGTCCCTGCCAATAGTTTATCGCTTAAGCGCAAACGCAAATAAGAGATTAATTGCAGAATTTGATGTGGCAACAAGCCCTTTAACAGACAAATTTCCGAATCGTGCTTTTTTCAAATTAAGCCGTTTTAATTTTAATTCCAATTGGGGGATGCGGGCAGCTATAAAACAATATTACGCTATATATCCTGAATCTTTTAAAAAACGAGTTACAACAGAAGGTATTTGGCTTCCATTTACACCACTTAGGGCCATTAAAAATTGGGAAGATTTTGGATTTGCTTATCATGAATTGTCATGGAATAGTTTTGATAAGAAAGATGGAAAAAACATACCCAGTATTGCATCTGATAAAAGTACAGGTGTCTTAAGTTTTCAGTACACAGAACCTTGGGATATTCAATTGCTAATTCTTAAAAAAGATATTTCTTACGACACACTTGTTTCAAATAAGATGGTACCGAAAGAACATCAGCAATACTTAAAAAACAGCGCAACTGAAGATAAAAATGGGCTTTGGCAAACCCGTCGACTTGAAACCCCATGGTTTACTTCTGGATGGGCAGTAAGTATAACTACCAATTGCGATCCAGATCTAGAAGGTGTTAACCGGTATAAGTATGTAAAACAAACCGAAATAACGCCAGCAATTAAAATGAATGTAGATGGTGTCTATTTTGATTCAATGGAATGGAATTGGCATCATGATTTAAATTACCGGGGCGAACATTTTAAATATACAGATTATCCATTGTCATTTTCAAAAAATGTAGTTAGACCAGCCATTTGGAATTTTACTTCAGAATTTGAGTTTATGAAAAAAATAGCTGATGAGATGCATTCCCAAGGAAAACTGGTTATGGGTAATGGTTATGGATGGAATCCGTTTGCCGCAGCTAATCTGGATTTATTTGGGGCTGAATTAAGTTGGTATTAAATGAAGGCTTAAATGATAAGGCTTTTACCGATTTCCCTTTCGAAGGATACGAAATCTATTTTGAGAAACTTTTGGCTTATGGCTTCTTCCCTTCTTTTTTTAGCACAGATGCTTCCAGTAATCCTTATTGGATGGATGTTGAAAAAGTAGAAAATGGACGACCGTTCTTTAAAAAATATATTCCTATCATAAAACAAATTTCAGGAGCTGGTTGGGGAACCTATTACAAATGCTATATGTAATATTGAATCTATACGAATTGAACGTTTCGGTGAAAATGGAGAACTCTTTTTTACCGTTAGAAATAATGGAAATACGGATGCTTCATGCACGGTAACCCTTGACTTAAAAGCGTTAGAGGTTTCAGGGGATTTTAAAGCATTAGAAGTTGTAAGTGGACTACCAATAAAAGTTGTGAATGATAAATTACATATTACTATTCCTGCGCTTCGAACTCAAGTAATACGAATATCACAATAATTGATAGAGATTAAACAGTTGATTTTGTTAATGTTATTGCTTTCGCAAATTTAGAACCTAATTAAAAAATGAAAAAACCAGTTATAAAAGTAAATAATCGTCTCATGTCTATTGACGTATTAAGAGGTTTTGATATGCTCATGATTATTTTTGCAGACCGTTTTTTTTATACTTTAAATGAAGCTGCACAAACTGAAACCACAGGTTTTTTAGCCACCCAATTTGAACATCCCGATTGGTTTGGTTTTCACTTTTATGATATCATCATGCCTCTTTTTCTTTTTTTGGTTGGGGTTGTTATTCCGTTTTCAATGGAAAGACGCGTTAAGGAAATAGATAGTAAAGCAAAACTCTATCCGCACTTGATTAAACGTTTTATAATATTGTTCATTTTGGGGTGGATAGTTCAAGGGAACCTTTTGGCTTTAGATATAAACAAGTTTCAAATATTTAGCAACACACTTCAAGCCATTGCCGTGGGTTATTTATTTTCATGTGTGGCTTATATCCACTTGAGAAAAAAAGCAAGATATGTGCTTTTTGCAGCATGTCTTCTTGTTTATGGGTTGTTACTGGAGTTTGCCAACGTGCCCGGGATTGGAATCAGTGAATTGTTGCCCGATAAAAACATCGCTTTATATATAGACCATTACGTTTTTGGCCGTTTTGATGATGGCTATCAATATACATGGCTATTATCTGGTTTAGGGTTTATAGCAACCACGCTATCCGGATTGTTTGCAGGCGAAATGCTTCGTTCTAAATTGCCAAGAGAAAAAACAGCACGAAACATTCTTTTAATTGGAATTGGATTTATAGCAGTTGGATTGATTCTAAACATTTTCCACCCAAGTGTAAAGAAAATATGGAATAGCACCTTTGTGTTGTTATCATCTGGAATATGTTTTGCATTATTGGCATTATTTTATTGGATCATAGATGTAAAAGGCTATACAAAATGGGGCTTTCCGCTAAAGGTTATTGGCATTAATGCTATTACGGCCTATGTGCTTTCACATGTTATAGATTTTCCAGAAGTAGCTAAATATATCCTTTTCGGCTTTGAACAGTATTTGGGTGTTTATTATGATGCATTTGCCACAGTTGGCGGTTTTGGAATTATCTATCTCTTACTTTGGTACATGAATAAAAATAAAACGTATATAAAAATTTAGAACATAAACGAAAATGAAAAAATAGTATCAACAATTCTAATAAGTTTTATCTCATTCTTTGGGTTGACCAAAACCATTTACTACTCTTATAAACAAGTGGCAATAATTCAAATAGAGGATTGTTACATTAAAAATAATTAAAGCACTAGTCATGAAAAAATTTCTATACATCATATGCCTAATGGCACTATATAATTGTGCAGAATACAAACAGTCATCAAAAGTGGTTTTTTATGAACCGGACATGGACGAATTCATAAACCCAGAGCGTGGGTTTTACAGGCCATTTGGCACTTTAGTTAGTAATTTTGTTCCGTTGGATGCCGAAACATTGCTGAATTTAAGAGAACCAAATCCAGCTGCAGGCGGTTTTGAGGTTGGTAGTTCACTAACTTATAGGTCATATCAATTGGATAGTTTTAAGGACAAATCTATATCTAGCGACCTATTGACTGCCATTCAAACAGATATGGATATCATCCGTGAAGTTGGTAACAAAATTGTGTTGCGATTTTCATACAGCAATACCTGCTGCGACCCGCCGTTTAATGATGCGCCAAAAGCAGTTCTTTTGCAACATTTAGACCAACTAAAACCCATTTTTGAAAAAAACAAAGATGTGATTGCGGTGGTGCAAATGGGATTGATTGGTCCTTGGGGAGAACAGTTTTATTCAGATTTTTTTGGAGATTTAGAACATGGTCCCGTGACCAATCAAAATTGGTTGGACAGAAATGAAATTATTGATAAATTACTTGAGGTAGTGTCAAAATCTAGAATGGTGCAGGTGCGTGCGCCGTATTATAAATTGCGCTATTTATATGGCGTGAATGCAAATCCTGAAAACGCAAAACCTTTGACCATACAAAATGCTTATAATGGCACACCAATAGCCAGAATTGCACATCACAACGACTGTATTTTGGCAAATTATGATGATTATTGGACCTATAATTCTTTTCACAAATGGCCAGCAGTAAGTGATACATTGAATTTGAAAAAATACGTTGCGGCAGAAACCAAGTTTCTTGTTTTTGGTGGCGAAACCTGCCCCGGTGGCGATAATGGCGAAGATATTTATAGCCCATACAACGATTGTGCTTCCGAAGGCGGTGGCGCACAAAAATATTTAAAACGTTTTCATACATCATTTTTAAACACTGCATGGTCTGGAGCTGTAAATGGCGATTGGGTCAATACATGTATTGATGAGATAAAACGAAATTTAGGCTATAGATTTGTATTGAAACGAGGTTTGTTTCCAACTGAAATAAAGAACGGCAAAAAAATAAACATAGAGTTAGATATCCTAAATGAAGGTTATGCGGCAACCTATAACTACCGATTCTTAGAATTGGTTTTAAGAAACAAAGACTCCCAAAAATTGTATAAAACAAAAATTGATTCTGATCTGCGTTATTGGTTTACAGATGAATTACAGACTATTAAACTTAATTTTGAATGGTCAGAAATCTTGTCTAAAGGAAATTATGAGCTATTTATAAATCTACCAGATCCCGAGCCAAGTATTTACGATAGGCCCGAATACGCCATTCGATTGGCTGGTAAAACTAATGGAAAATCTGTTTGGGATACTTCAACAGGTTGGAACCTGTTATTCTCTAATATTAAAGTTGAATAAATCATGAGATCAATAAGAATAAAACCTAGATAAAAGTTCAAATTGATTATTTAGATATTACAAAATGAAAACATTTGCAATGTACTTGCAGATTATATAAAACACAAAGCTAACTTGGTGTAATATAATATTTCTAAACCCCAATATATAGGAGAAGCAGAAGTGGTAAATTATGAATAAGATATTGATATTGAATAAATTTATTGAGTTATACACTTAGTGTCTGTTTTATTTGATTTTGGTAAATTGGTTTACTTTCTACCATTCTTTCAATTGTTTTATGAAAAATACTGGTTTTATTTTGTGACCGATTGATTCTAAAACAAAATTCATCAAAGTAAGCCTGAATATGCCATTTGCTCACATGAGTTGGTATAGCTCGAAGCCACGATTTAACTTGCATAATCATAATGTGTAACTGTTTAAAGTTAGCTCCATTGTTGCTATAAACTTGCTCAATGTCATAAACTTCTTTTAATGGTTCATATCCTCTCCATTTATCAGTTATTATTTTAGCAGACACGCTTATGTGTTCTTCAAATATTGGTGTTAATGATTTTGCGGAATAGTCGTTAATAGACTTGATATATACCCTTTTAACTTTGTTGTTATCTGTTAATTCTACTGCGATTACAGCCTTTTTCTTTTTTGTATCATAGCTTCTTCCTTGTTTTCCTTCTTCTTTTCCACCTACTGTAAATTCATCAACATGAATTAGTTTCTCTAAAGGATATTTTTGACTACTCTTCATCGCTTTACGTACTTTTTGCATAAAAAACCATGCTGTTCCCTGACGTATACTAAAGCGTTTACCCATTTGGATACTTGAAATACTTTTGCTACTCGTGCTCATCTCAAAAGCAACACAAAATGCTTTTTGTAAACCAAACTTAACCTTATGAAAAAGTGTATTTGCAGTTGCACTTTCTACATGATGGCAGGCATAACAATGGTAGTTATACCCAGCCTTTTCACATCCTTTTGTATGACCACATTTACTGCAAGTAAAGCCATCTTGCCATTTTATTTTTGCTAGATAAGCTTTACAAGCTTCATCATTTGGTAGTTCTTTTACAAAGTTTAGTATGTCTTGCCCTTCAAATTGTTTCATATCTCTTATTTTAAAGCTTATAAGATACGGAAACTAAATGACTAACTTAATTAATTAATATAACAAATGATAAAAAAATTAGAAATGGATAGTTTGTTGATGTCTATGAGGAGAACGATGTTTAAATAAGAAAAAATAAATTTTTCCTCAAAAGTGTGTTCGATAACACTAATTTTTATATATTTACATTAAATCAGTGTTATCGAACACATTAGATGTTGTTTTTTTACTTTTTAATCTGCTTTAATAATTACGGTAAAAGCAGCGGGGTAATAAAATTTAATTAAAAACTAAAACTAAGATTATGAAAAACATTGTTGTTTATTTGAAAACTTACTTAGTTATACAACTAAACTGGTGCAATCAGAGAATGACTAAGTTACCCAATTTATTTCTACTAATTTTTGCCATAGTATTTATTGGGCAAATTGAAAATAGCGAAGCCCAAACAAGACCAACTACTTTATACGTAGATGCTAGTTATTCAGGAAGTACAGCTTCAGATGGATCAGAAACATTTCCTTTTACTACTATAAGAGCTGCATTAGATTATCGAGGTAATGTGCTTGGTATTAATGGTATGGTTTCAGATGAAGAGATTGTTGTAAAAACTGGAACGTATTCACCATCAGAAACTGAAAGGATTTTTTTAACATCAACTAATGGAGGTAAAGATAATTATTGGTTTACTTTAAGGGCAGATGGTGATGTTTATTTAGATGGTGCTAATCTTTATACTGTAAAGTTTGCATCTTTGATAGCAGTTACTTCAGCTGTTCAAAATGTAAGGGTTCAGGGTTTTAAGCTGAAGAATATGAGAAATAACCAAAGCTTGGCTTCGTATGTTAATGGCGTTTTGGTAAAAGACACAAAATTCGGAATACAAGTAGCAAATACAACTGCTAATGTCGAAATTACTGCTAATGAAATTTATGATTTTTCATGGACTTTAGATGTGGACCCTATGAAAAATAGATTGGATTTTACGCCATCAGAGATAACGATTCTTAAATCCGCTCAAGGAGGCGATAACTGTGGAGCTATTAATGTAACAGGAACAGATCTTATTCCTATTACTAATTTAGTTGTTAAAAACAATTACATACATAACGTAATACCGGGCTGGACGGAAGGTATTCAAATAAATGGCAATGTGGATGGTTTTGAAATCTCAAATAATACGATTACCGAAGTGCAAAATATTGGAATCGTAGCGGCAGGCCATTATAATTGGGATACAGAAATTGATGGCGCAACTGTTACGCCAGCTTTAAATTATGCCCGTAATGGAGTTATCAAAAATAATAGGGTGTCTAGTTGCAGATCGCCTATTGCTGCTGCTGCTGGTATATATTGCGATGGGTCACAATCCATTATTGTTGAAAATAATATGGCTTCTGATGGGCAAGTTGGGTTTTCAATTGGGAATGAAAATGAAGATGTAAATTCAGGAGGGCATATTGTAAGAAATAATATTTCGTATGATAATGCATGGACTGGATTTATATTTGGGGTTCCTGCTGCTGCTGGAGCAAGCTATATTGATGGAGTTACGGTAACTGGAAATACATCATTTAGAAATGGCGGTACTACAGATACTTATTTAGGTATAATGGGGCAAGCTGAGGTTATTATCAATAAAAACATCAAAAACTTAACGGTACAAAATAATATTTTTTATACGGTTAATCACGCAAATTTAGTTTCGGTTTCTCAACCGTTTAGTTCTGGTTACGAATCTTTTTTTAGTACCATATCTTTTGATTATAATACATATTACACAGATTCCACCTCAAGTGATGCCATTTTTGATTGGTCGCAAGGGGGCTATGGTTGGTATGGTAATTTTGCATATTATCAACCAAATAACACACTCGCTATGGATCAAAACTCTCAATTTGCAAATCCTCAATTTACAGATATATCGGGCTCAGTTTTAGATTTAAGTTTGCAATCTACTTCGCCAGCTATAAATGCAGGAAATCCACTTTATGCAGCAGGTACAGGTGAAGTTGATTTTCTTGGAAATGATAGAGTTTCCCAAAACATCATAGATGATGGCGCATATGAATTTGAAGCGGGAGCAGCAGGAGATGAGGCAGCGGCTATTGACGGGGTTAAAAGTGCAAGCGAAAATTATATTGCTTTACAAACAGGACTTACACAAGGGGCATGGAAGAATATTTATGCCTATGACGATAATAATTTCATTTATGTATATGCAGAATATTCTGGTAGTTTATCTGAATATTCCATTTTTGTAAATACAGATTCCAATACAGGTTTTCAAGAAACATGGACAGATAAAACAAATTATTATGTTGATGGCACTCTTGATTTATTCAACAAATTCGATGCGAATCAAAATAGTCAATGGCCTTATAAAGCAGATAATAAAGTAATGAACGTCCAATTTATCCAGACTTCAACTACCATAGAAGGGCGCATTCCAAAAGACGCTTTAGGCGTTGGTAATACGGGGACTATAGGTTTAGGGATTATTGGATATAATGCCAATTGGTCAACATCTTTAGGAGAAATTCCACTTGAAGGTAACACCATGGTATATTTGACCCTTAATGGTGGTTCGGAGGCTGGAAGTCTTTCTGTAGATGGTTATAAAAGCCCTGTAGAAAATTATCAGCCATTAATAACTGGCGTTACAGGCAGCTCTTTTAGCAATATTTATGGGTATACAGATAATGATTATATTTATTTATATGCTGAAGTAGATGCTTCTAATTTGAGAGAGTATGAAGTTTATGTTAATACAAATTCAGCAACAGGTTTTCAATACCTTTGGTCAGATAAAACGGATTATTTTATTGATGGAAACTACAATGTATTAAATGAGCATACAGGAGGTAGTTCAGGATGGCCATTTACTCAGGCAGCTAATTCCACAGGAATTGAGTTCATAAAAACACCTTATGCCATTGAAGGTAAAATATTAAAATCTCTACTCGGGATTGGTAATTCAGGCACCATAGGAATAGGATTAGAAGGGCATACCAAAAATTGGGGCAGTAGTCTTGGTGGAGTTCCAGTAAGTGGCAATATGGTGTATTTATCATTAGGGGATAATTCATCAGCTAAAAATGCTAAAACAAAAGTTGAAACTTTAGATGTATCTGATGCAAATTTAAATTCAAAATTAAAAGTATATCCAAACCCTGCTGTTAATCAGCTTATGGTTAACTATTCAATGACCCAGGACGGAAACGTTTTGATAGAATTACTTGGAATTGATGGTAGAACATATTTTTCTAAAGAAATACAATCAAAAGCAGGCAATTATCAACAATTAATAGCAGTGGGCAATTTAACAAGAGGTCTGTCTATTCTAAAAATTAAAATAGGAGATAAGGTTGAAACTAAAAAAATAATAGTTCGATAAAATAAAAAATAAGCAAGGAGCGGACTTGATTTGGTTGCTCTAGGCATATTTATGCGAAGAAGCATAAAAGTTAAATTTTTAGATGGTGTTTAGGCAAGTAAACTTTGCTGTAGTATTATGTTTACTTGCCTATAATTTTAAGTGCAGGGAATTAAAGATAGTTATTGAAAAAAGTTATGAAAAAAGTATTGTTTAGCGTTTTAAGTTTTGGTTGTTTCATTATTGCATGTGGTGGAGGGAGTGAAGTAGTTATTGTTGATGACCCTATAGTAATGGAAGATCCCGTTTTAAATGAAGGCGGTGTTTCAGAATTCACCAAGGTGCAACCCATGACGGGCATTGTGATTTGGGAAGGAAATGCCAATGCGAGTTCAGGTGCGCATACTTTGGAATATTCTTATATGCTTTACAATGATATTGTTTCAGAAAAAGGCGTTTATGATTGGACAGTAGTTGAGAATAAATTGAATGCGATTGCTTCAAGAAACCATCAGGCCATTCTTAGGTTTAGATTCGCTTACGTTGGGCAATTAACATCGGTTCCTCAATATATTAAAGAGTTGCCAGATTATAACGAGACCATGGGCTTAAGCGAAGGCAAAGAAACATGGTTTCCAGATTGGTCTAACCAAGAATTAAAAGACTTCACTTTAGAGTTTTATGAAAAATTAGCCGAAAAATATGATACTGACAATAGGTTGGCGTTTCTTCAAACAGGCTTTGGTTTATGGGCAGAATATCATATTTATGACGGGCCTTTTGAGTTGGGAAATACATTTCCTTCAAAAGCATTTCAAACCACTTTTTTAAATAAAATGGATGAAGTTTTCAAAAACTTGCACTGGTCCATTTCCATTGATGCCGAAGATACCAATGTAACACCTTTACGGGGTAACCCATCTTTATTGAACCTTTCTTTTGGGTTGTTTGACGATTCCTTTATGAGTGAAGAACACGGTAGTTTTAACGAGCCTCGTTTTAATTTCTTTGGTGTAAACAGATATGAAAAATACCCAATAGGAGGCGAATTTAATTATTACACAACTTTTGACCAGCAAAATGTGTTATCGCCAAATGGTCCCCATAGTGAATCTTACGAATCTTTTGCAAAGCGGTTTCACGTGACTTACATGATAGGGAACGATCAATATAAGTATCAAACGTTAGCACGCATAAAAGAAGCTAGTTTGCATACTGGTTATAAATTTGAGGTTACTAAGCTTGAAAAATCTGACAATAAAACATTTTTAATAGTAAAAAATATTGGAACAGCACCGATTTATTATGACGCTTATTTTGCAATTAATGGGGCTAAATCTGAAGAATCATTGATGATGTTGATTCCAAACCAAGAAAAGATTTACACAATTAATTATGCAGGTAATGAAAATTTGTCGATAATCTGTGATAGGTTGCTAGTAGGTCAAACAATAGATTTTAAAAGGTCATATTAAACATTAAGGGACTTCTAAAAATTAGCACATTGTCAATCAGTTAATTATGTGTAAATTTATGTTGTAAAACAATCACTATGAAAATGTACAAAGCACAAGGTAAAAAAGGTTTATTTGACGAGGAGTTCACAAAAGAACGCTTATCGGCTATGGGCAATCCATTAGAGGCGGTCAGTAAAGTCATTGGTTTTGGGATGTTTCGAGAATACTTGGAAAGCAAATTGCCCAACACCAACAAAAAGAACAATGCAGGGGCCAAGCCCTATGATGTCGTGATGCTGTTCAAGATATTGATATTGCAGCGTTATTATGGCCTGGGAGAGAACCAGGTGGAATATCAAATATTGGACAGGGCCAGTTTTAAAACATTTTTGGGACTGGGGACGGGCGATAAGGTTCCGGACGAAAAAACAATATGGAGCTTTAGGAAACGAGTAACAAAAACAGGATTGGCAGAAGAGGTGTTTGGGCAATTTGTGTCCTTTTTAGAAGAAAAAGAGCTGCTGTTCAATGAGGGCCAAATGATCGATGCAAGTTTCACCCTAGCCCCACGCCAGCGCAACACAAAAGAAGAAAACAAGAAAATCAAAAACGGGGAAGGTGGTGGCCTATGGGACGACCAGCCCAACAAAAAAAGGCACAAGGACATTGATGCACGTTGGACAAAGAAAAACGGAGAGACTTTCTACGGCTATAAAAACCACGCAAAAGTAGATACCAAAAGCAAATTCATCAGCACTTATACGGTAACGGATGCCTCTGTGCACGATTCACAAGCTTTAGATGGTCTGCTATCGAAAAAGACAAAGGACAGGACCTCCATGCGGACAGTGCCTGCACAGGAGGGGAGCAAGACAAGACCATTGCTGAATATGAGATGAAAAACAAAGTGCACGAAAAAGGGTACCGCAACAGGCCACTGACCGATGGACAAAAAGCAAACAACACCAAGAAATCGAAAATCAGGGCAAGAGTAGAGCACGTATTTGGCTTTATGGAACAAAGTATGCATGGCCTATTTTTAAAATCAGTCGGTATTGCAAGGGCGTCCGGAATTATAGGATTAACCAACTTGACCTACAATCTCTTTAGACACGAACAAACGGTAAGGAAAAATAACTTACTGATGGATAAACAGACAAAATCGCAGCTTTTTTTTTGTTGAAACCAACAAGTTTTCGCTATATCTGAAATGTGATTTTTCTCAAAAAGACAAAAATGGGTTCTTGTCTTTTTAAGAAAATAAAAAAATCAATTTTTAGAACCCACCTTAATTTAAAACTAAATTGATTTACAAGATATGAAAAACGAGTTATATAAACTGATACATAATGATTACTTTGAAACTAGTAATGATTTTAAACAATTTTTAAACTGGTTAAGTAATGAATTTGTTTTATATCAGCAAGAAGATATTAATGGATTAAAGGTGTTTTTCCCAAATGGTTATTTTTTTATAAATGAATTAAATCATAATAAAAATTCTATTCAATTAAGAATAGAAGTGAAAAGTAAATGTTTAAAAAATGGAACACAAATTTTTAATCAAATAAAATCAATATTGAACCACTCAAAAATATTCCAAACACAAAAGTTGCAGCTTGCGGTATAAGATATTTAATACATAAAAAAAAGATTATGAACAGCATAAAAAGAATAATACAAAACAAACTGCTTTTTGGTTTTATGATATTGCTAACAATGCAAGTTTTTTCACAGCAAACCAATAGTTTAGAAGTAAAAATTTTTCCAAACGAACATTGGTGGGGTGGTGCTGTGTGGGATGGCCATATTATGCCTTTTCAAGATGGATATTCTATCGACCTTTATGAAAACAATAAAGGCAATCAAGTACAGCCCTTGCTTGTTTCAGATAATGGGAGAGTTATTTGGTCTGAAGATCCTATTTCTTTCGCAATAAATGGAGATAAAATTTTAGTAACATCAATAGGAGCTGAAATAAAACTTTCTTCACAAGGTGCTACACTAAAAGATGCTTATGCTAATGCATCTAAAAAATATTTTCCGCCTTCTGGAAAGCACCCTGATGATTTACTTTTTGAACAACCACAGTACAATACTTGGATAGAACTTATATACAATCAAAATCAGGAAGATATTTTAAAATATGCTAATGGTATTGTTGCAAATGGATTTTCACCAGGTGTTCTTATGGTAGATGATAACTGGCAAGAAGATTATGGTAAATGGGATTTTCACCAAGGACGGTTTTCAAACCCAAAACAAATGGTAGATGAAATACATGAGTTAGGATTCAAAGTTATGTTATGGATTTGCCCTTTTGTTAGTCCTGATAGTGATGTGTATAGAGATTTAGAAAAAAAGGGCTATTTAATTAGAACTAAGGAAGGCGATTTTCCTTTGATTGTAAGGTGGTGGAATGGTGCAAGTGCTGTTCTGGATTTTACCAATCCAGGGGCTGTAGCATGGTTTAATAGTCAATTAAAAGGGCTTCAAGATAAATATGGTATAGATGGTTATAAATTTGATGCAGGCGATAGCTATTTTTATAATCAACCATTAACTTCATTTGATGCTTTGGCAACTCCAAATGATCATACTTATTCATTCCAACAGTTTGGTCTAGAATATCCACTTAATGAGTATAGGGCAACTTGGAAAATGGGAGGTCAACCACTAGCACAACGTTTACACGATAAAGGACATAATTGGGAAGATATTACTAAGTTAATTCCACAAATTACTTTGCAAGGTATTCTTGGATATCCATTTAATTGTCCAGATATGATTGGTGGTGGTGAATATGGGTCGTTTATTAATCTAGAAACAATAGATCAAGAATTAATTGTACGCTCTGCTCAAGTTCATGCACTTATGCCAATGATGCAGTTTTCTGTAGCACCTTGGCGTGTATTGAATAAAGAAAATCTGGATGCTGTTAAAAAAGCAACAAAAATCAGAAAGCAATTTACCCCAACAATAATGGAACTTGTAGACAAAGCAGCAAAAACAGGGGAGCCTGTAGTAAGGTCTATGGAATATGAATTCCCGCATATGGGCTATTATGATATTAAGGATCAGTTTATGCTTGGCTCTGAAATTTTAGTTGCACCCGTATTGGAAAAAGGAGTAACCGAACGTAAAGTTGTATTGCCTAAGGGAAAATGGAAGCATAATGGAAAAACTTATAAAGGAGGAAAAGTTGTTGAAATTAAGGTGTCAATATTTGATATTCCAGTTTTTCAAAAAAGTTGATTTCAATTCTCTCTATATAGTCAACCCTTAAAAGCGGTTTAACTATTTACAGGCCAGCATTTTAATTGGTTTTTTGTTGTAAAAAGAGTTGCAAAAAAGACAAGGTTTTAGTTTTTTGATGTATAAAACCCTGTCAAATGCGCGCAAAAAAAGAGTCGAAAGACCAATTACATTTTCTGGCCCCAACACTAAAAGAGCAACTCAATCCCAAGCATGGGCTCTATCTATTGTCCGATGAAATAAATTGGGATTATTTTGAGACTGAATTCAAAAAGCTCTATTCCCATAAAGGACGTCCAGCGCACAGTATTCGATTAATGGCCTCTTTGTTGATCCTTAAAGCCATTTACAATTTACCCGATGAAAAACTGGTCGAGGAACATTAGGAGATGAACGCCTATTTTCAATATTTTTCAGGCAAACAGGTGCAGCAATGGGGACCGCCCTGTGCAGCAAGTGACCTGGTTCATTTTCGTCAACGTATCGGTGAGCAAGGCGTAGAAAAAGTATTAAAGTACTCCATTGATAAGCACGGCAAGGATGGTAAAGATAGGCATGTCAGCATTGATAGTGCTGCCCAAGAAAAGAACATCACCTATCCAACAGACGCCAAACTGCACAAAAAGATTATTGACAAATGTGTCAAACAGGCCAAGAGATCAAACATCAAACTGCGCAGGAGCTACAAGCGAACAAGTAAGCAATTGGTCAGGGACACTTATAATGGCACTCATCCAAAACGCAGAAAGAAAGCCAATGCGGCCAAACGAAAACTAAAAACCATAGCAGGGCGTTTGGCCAGGGAACTGGAGCTTTATAAAAAAGTGCTTGCACAAGAGAAACATACTAAAAACAAAATCTATAGCCTGCACGAACCAGAAGCCTATTGCATGAGCAAGGGAAAGGCCCACAAGAAATACGAGTATGGTCGCAAGGCATCGGTAGTGCTCACTCAAAAGACAGGTATTATTGTAGGGGCAATGACCTTTGTCACCAATGTGTACGATGGGCATACTTTAGAAGGTGTGTTGGAACAGACCAAAAACCTCACAGGTAGAACACCAAAAACAGCTACCGTAGATAGAGGCTATAAAGGCAGGCAAACGGTAGCCAATACACAGATCAACATCCCAAGACCACCACTAAAAAAGGACAGTGAATATCAAAAACGAAAAAAGAGAAAACACTTCAGACGGCGCGCTGCCATTGAACCAATTATAGGACATCTTAAATCTGGCCACAGAGTGGCTAGAAATTTCCTTAAAGGGCAAACAGGGGATGCTATCAACTTTATAATGGCCGCTGCAGGGTTTGATTTTAGAAAACTGATGGGAAAACTTAAAGAAAATATGCTTTGGCTTTATATCCAAATCAGAACCAAAATAAATTTTACAGCGCAAAAGCTAGAGCTTTGTATAATAAATCACTAAACCCCCTTTTTTAAGGGACGACTAATTATTACTCCAAAAGAGGAATTTTTTAGAATAGCATTATAATTAGTCAACCCTTACAAATAGCACAACTATTTGTCAATCAAT
>TARA_R110002033_G_scaffold70186_3_pt1 | contig 34731 bp, 23 predicted proteins | sample TARA_R110002033 | Tara Oceans TARA_R110002033 (sample SAMEA4397051) | marine metagenome | biome: Polar Biome; feature: [SRF] surface water layer (ENVO:00010504); material: water (ENVO:00002006), including particulate matter (ENVO:01000060) such as... | depth 5 m
TAGTCAAAACAATATGACAAAAGAGGAAGTCGCTAAGGCGGTTGGTGTTGGGGTAGCTACCGTTTATCGTGTCTTAAAGCAGAGCTAACAGTTATAGTTGGAGTGAATAAGGTAGTCTAAATGTACTTCGTTGTGTACATGCAGTGAGCTTTTGGATCTTTATTCTTATTTACCATAAGCGCTGTTATGGGAAGAAGGGCTGCTATCTAGTGAGAACTTAAACCTTCAATTGTGAGCTATATTGATCAATGGTTTGATTTATCAATATAGCTAAAATGTACACAAAATGAGATTTTTGCGAGTAAATTAAACTATTTTTGATCTACCTTTCATCCTTATTCATTAGATTATTCAAGAGTACGTTCTATCAACACTGTGTTTGCTATCTCTATACCGATTTTCGCAATCACAGCGTTTCTATCTTCAAACGAAGCATCGGTGTCCGTAATGTATAAAGCGGCGATGATAGGTTTGCGACCTGGAGGCCACATTACAGCCGTAATCGCACGTGATCCATAACCGCCAGCGCCTGTTCTGTCTGCTATGATCCAGTCACTTGGAACACCTTTACGAAACAGCGCATCACCAACCTCATTAGCCTTAAGCCAAGATTGCAGTTGTTGACGAGACTCAGTAGATAATGTTTCTCCCACCACTAATTTTTCAAGTGTCGTTATCATTGCCATTGGTGTGGTGGTATCTCTTTTATCTTTAGGTGTCGCCTCATTCAGCTCAGTTTCCCAGCGATCAAGTCGCGTTGTATTGTCCCCAATAGAACGTAAAAAATGAGTGAGAGATTTAGGTCCACCTATGGCTTGCAAAATAAAGTTGGCAGCTGAATTATCACTGGTTGACAGGGTTGCATGACACAACTCCCCAAGAGACATACCTTTTTTGCCTACCTGCTTTTCTGTCACAGGAGAGTAAGTAACCAGATTTCTTTTAGAGAACCTTATGACTCTATCTATCTTTTCCTGACCTAAGTCAACATTATGAAGAACATTGGCACAAGCAAGTGTTTTAAAAGTACTGCTTAAAGGAAAACGTTCATCAGCTCTATACTCCCAGCGTTGCTCGGTCTCTAAATCATGCACAGCCATGCCGATTCGAGCACCCAATTTATTCTCAGCATTTTTGACAGAGTCAATTAGTGAGCCTGCTGCATTGACGTGTAATGATAGCGTAAGACAAAAAATAGTGATTAGTGTGCTAAAAATTTTAATCTTGTTTTGGAGTAAATGCATGATGATTAGAGTTTCCTTTGAAGGCATATGATCTACAGTTATAACGCAAACCCTTTGAAAACAATATGCCTTGCCTATACGGTGTAATGGTATAGCTACCATACTCGAAATCAGTCCCGTAACACTATTACTGATAGTGTTACGGTTAGCTAAAAATATTTCATCAGTTGTTCAGTTTACTGACTTAGATGTTTGGCATGAAAGCGCAAATGCTCTTCAATAAAGCTGGCGATAAAATAGTAACTATGGTCATAGCCCTCATGCAATTGATACATTAAAGGATAATCGTTTGATTCTGCAGCTGCGAGTAAAGCTTCTGGCTTGAGCTGCTCTACAAGGAAGTTGTCAGACTCACCCTGATCTACTTTAGCAGGAACTAATTCAGTTGCTCGTTTCATGAGCTCACTAGGATCGTAGTTCAGCCAATTGGCTTTATCTTCACCTAAATAAGCAGTAAAAGCTTTTTGTCCCCATGGAGAATTCACAGGGTTACTGATAGGACTAAAAGCAGACATTGAGCGGTAACGCTCTGGGTTAAGCATGCCAATGTTCAACGCACCAAGACCACCCATCGAATGACCAGAAATGGCTCTCTTATCAGATACTGGAAACGATGCCTCAATTAACTCAGGCAACTCATTGACCACATAATCATACATCTGGTAGTGCTTGCTCCAAGGCATCTCAGTAGCATTAACGTAGAATCCTGCCCCTTGACCTAAATCGTAGGCTGCATCATCAGCAACATCTTCACCACGAGGGCTAGTATCTGGGGCGACAATAGCGATACCCAATTCTGCAGCAATACGCTGTATCCCAGACTTCTGCATGACGTTCTCATCTGTGCAGGTCAAGCCTGACAACCAATAAAGGACAGGGACTTTTGTACCACTGCCCATCTGAGGCGGCAAGTAAATAGCAAACTGCATACTACAATTTAATGATTTTGAATGATGGCTATACTGCTTATGCCAGCCACCAAAACTTTTATTGACACTAATATTCTCTATGGACATACTAAAACACCTCTGTTAAAACATTAAATGCTGCCCCCAAAAAGAGACAGCACTGTTATCATGACAACATAACTACTTAATGTTAATCACCTATAAATGACCGATTATTTGTTAAAAAAGATCATGATGACTCATTCTTAAAAATGAATAACCGTACGAATACTCTCGCCTTTATGCATCAAGTCAAACGCTTCATTGATGTCTTCTAATGGCATGGTATGAGTAATGAAATCCTGTAATGGGATTTCGCCCGCTAGATAGCGCTCAACATAACCTGGCAATTCCGTACGACCTTTCACGCCGCCAAATGCTGAACCTTTCCAGACACGACCAGTCACTAACTGGAATGGACGGGTTGAAATTTCTTTACCTGCACCAGCCACGCCGATAATAACCGACTCGCCCCAGCCTTTATGGCAGCACTCAAGCGCGGAACGCATCACATCGACGTTACCGATACATTCAAACGAATAATCAACACCGCCATCGGTTAACTCAACGATGACTTCCTGAATTGGTTTGTCATAATCTTTTGGATTAATACAGTCAGTTGCGCCTAGTTTTTTGGCTAACTCAAACTTGCTTTCATTGATATCAATCACAATGATGCGGCTGGCTTTTGCCATTGCAGCACCGATGACCGCTGACAGCCCAATACCGCCCATGCCAAAGATAGCGACCGTAGCACCTTCTTCGACTTTTGCAGTGTTCATGACCGCACCCATACCAGTCGTGACGCCACAACCTAGCAAGCAAACTTCTTCTAATGGCGCTTCTTTATTGACTTTAGCCAATGAGATCTCTGGCAAGACAGTATATTCAGAAAAAGTTGAGCAACCCATGTAATGGTAAATTGGCTGACCATCTTTATAAAAACGCGTTGTGCCGTCTGGCATCAGACCTTTACCTTGAGTCTCGCGCACTGCTGAGCATAGGTTGGTTTTACCTGAAGTACAGAATTTACATTCACCACATTCTGCGGTGTATAGAGGAATGACATGGTCGCCAACTTGGACACTGGTGACGCCTTCACCAATTTGCTCAACGATACCACCACCTTCATGACCCAAAATCGCTGGGAATACACCTTCTGGGTCTTCACCAGATAAGGTAAAGGCATCGGTATGACAAACGCCGCTAGCGATGATTTTTACCAAGACTTCGCCTTTGCGCGGCAGCATGACATCCACTTCTTCGATAGATAGCGGCTGATTTGGCCCCCAAGCAATGGCGGCTTTCGATTTAATAAATTTATCTGACATAAGAGTCTCTCTTTTTGGTTAGTTGATTGTTGTCCCTGTTCAACTCAGACATATTTCTAGAACACCATGTTGAGCTGAGCGAAAAATTTGATCTCTATTTACCTTACCATTTTGTGATATGAGTGTTCTACTGCTTTACTATTATCTTTTAGCCCCATCAAATGCAGCTACTTAAAAGGATACAGTACTTCGTTGCTACTTTACATCAATGGCTATGCCCTTGTGATAGGCTAATGGTAGCAACGCCTACTGCAACCAACCCCATGCCGATCCAAGTGCTCAAATCGAGATGTTGTCGGTAGATAACCGCAGACAATGCCGTTACCGTCACTATCGCAAGTCCTGCCCATAGCGCATGAACAATACCAACCGGCATTCCTTTCATAGCCTGTCCTAAAAAAACAAATGCAGCTAGATGTCCTAACAGAACTAACATACTTGCTAACGGCTTAGTGAAGCCATCCGTCTGTTTTAATGCAACGTGAGATAAAGCTTCTGCAACCACTCCGAAAAAAAGAAACATCCAACTCATTTTGCACCTCTTGTATTAGCAAGCTTTAGTTGCAATGAACTGGAGCCTGTTTGAATTTATGCTTGTATTATATCTATTTCTGATTAGATGATAATATGCTATATTCGAAACTATCTTTTGCATATAGGTAATAATGATGAAATGGGATGGTATCAGTGAGTTCGTTTACGTGGCTGAATACGAGAGTTTTACGAAAGCTGCAAAGAAAATAGGCATCTCGACCGCTCAAGTAAGTCGACAAGTCAGCGCCTTAGAACAACGTCTCAATATTAAATTACTTTACCGAACGACTCGTAAGGTCTCGCTAACAGAAGAAGGCCGTGTTTTTTATCAGCACTGCCGCGGGGTACTTGATGGTCTCGATGCCGCAGAGCAAGCGGTGACTAATTTGCAGTCAAAACCGCAAGGCATGATTAAACTGACAACTCCTGTCACTTATGGTGAACAACAATTGATGCCATTGGTGAATGACTTTATGGTGCAATATAGTGATATTGAAGTGACTGCCTTTTTGAGTAATCAGCAGGTTGATTTGATTGAAGAGGGCTATGATTTAGCCATTCGCATTGGAAAGCTTCGTGATTCGACTATGATGGCAAAAAAACTCAGTAGTCGTACTAATTTTGTCTGTGCGGCGCCCTCCTATATTGAGAAATACGGCATACCGCATTCTCTGACCGAACTTGGTCAACATAACTGTCTGCTGGGGACGCTAGACTACTGGCACTTTAAAGAGTCTGGTAAAGAGAAAAACATTCGAGTGACAGGTAGCGTGCGTTATAACAGCGGTTATAGTTTAGTCGATGCGGCTATAAAGGGATTGGGTATTGTGCAGCTACCTGATTACTACGTACAAAAGCATTTAGAATCGGGGGAGCTGGTCAGCTTATTGGATAATCTTAGGGAACCTGAGGAAGCTATTTGGGCTCTATATCCTCATAATCGCCATTTGTCGCCAAAAATTAGGCTGCTACTAGATTATTTAGCAGCACATTTATCTAAACCCTAACTGGGTGATAGTAAGAACTACCCATACTTTAAGGCCTCGCACCTCGAAAGATAAATCATCTAATTACTTGGAGGTCTTGCACACTACTCTAACCAACTCGATCGTTAGGAGGCTGACATGATCGTCAAGCAAAAACCGAACGCACTCAAGCTGTTTTTTACCTTGCGCGGCTCTATCCTACCAAAAATTTATCCTCAGATTTTTCTCACCATCTTGCTTAGCACTCTAATAGCAGGCATCCAGTACTGGTTTCCAGGCTTCTTCTCCTCTTATAGTACGGCTCCCTTCACTTTTCTAGGGGTTGCTTTATCATTGTTCCTCGGCTTTCGTAACAATGCCAGCTATCAACGCTGGTGGGAAGCTAGGGGTCAATGGGGTCAGCTAGTAGTGGATGCTCGTAGCTTGGCCCGCCAAGTGCTCTCATTTATGGATGAAGAAACGGAGACTGGACGGCAAACCCAGCGCCGTATGATTCACCTAACCATCGCCTTTACTCATGCTCTGCGCCATCGACTACGTGACACTGAACCTTGGCAGGACGTTGATCGTTTTGTAGAACCCGAGCATCACCTCAGCATGCGCCAAGCGCAAAATCTGCCCGAGTACCTGCTGCGGCTGATGGGGAAAAAGGTCGGTTATAGCCGACGTGAGCGATTATTATAGGAATTTCTAGTACAGAACATGGATGAACGGCTGACCTCTATGACTGTAGTTTTGGCCGCCTGCGAGCGCATTCATTATACGCCACTACCATTTGCTTATACGCTGTTAGTACATCGCACCACCTACTTATATTGCTTTATGTTGCCTTTTGGTTTGGTGTCATCTCTGGGATGGGCTACTCCGTTTGTCTGTGCAGTGATCGCCTATACTTTTTTTGGTTTAGATGCTCTTAGTGAGGAGTTGGAATCGCCTTTTGGCTTGGCCGCTAACAATCTACCACTGAGTGCTCTGTCGCGTACCATCGAAATTAACTTACTAGAGGCACTGGGAGAAACCGATCTGCCGCCCGATATAAAATCTAAAAATGGCTACTTACAGTAAATTATTTTGCGTAAGCAGTTAGCCTTAAGTCTCTGGCTGAGTAGTTATATAAACAGTCTTGATGGTGACGGAACAAATAATGGCATTGTTCAAACATGAGTAGATATACGAGCCTCTATTAATAAAAATTATTATTACCTTATGGTAAAAGTCATTTTCTTTTTAGACCTATTATCTTTTATATGAAATAACGTATGATGGTTTCTATCGACAGACGACGCGGCAAACTTGCTGCAACTCGATAGAAAAACTATTGATAAAAAATCATCCACAACCGGAGAACAACACATGAGCATTTTTACTCACGTTACCCTTGGCACTAACGATGTTAATCAAGCACGTACATTCTATGACAACGTTTTAGAGATTCTAGGGCTTAAACGTATTGCTGACCTAGGTGATAATGGTTCAATATGGGGCGTAGATGCACCATCTTTATTTGTTATGAAACCTAATAATGGTCAACCAGCTAGTGTTGGTAATGGTAATATGGTGAGCTTTGAAGCACCAAGCCGCGCTGCTATTGACGCATTTCATGCAGCAGCATTGAGCGCTGGTGCTCAAGATGAAGGCCAGCCTGGTACACGCGATTGGGCGCCTAACGCTTACGCGGCCTATGTTCGTGATCTAGATGGTAATAAGCTTGCCGTTTATTGCTTCAAAGAAGCATAACAGCAGTCTTACGGACCGCTCGTTCGTAACCGCTAATATTAGTATCAATACTACCGAAAAAGGGTCCTGCAAATTTTGCAGGACCCTTTTTCGTCATTGAAATCAGCTTTATAACACTTGATACCCTGTCTATTTATGTGAGTCCGCGTACTATGTAAGTAACGCACAGACTCTGTAATAGCAACAAAATGTTAAAATTCTTCTTATTACATTCAACCTTTTATAAAGAATATCAATAGATAAATAACACTTATCCATGACTGCAAACGTCAATGAGCAAAATCCAAATATATTTAAAATCAAGAAATACAATTCAATAGGAGTCGCCTGTTTATGGCCACCAATAACAATAAACATATCAATAAAGACATTCTCTGTGACACTGACCACAGTGTTCGAGTCAGGGGAGCTCGCGTTCATAACTTAAAGAATATAGATGTAGATTTACCTCGTGATGCACTGGTCGTTTTTACCGGTATATCAGGATCAGGTAAGTCATCACTTGCTTTTGGCACTTTATTTGCTGAGTCACAACGTCGTTATTTAGATTCAGTATCCCCTTATGCGCGTCGATTGATAGATCAAGTTGATGAGCCTGATGTTGATATGATAGAAGGTCTGCCGCCAGCAGTTGCTCTACAACAACAACGAGGTACGCCCTCAGTGCGTTCATCAGTGGGCAGTGTTACCTCTATCTCAAACGGGCTACGCATGCTCTATTCACGAGCTGGAGATTATCCTACTGGTCAAGAGATATTGTATGCCGATGCGTTTTCGCCAAATACACCTGAGGGTGCCTGTCCTACTTGCTCTGGTATTGGCCGCGTGTTTGAAGTCACCGAAGAGTTACTAGTACCTGATAACACCAAAACCATTCGAGAGCGTGCTATCGCAGCATGGCCACCAGCGTGGCAAGGCAAAAACCTAAGCCGCATACTGGTGTCACTCGGCTACGATATTGACACGCCTTGGCATAAACTGCCAAAAGAAACCCGCGATTGGATCTTGTTTACAGATGAAACCCCAACCGTTCCTGTCTACCCTGAATACAGCCTTGAGCAAGTAAGAAAAGCGATTGAGAGCGGCGAAAAGCCCAACTATATGGGCACGTTTTCGAGTGCAAAGCGCTTCATACTGCATTCTTTTGCCACTACTCAGAGCTCATTGACAAAAAAGCGCGTTTCTCAGTTTATGCAAATCTCTGTATGTCCAGAATGTGATGGTAAAAAACTGAAAAAAGAATCACTATCCGTTACGTTCGCAGGACTTGATATTGGGGAGCTGTCGCAACTGACCTTTATCGAACTGGCGCGCAAGCTTGAGACTGCGGCCAATAAAGTCCCAACTGACAATATGGCAAATCGTGAAAAGGCTATCGTCGCTCAGCGCATTGCCAGTGATATGTTATCTCGGGTAAAAGCACTGACCCTATTGGGTTTGGGGTACTTATCACTTGAGCGCACCACACCTACACTATCTCCTGGTGAGCTACAACGCTTACGCCTAGCCACTCAAATTCGCTCACAACTTTTTGGGGTGGTTTATGTACTAGATGAACCATCCGCTGGTCTTCATCCAGCAGATACCCAAGCATTACTAAGTGCCTTAGATGAGCTCATTGCCGCTGGTAACTCAGTGTTTGTCGTCGAGCATGATGTGAGCGTCATCAGACACGCTGATTGGATCGTAGACGTTGGCCCCAATGCGGGTACTCATGGCGGCGAGGTGATTTATAGTGGTCCTGTAGAGGGATTGCGCGACGTGACTCACTCGCATACCAGCCGCTATCTGTTCAGCACTGACGCTATCGTAAAACGCACACCAAGAGAGCCGACAGCGTGGCTTAAACTTACAGGGATTACGCGTAATAACTTACAAGAGCTGGATGTCGGTTTTCCATTGGGTGTGATGACTACTGTCACGGGTGTATCAGGTTCAGGAAAGTCGAGTCTAGTGAGTCAAGCTTTGGTAGAGCTCGTTTATGAGGCTCTAGGACAAAAACAAACGGTTGAAGCTCCAACTGGCGAAGCCGATTTACTTGAGCAAGAGTTGGAGACGCCAACCGGTGGACAAATCATTGAGGGTATGGATGATGTCAAACGACTGGTAACCGTCGATCAAAAAGCTATTGGGCGTACGCCGCGCTCAAACCTTGCTACCTATACCGGACTGTTTGATCATGTCCGTAAGCTATTCGCGTCAACGAGCGAGGCAAAATCTCGTCGTTACAACGCAGGGCGTTTTTCATTCAACACGACTAAAGGTCGTTGTCCTAATTGTGAAGGCTTAGGCTTTGTGAGTGTCGAGCTACTGTTTCTTCCTAGCGTCTATTCGCCTTGCCAAGTCTGTCACGGACAGCGCTACAATGAGGACACGCTAGAGGTCACGTATCGTGACAAAAACATCGCCGATGTGCTGGCGCTCACGGTTGAATCAGCTTATGAATTCTTTGCAGACGACCCTGCTATCTTGCGAGCATTAAGTGCCTTGCTACAAGTCGGGCTTGGCTACTTACGACTTGGCCAACCAGCAACTGAGCTATCTGGCGGTGAAGCCCAACGTATTAAACTTGCCACTGAATTGCAGCGAACGCAGCGCGGCGATACGCTGTATATCCTAGATGAGCCAACAACGGGTTTGCACCCAAAAGATGTCTCGATGTTGATGGCGCAATTGAATGGACTTGTTGATGCCGGTAACAGCGTTATCATGGTCGAACACGACATGCAGGTTGCTAGTAGTAGTGATTGGGTGATTGATATCGGCCCTGGTGCAGGTGGTGAAGGTGGCCATATCGTGGCGCAAGGATTACCTGAAACAGTCGCTGAGTCGAAGATCAGCCGAACCGCACCTTTCATGCGCCTCTAGTGCCCGTCGCAAACCTCTTATGATAGTGTAAAAAAACGACAGCGATAATCAGTTTATCGCTGTCGTTTTACTTAATGTAATTTGATCTTTGGACGACCTATGCGTAGTATCTTTTCGCTAATCCATAAAGCAAATGTCTTGAAGGCACCATGAATAGACATCTGATGCATGCGATAGAGCGATATGTACATAAAACGGGCAATCTTTCCTTCAATGAAAAAGCTGTTATTGGTGAGATTACCCATTAAGTTTCCCACAGTACCGTAACGTGATAGATTAACCAGTGACCCATAATCGTTATAGGTAAAACCTCGTAGTGGCTGCTTTCTTAACGTTGCAATTATATTTTTTTCAACACATTTTGCCATTTGATGTGCAGATTGCGCGCGCGGTGGCACTTGTTTGCCATCGGTTTGGGTGAAGGCGCAGCAATCGCCTAATACAAAGATACGGTCATCAACCGTGCTTTGTAAAAATTTATTTACCCGAATTTGATTATTAGAAGTAAGCTCAAAAACCCCCAAATCTTTAATAAAATCAGGGGCTTTTACGCCTGCCGCCCATACCATGATATCAGCCTCAATCTGCTCATCATCTTTCGTAATAAAGCCGTACTTCGTCGCCTCTTTCACCTGTGTATGTTCACGTACATGAACGCCTAGTTTCAATAATTCGCGCTTAGCACTTGATGCAATACGCTCAGGCAAGGCAGGTAAAATGCGTGGTCCCGCTTCAATTAAATGGATGTGTAAACGTTTCGGCGACATATTTGTCAAGCCGTATAGCTTTAATAGATTAGACACATGGTACAGCTCAGCTGAAAGTTCTACTCCCGTTGCACCTCCACCAACAATGGCGATATTAAGTGCTTGCTGCTGGTTATCATCTTGATGAAGACGCGTAAAACCATCAAGCAATGAATGCTGAAAACGTTGAGCTTGCTGAGTTGAGTCCAAAAAGTAGCAGTTTTCCTTCACCCCAGGGGTATTGAAGTCGTTACTTATGCTGCCAATGGCAATAACAAGATGATCGTAGTGCACGTGGCGTTCCGGCAAGATAGTATGGCCTGATTCATCATACAGTGCAGCAAGAGTGATGGTTTTAGTTTTTTGATCAATATTATCAAATTCCCCCAGCTGAAAGTGGTAATGATGCTGAGCAGCATGCGCCGAGTACACCACACCATCTAAATCAGAATCAATAGAGCCTGTCGCGACTTCATGCAGTAACGGTTTCCAAATATGAGTACGGTTTTTATCTATTAATAATATATCGGCTTGCTTTTTCTTTCCTAACTTGTGTCCTAATTGGGTTACAAGCTCTAAACCACCAGCACCGCCGCCAATAACGACAATTTTAGGTGTGATTATATTCATAACGTTGTCCTAGACAATAACATATTCAAATAACTGACAATCTATTCGCAAGGTAGGTTATGAAAACCAGAGTAACTAATAGACTGCTGTCATTATGAGGTGAGATTCATGAAAGCTAAAATCATAAATCAGGCTTTTACGTGGCAGGAAATGGTGAGCTTATGGCCATCACAATCATGAATATTAGAAGCTTAATCGTGAGTACTTGATGTATCTACCCTCCTCAATAGATCGAAGGCAGATGACTTGTTCAAATCGTTATTAACAACCATGAAATCAGCTAACAGGCTCATCATGTATTTTTCATAATAAGCCTGAAATTTTACTTAGGTGCAAACATGTTATCAGCACTGCGATGTGCGGTATAAACTGCCTCACCATCACTTTCGCCATCAAATATAACCGTCACGTTAGGTGTAAATAGTAAGATATCACCTACTTCTGCCACGTATTTGTTGCCTTGTAAATCCCGCATCACAATTTTACCCTTAGTGATTACTTTGTATTCTACAAATTCATAAGTGTACTCAAACTCAACACCAGGTTGCATGGCAAAAAAACCAACCGTTAAACCATTAGTATTATTGGTGACGCTAACTTCTGCCATCTGACTTTTTAGGTTGTTAACTTCAAGTAAGCCAGCGAGTTGGTTTAGCTTATAAGTACCTGCTTTAATAAGTTGGATACCAGACTCTTGAGCAAGTGAGGCTACATTGTTTTTATTTACGGAAAGAGTCATTATTTTAATCCTAATAAGGTTGACTGAAAGATCAGTATCTGTAAATCATATGTTTTTTTAGCACTATAGATTCAGCTCATTACTTACTATCTGATCTATAACGCCTACTTTACATTGTTTATGAGAAATAATAACCAGCATTAGAATAAAATGACTTTTACATGTTAGTAATAATAGAAGATAATTGCAGAGTATAAAATAAGGTTGGGTGTTCGTCATTGACGTTAGTTAAACGACTGTTATATGAACATTCTAAAAATAAAAAGTGGCTCTGAAATTATGAATCATAAATAAGGCTTCCATCATCAGCATTTGAGCTTTGCAGATATTAGTTTAGTTGCTATTGAGCATATATAAAGTACGACCGCTAGTGTTGCCAATATGAAGGATAACGGCAAAAAGAAACTTTCTTGCAATATACCATCGGCATTAATACCGTTGTAAAATACAATTTCCAGTAGCCCTGACAAACCAGATAAAAATAACAGTATGAGCACCACAATGATTAGCTTAGACATCATAATAATTTTTCCATTTGATTGTTTGTATGTTTACGCCAATGCAAAAACTAAACTAGGCAGCTTAATTCTACTGGATAAGTATCTTATGCTTGGGAGAGTTAGCTAACTACTTTGAATGATATGAAAATTACCAACAAATCTTTTTTGGACTTATTAACTTCAAGTGAGCATTGTAAATTAGGGTATACCCCAAAGGAACCAGGTATCTCACCCTCCAAACCCATTAATATACCACTTAAAATAGACTGATATAATAGAACCATCTATAACAGACTGCTAAGCTCCTCATATTTATGAAGGCTAATTATGACCACATACATACTTGACACAGAAACAACAGGATTAATCTAGCCACATATGACTGAGTCCTCCTACTCTATTGTTGATATCATCGATGGCAAGGTGACTGTGTTGCAGGAGCCGAGAGCTAAGCGCTTCAACCCTTTAAAATAAATTAGCTTGGGCTCTATGGCGATATCACATATCTGTAATGAGGATGTGGCAGGTGAACCACCTCATACAGATTTTAGACTGCCTAACAGTGTTTATTACTTAATTGGTCATAATATCGATTTCGATATGACAGTTCTTAAAAATGTGGGTGTGACTCATACACCTAAGTTGATATGCATCAATGCAATGGCTAATTTCCTTCTTCCTACGCTGAAAAGTCATAAGCTAGTACCCCTCCTCTATCATTTTCACCGAGATATAGCGCGTGCTCAAGCAAGAGATGCTCATGCTGCCATTGCCGATATTTACTTTGCTGAGCTGGTGCTTGGTAGTTTGATTGACTTGGCTAATAGTCAGGGTCATGAAATAAGTGATGTGAAGAGCTTATATGGATTTAGCCAGATGGCACGTGTACCCACGCATTTAAGTTTTGGCAAGCATAAAGGTGAGGCTATTGCAGATTTGGCTACCCATTCAGATGGGGCTGGATATCTGAAGTGGCTGCTAAAACAAGATACGGTTGACCCTTATTTAGCTGAAGCTTGCCAGCAAGCATTAGAGTCCGTATAAATACACTGATGTAGTCAGTTTTATAGTCGAGCTATGCTCAACATTCAAATCGATACTAGAAATAGTTAACGCTAAAGTAGATCAAGTTCTTACTCAAACTATAACTTATTAGGTAGTAAGTCCCTCAATATTATGGTGTTTAAAATATCATCAATATTTGCATATGCCATGGAACAATCTTACTCTGACAAACTGGAAAAGCTCTATATGCTATTATTTATATAGTGTAGAGGGCGGGGGTATGAAATTTAATTTTCTTAGGTGACGCTATTAATATCGGGGTTTGGTTGTTACCTGCTATATACTCTTTTAGAGTGATAAACCTCATTACTACCTGATCATACTTTTTAATGATATCAATAGTGTCAGTTAATCTTCCCCATGATACGTTGCCTCATCCATCCAAATGATAGGGTCTTCGCATAGATGGACTAAGTGATACCAAATATCTTCACTGCGAGCAATTCGATGATGACCGCGCTCAAAGTAGTCCACGTCCCAGCTCTCAGGCAGGTTGACCAACGTCCGTCTAGCAACGGCTACATCCAAGCATTCGTCCTCGATCTCAACCATGACTCGCATCATTTCAGTACTTGAGGTAGGAAATGACAGCTTTATATTAGCCACCTCAGGTATTCGATCGGCTAAGACCTCACTAGGATAAATACAAGGTGCTATCAATAGCGCACGTAGATTATATTTATGCGCGAAGTGATTGGCAAACCAACCGCCAAGCGAATGTCCTGCTAAGACCACTCGCGGATACTGTTTCATTTTTTCTTGTATTAATATGTCGTAAACATCGAAAATTTCATTAAAATTCTGTCTGTAATTGACGGTTTGACAGTACTTAGGCTCACGGGTAATACAAGTATACTTACTAGTTTCATTGCTCGAATCAAGACCATGAAAGAACAGTAAAAAAGTATCATTATTTTCAATTGGAAACATCATAACCTTCTCCTTTAATTATTTAACGATATCTTTATACCTTAACCATAGACCATAGATATGCTCAGCGATCTCTTTAGGCACTGTGGTATATCCAGCACCAAACGATGAATCATAGACCGCTATCATTACTGTCAAAACCTCCTCTACACTATCAGCACTATTCTTAATCAGTAGATTGGCGATCAGCTCCGCTTCAGTACTGTACTCATCCCAATTACTATTGTAATAACATCCTACAATACCAAAGTCATAACGATAAATCGCATCTGTGATAGCTGTCATCAGGCTTGCATAAGCATCGTCATAATAATTAGCCCATTTCTCATACAACTGCTGACGTATGGGCAATACGCGAGGTAAAATAGGTCGATCTTTGGAATCGTTTAGTTTTTCCGCGCTCACAACACATGATGGTTTAGTGCTATCCTCCCATAACAAGGGATAAGATGACGAAAATAAGCCTTTCTCGCACACGCTCAAGCGCCATACACCCCACATCTCCTTGTTAGCACGACTCATGGTATAAACAATGATTTGATTAAGATAGTCACTATCGTAGATGATATGCTGACGATCAATTTTCACGCCTTGCTTAGGTAATACATCAGTATAGGTAAAAACTTTATCACGCTCACTAGGCTCGACAGAAATGACTATCTCAGGGTTGTCTGAATCCCTCTTCATCAATTCATAAGGAGCAACAAAGCTCAATATCTCATCGCTATTGTTCACAAAGTAAATATCCTCTTCATAGTCATTGATAGACTCGTTATGCAGATAAAACAGCGGGATCTTTTGCTTGCTTTGTACATTATCTTGAATTGATTTAGAGACTTTAGATATATCTGACCAGTGCATATCATCTATACGTTTTGGTTCAAAAGCACTCTTTGTATTTGTCATAGAATTTTCCTTATTTTTTATTTTTTTTGGATAGTAGCGTTTCTAATTTTTTGTTTTCATTCTTGAGCCAAATTTAAGTCAGCCGCGTTTGTTCGCAGCTTTTGAATCCACGTTATAAAACAATATATTTAAGTAAAATATGATTTTTTAATGACTGACTCGTCTTATCATTTTGATAAGACAAAATCTCTTACCATCATTTTCATAATGGCTATCATTTGATATGCGCTTGGATTTATTGATAATAAGAGTAATGATTAATACCAGTCAGAGTTTTTGATATTTACCAGCAATAGCAGAGTTATAGGGTGAAGCGTTGCGCCTCGAGGGTTAACTCTATATTGCTATATTCTTTCAAATTAATAACGCCCTGACTCAATAACTATAGTATAAAAATGGATGACAGAAAAGACCTTAATTAGAGGATACGACAACTGCTGTCGCTAAATATGAGTGAAACGAAGTTTTAATAAGGCTAGGATACGTTAAACATTCGCCCATGACGCTGACAGCAAGTATTCAAAAAGTGATCTATAGTCATCCTTAACTAGAGGTCTACTCTAAATTCTGCGTTATGGGTTCTTATTTTATCGATAAATATCTATTGTTATACTTAGTTTACTTGTACAATTTCTTCAGCATAGCTCACAATGACAAAACAACGACCTTCAAAAAAGGCGATGTATGGCAATTTGGTATGACAGTAATGGGTGCTTCGGCGCATTAGCAGCCTTTTTAGTATTTATCATTGTGTTTATTAGTCTTTAAATAGCTGGCTAATGCTAAAGCTCACTGACGATTATGCTTTTAATAAAATTATTTTATAGATTAAGTAGTAATTTCTTAGATGCTTATAGCCTTGTTAACGAGGATTTAAAATTATTAGCGTGATGAATAAATATCGATAATGATTAGATATAGGTAGTAGCAAAAAAATATGCTAACGCTATATACGGCATATTGTTAGCACCCTTTTTGGGTTCGAAAATTGACTCAGGTGAGTTTGTCAAAATTGAGGTTTGAGGTCTAACACACTATCCGTAACAAACCCTAAGTACATTAGCTGTCACACAGTAAAATAAATGGTATACCAAGGATATTGCAAAAGCGATCGGCATCATACGATAAGGATAATTTGTGGCATTTGTATGTTTGAAAGATAGTGAGCTCACATACAGCTTCCATTACTCACAAACTGAATGGGTAGTGCTTAAAGCTCAAGCAAGAGAACATGACCTGACCATGCCATGTTGTGGCTTGCCAGCCATATTGAAAACCAGTGCCTTGGGTACACAGTTTTTCGCGCATAAAGGCAAAATACCAATGGGTTGTAATGGTTCAGATGGTGAGTCTAGAGAGCATCAATTTGCAAAGTACCTAGTAAGTAGAACCTTGCATGAAATGGGCTGGCATGTTGAGGTAGAAAAACGCGGTCAAACCGACGCAGGTGATACTTGGATTGCAGATATCTTTGCAGAAAAAGGCAAAGCAAGAATGGCAGTTGAGATACAGTGGTCACCGCAATCCTATAAAGAAACTCAGCGGAGACAATCTCTATACGACCAATCCAATATTCGGTGTGTTTGGCTACTACGTGGTAGCAGGACCAAAAAGCATAACGCCCTAGTGGGAGATTATGCCTATCGACGTAAAAGCTTGCCAGTATTTACTCTCTCTCAAGACCACGATAAGTATATGCGGGTTCATAATAGTTACTTATTCGACAGGAAATTGGCTGCGTTTACCCCTATTTCACTTGAGCTAGTGGATTTTATCAAGCAGTTATTTGGCGGGCACTATGAATTCATTACAAGGGACAATGGTGAACGTTATTTATCTGTTGAAATTATGCAGACAAATTGCTGGCAATGTCATAAAGATATTCAGCCAGTCAACGGAGCTTTTTACCATGATTATGCTTACGGTCAATGGATAAAGGTGGCTGATGAGGCTTCAGAAATAAGAGAGCTGCCAATACAAGAAATTCAGCTTATTAATCGAGAGTTTTTAGCGGAATTCCAGTTCTCGCCGTTAAGAGAGCGATATAGCAAGACTGCGAAGACAAGCTATATGGCAAACTCATGCCCACATTGCGAAGCGTTAATGGGTAGGTTTTTTTCAACAACTGAATATCTATCATGCCAGCGTATAGAAAGCCGCAAGGTACTGACCATTTCTAGTCATGAGTTTGGAGGTATTGGACAATGGGTTCTTAATGTCGATACGTACAAGCCCGTACACTACTATTTAGATGAAGCAAATGAGTTTGTAGATGTAGTCTTGAGTCACTACTCAGAGTTGGGATCATTACATAACTATATGTATTAGTCAGATACTCATTGACCGTCAATAAGTGGCATTTATATATTCACACGCAAAATATATTTATTAAGATTTTAATCTAGATAGCAGTTACACAGAATCTGGGATGGGCTCCAAAGTCCGCCATTTATTTGAAAGTGCATTCGTTCACTTAAAATCGCCATTAGATATGACAAGCTTAAGCAAAGATATGAGAATACAGTGGCGCTAGCTTGTGCCTTTATTTGGCTTAAATTATAAATGTTCGACATGCCCTAGTATTACTGATTCTATTAACATTTATCTTCATTTAATTTATTTTTTAAATATATCTACTCTAGTCTCTACACATTTTCGTAATAGTACATTATTACTACCGATACCAAATAAGCTGTCAGGTTTTTGATAAAAATCTAACCCTCTGTCAATCTTAAAAACCCATCCATTATCTATGATAATTTCATTATCATGCAGCATGTGCTCATTGATCTGTACTTCAAGCTCAATATCTATCTCCATTAAACTCTGCTGAAGCTCATTCAATCTACCTGACATCTTCCTAACATCAGTATCTTCATCATAAGTAGTAATCAACTTTATTTTCTTAATGTTTTGTATGCTGATTACAGCTTCACAGAAACGTACAAAATTTTGTATTTGATGAGTCTCGCGAATAAAAGGATCTTTGACTTCAACTGATTTCGCACCTTGTAAATAAGGACTAAAAATTGTCTCGTAGCTATAACCTGTGGCTCCGTAGTGAATTGTAAAATGCTGCTCAGTCAATTCTTTGACAAGAGTTTCTGTAATATAAGGTTCAGCAGCTAATTCAGAGCTAACGTGCTCAGCTTTATGAGTAGGTAAAGTGGATAAAGAGCTATTAATTTCACTATCTGCATGGATGTTCTTTCGTTGAGGATTCTGAGTAGCATGCGCATCTTTTGATTCAGGACAATAGATTATGACCTCTTTACCCGTCGAATCAAAATAAGATAAATTTATCTTCGCAAACTCATTATCTGATTTCCGCTTATTCATTTGCTCTTTTACGCGACGACGTGCCTCTATAGCATAGCTTACATACTCTTCAAACTCTTTATCGGTTGGCGGAGCACTAGGGTGTAAGATTTTTAGAAACGCAGCAACAGTCTTTTTAATACCTTTCTCATCGCGGCCTTCGACCGCACTACCCAGCTTGATACGTCTACTCACCTCTTCATAGCGGTTGGTTTGCTTCAGCTGATAATGAAAAGCTTCGGCTAAGTAATCAGTAATGAAACCATAGTTACTAGTTAAGAACTCACTACTATTCTTAGGCATTTCCCAGCCCGGTAAATAAAATGCAAATCTGTCCATTACCGCTAAATCAAATTCTTTAGGCAAAGGCTGAAATAAATCATAAACTTCCGAGTTTACAATTTGCTCGACAGACAAATCCAGATTACCAACGAATGCCATAGAAGCATCAGCAATGACTTCAACTCCTCGTGAGAACCTTCCATTCGCCATGAAGTCTTTCATGATCTGAATAGTATCTTGGTCCTTAACCTTAATGCCTCCGACTTCATCGAATGCCACCGTATCCCAAAAACCAACCAGACCAATTTTTTTGCGCTGGTTATTGTAAAATAGCGTTGCCTTAGTAGCTTGACCGCCACTAATCAATGTTGAGTAAGGAGAAAACTCACTAAAGAAGTAAGATTTACCAGTGCCACGTGGGCCAAGCTCAATGAAATTAAAGTTAGGTTCAACCAGAGGAAGCAAACGTGCAATAAAATGTATTTTTACGCGCGGGCTCAGCTTATCTGGCTCTAATCCGACAGTTCGTAAAATGAAACTCATCCATTCATCACGACTACACTCCTGCCGACCTTCACAGTAATGTTCAAAATTAAACCGACTAAGCTGTATGGGACGTAGGTCTTCGATATAAAAAGTATAATCATCTTCTTCTATTTCGTTATAGGCAATAGTAACTTCAGCCCATAACCCACCCTGTAATAATCGATCATGATCACGATAGAATTTCTCGCTAATAGCTACTTTCCTAGAATCAAAGTTCTCTAAGGCTGCCCAATGTCTACGATCTTTTTCACTATAATTTACATGTACCTTATCAATAAATCGGTATTTACCTTTGGTCGCTACTTTAGATTGTGCCATGTTCGATTCATTAGGGCGCACATAGTTATCATTCAGTGTCTCTAAAACCGCTTCCATACCTGCTTGGATCTCAGCTTCATCATCACTAGCACAGTAACGTGCCAGCAAAAACTCAAGAACAAAAGTAGGAACGTTGGTCCCCTTTTTTATTCTATGTACTAGATCTTTTCTGACCACTTTTCCATCAAACAATCTATTTAACTGTGTATCTAAAGCGTCCATACATTACACCGTATAATCTGTTTCTAAATTGAGTTGGCAGAAAATTGCCATCGTAGATGGATTCAGTGCTTTCACTGTAAACTTACCTTCAAAATCAAGCTGCATTTTTATCGTAATTTGATTTTTATCGCCAGGTTTCAGGTGAATTGTTCCAGTTGCAGGATTGACCGCACCGCCATGCTTGGCTTCGCCTACGACTTCACCAGAATTATTGTGAGCTTCTATGAGTATTTCAAAATCGCTATCCACAGAGAACATATCCTGGCTTTCAAGTGATATCTCAATTACAGGCAAGCGTGTAGTAATACGCTTAGCACCATTTTTATAGTTCAATTCAACATTTGCCTTCGCAACTGGCATTTGCTCTATAGCTGATAACTGAAGGGTAATCACAGGTACGACACACTCTTGTAGCGATGCACCTCCATGATAATAGAGCATACCTGACTTATAAGAGGCTAAAGACAATGGACCCGCTATTGTCGAGAAATCACCTTTAATGCCTGCTTTTTCACAAGAAAGCTTATAATGATTATTATCAACATCCCCTTCTCCTAATAGGCAGCGCTCATGCACGTTATTCCAATTGCCTTGCAGTTTGCTACAAGTATCTCCCGCTGCCGCATGTGTGTTCATAAAGAAACCGTGATCAGTGGCTATCACAACTTCATTAAACCCAGCATCCTTTAGTTTATGAACAGCCACACGAATACGCTTTAATGCGTTAATGATTTCGGTAGGTGCGGTGTCAGGGTGGTTTTCAAAATGACTGTCTATCTCTACTGAGCGTAATATAAGTAGCTCAATATCATTTTCAACTTTAAAGCGACCACGTACAAACTCTTCAAGCCTTCCCTCTTGGAAGCGATGCCCATAACGCTTCTTAACTAGATTCATACGCTGTACAACTGTTTTAACTTCCTGTTCCTGAATATAGGGTACAAAACCATTCTCAGATTTAACCAAACGGAAATCAGTACTGGCTCCTGGCAGTAAACTTGCCATACCGACTAAGGTGATACTGGGTAGTTGAGCAAGAGCAGTTATAAGCTCTACCTTTCCATCTTCAGCAAGCTGTTGAGCCAATGCCACACCCAGCTCATAGCGCAAAGCGTCAACCATGAAGTAAGCGACCTTATTGCCGCTTTGCATCAGCTTAGGAGCAACCATCTGATCGAAAACTTCCGTATTAGCACGTTTACTCGCCAGCGGCCACCCACTCTGTTCGAGATGACTGGTAAATATAATCTGTACTTTTTCCATCAGCCTGCCGTATTGCTTACGGACTTGCTGTTGTAATGGCTTCATTAAGCCTTGAGTATCCTGCCAATCATAATCGCTAACCGCCTGCTCAAACTCACGATGTGAGCGATCTACCTCATGTAACTGACTAACATAGAAGTCTATTAGCATTTGCATGCTATTCTTATGTTCATTTAGTAGTCGCTCGTTATTTTGGCAGGCTCCTACTAGAGCTAAAGCGGAACGTAGCAAATCCCACTGTATTTGGCTTTCACCTTTACCTGTCCATACCGACTGCGCATGACGTGATAAAATCAACCGCACCTTATCAGTATCATTATGATTTAAAGAGTCTATTGCCTGTAATAGAAAAGTTCGCTCTTCGAATGGGAAAGTATCTCTTTCACCTAAGTCCACCATATGACTACAACAGTCTTTAAGATTCAAATCACTTTCAATAGCTTCAGCTTGCTCTATATATATATCCTGTGTGCGCCTATCACTACGTAAACGTTCACAAATATCTTCAACTAACGGTTGAGCACTATCGTCTGCTCGCGGCACATCTAGCAAGTCTGAGGGTAGCGACTCCGGTAAGTCAAAGGCAAACTCGCTAAACAACATAAATCGCCATAATTCATCAGCAATAGCAGGCCAACTCTCAGCCCGAGTCTTTAAAGACAGACCGATACTATCCTTGAACAACTCTTTAGCCTCACCTACCCAAGCTTTGCTTTCTTTTAATGCAGCTTGCTGTATGGCACTAGGTGCTAATAAGGCAAAAATAATACCTTTGGCAGATTCCACTCCAAGCTGTGCCTGCAAATTGGGCCAGCTCTGACCATCACCGATATTATTTATAATGGCAAAGCTAGGATTTGAATCAAGAGCAAAAGCTTTACGTATATCAGTAGTGTGGTCAGGCTTAGCTTGCAGGCACAAATCCATATAGCTATCACTATCCCCATCGGGAAATACCGCACCGCACTCAGCATAAAGCGAAAAAGGATCTATTTGCTTTTCTTCATCCTCTATTGGTTTCGAAGATGGCACGTAGACGAGTAGTTGTTCTATCTCTTTACGACCTAACAGACCTAAAGCCATAATTGCATCTGCACGACTTTTTATACTCGTTTCAGTAGCATCTACAACCACGCGTTTTTCATTAGCCATACTAGAGCAGATATCGCGATAGCGCTGATCTGGATCATATACTACTAACACTTCACTATGGTTCAGGCGTGGTATGAATATTTGTTCTTGTATGAATTGCTGAATAGTCATACGTTGCATTTCTCCATTGTAGTTCACTACTTACTACCTATAACAGTTTGCTTTATCAATGCTGTTAATTCAGTATCGGTAAGATTTTTTGGCTGCCATTCAATCTTTGTATCACCAGTAGGTTTCTTACCACGCATTATAGGCACTTCGACTTCGTGCCAAAAGATATCTTCAACGTCATGTGCAATTGCTATACTGTGGTCTTGATGACATTTACGCAATACACGTTCAGGCCAGACACTACCTGCTAAATGCGCCCAATCGTATTCACCATCTTCAAGTTTTCCCCAGGTTTCTCTTAACTTCTTTTGCCAAGCTTTATGTTGGAATAACTTCCATAAAGGTGCAGCAGTAATTTGCACGCCATCATTTAAGTTTGGCTTCCAAAATTTAGCCAAGCGCAGTAACTCATTACGGAATTCTCTGAGTTCAGCTTCTAAATCAGCCAAATGAGCCAACTCTTTTTCTTCTTCAGTGCTACGAGTAGATTTATCACGCAAGCCATTTAAATCTGCAGTGACGATAGCTAATTTAGGTTCAATAAAATCGTTGACACAAGTATAAAGAGTTTGTTGGTTTAAGGAATGATAATACACCCAAAGAGTATAAGAACCTGAAATAGTCTGTAGAGGCCAATAAATAGGAAAATATCGTTTACTTTTCGTATATTTATTTAAATGATCGTTGAAGAAGCCATTTACCTTATTAATATAATAAGATATATCATCAAAACCTATATCTTTAGCAAAACTAGTTTCCCAGGTATTATCAATAAAAATAGAGTTTAAAACTGAAGAAATACTTTCCGAGTCAATTGACAAAACACTCTTTTTATTAATATCTATTAAGGCAGGAGAGATAAAGCCTGGATTAGAGAATGGATCGTCTTCAATATTATTAGCTTCTAATCTTCTTTCATAGTCCCACCTTCCAAAAAGGCAGCCTACTGCAAATGAAAAAGTACTTTTTGCAAAATCCTTATTAGTTAACAAAGAAAAGTCATTAGCATTTAATTTAGACCCGTCCCTCATATCAAGAAGAAAATTATTATCTATTTCACTTTGGTTTTTTATAATATTTAATATACTACTTTTCTGACTGTTAACTGTATTATCAAAAGCTTGTAGGTAAGTAGTTTTCTTACCAGAAATAAATGGATATAAGTAGGCATGGGATACTTCATTTGTAGTATCTAAATCCCTATAATTATTCCATTGCAATAAAGACACTTCTGATAATCTATCTACGTCGTAAGATCTACTTGGAAGGGCTGAAATTATTCCAACCTCAAAGGACTGAGCTAGTTCACTACTACCAACCATCAGTGAAACCAATCCATCAACGGATGAGCTATTTAATTGACTAATTAAAGGAATTAATTCTTTTGGTTCATTTGAGATACTTTGAATCACAGGACTTTTATCACCAAAAACACAGCCCTGAGGTAAGAATCTAAAACTTAGTCTACTAGTTCTTCTAGGCCAGGTTATACCAGGTAAAAAATAGCTTTTATAATTCATCATAAGTGCTTGCCAGTCAGGTGACCAACCTAAAGCTCGCCTATATTCAGAACAATGAGATTTGAGTTGATGTCCTCTTTCTTTCCAATTTAAAGCTAGGTGGACATCAAAGTAATATGGCGAAAACTCACCACCCTTTGAGTACAACACATAATCTTTATGATTTGACTTCCCAATCTCGATCCAATGCCTAACAAATCTAAAATCATCTCTCGGATTGCCTCCAGACATAACAGTATAGCTATCACTTATTGATGAGTTTTCAATAAAGCTAGATAGTTGCTCCTCACTTGCCCAGTAACAAGTAGGAGATCTAGGGATTTTACGAAATGAAGATTGCTTCTTTATATATAACTTACTGTTATCTAAAGCTATAATTTCATTAGACTCGATTTTTTGGTGACTTCCTTTTTGATCATAATAAAGCCCATAGTCATTTAGTCTTGCTTTACATATAGTATATGCAGCTGTCTCGACTGCAGCATCCAGCACACCAAACCCAAGATCTAGAAAAACTTCAGTACCACGCCCTTTCGCATCTATATTTTCTCGCCAATCAACATAACCCTTAAGAAAAAAGAGTGTCCTTGTAGTAATTGCACCCAGTCTTCCATTTATACCAGCCAAGTCAAGGCCTTGAGTAACAAAATCAGCAGCGAGATCGCGCCCTTTCATTCCTAGTTTTTGAACATGCGCTTGAACCTTTTTCGATGGTTGACCAAACGGCGGATTCATTAGCACCACATCAAACCGCTTACGGCACAGATCGATAAATGCAAACCCCTTGGCAGCATCTTCAGCAAACAGTCTTTTTTGATCGGTATCAGACTCTGCTTGATTAGCATAATCACTTAATGCCTTTAAGATTAGCTGCTCAGCATCATCCCAAAATGTCTCACTATCTATACCATATAAGTCAAACCCTAGCTCTTGCTGCGGTGTAGCAGCCTCAAGTTCATCCTGAAACAAATCACCGATGCTATCACTACCCTTTTTAGTTTCCCATTGAGCACGTGCATTATCTATGGCTATTTGGATCTCTTCTTCAATTTTTAATAGCGTGCCAGCCTCTCCTGCTAGCTCCATCTTATCGAAGATAACTTCTACCAACTGACCTAATGCAGGTGGATGAAGCTTCTCGGTAAACTCTTTTAGTAAGTCTTTATCGCCAGGCATCGGTTCAGCACATACGATATTCGACTTCACAATCACAGGGCGCTGCTGCGGCTTCAAACCTTGCTGCTGCCAGGCACGCTGAGCACGCTGCCATAGACTTAGACCTGCTATCTGAACTGCTCGAGGATCAATATCAACGCCATGAATGTTATTTTCAATAATGAGCTTAGGTATTTGTGCTTTGAAATCATCTAGATTGGCAAAGCTAGTTTGCAGAGCTTGTTGATTGGCCTCACGCAGAAAGGCATCTGGTCCCAGCTCTTGCTCTAATTGCCAAGCTTCCAAATAAACCTGCTCGTATAGATCAAATGCATATAGTCCAAAGTGCATAGAACCACAGGCTGGGTCAAGCATACGGATACTACGTGGATCTTTCAGCTTGCGGTACGGTATATAAACAGGCTGCTTTAGTAGCTCGTCCTGACTTAAAGATTTGCCTTCGACGCTATCAGTTTCAGGTGATTGCTCACCAGGCTTTAAAAATATCTCAGTAGGTCGACGCACCAGATAACTGCAGCTGTCAATCAACGCCGTATTACCTTGAGTCATTTCATACCAGATACGCCCTAGGGTATTATCCGTTAAGAACTCCACTACATAACGTGGCGTAAAAAACTGGTTACGGACTGCTAATTCACGGCTGTTACGCGGTGCTTGTGATTCGGCACGCATTTTTTTGCGTTCTTCTTGTGAGTTAAAATATTGGTAAATCCAACCAATGGTTTCGTCCTCAGCCCAAAGTTCTTCAATTTCGTGATGGTTGATCTCTGCTAGTAGTTCTAATAACGCCGACTCACGAGGAAACAGTCGACCTTGTCTGCTATAGCGATCAAACAATACTGCAAGATCTATACTAAACTCATCGAACAAACTAAATAAATAGTTACGATAGGCATCACCTGTTTCGCCGTGGCTGGTACCAGCCAATTGACGATATAACTGAAAGCCTTTCGAGCTTTGCCCTTTACCAACAGATTCTAATAAAAAATCACGAGCCTCTGCCATACGCAAAGCAGCCAGGCGATTAAGCACAGTGAACGCTTGCTCTCGTACGATACGACTTAACACTTGCTTGACTCTATCTTTGTCGCTTTTGCCCGGTGTAGTAGCTAAATAGTGTTCTAAAGTCTCACGTAATATATGAGCCGTTTGGCGCTGACTATTATTCAAATGTGTCAAGGAGCTAATATCTGCCACGGTGCCCTGTTTTGGGTCCATACCGTAAACTGCTTGCAACTGACGTGTGAACTCATCACTTAGAATTTCGCGTGCACTATTAACAAATCGTTGTAGTCGATTTCGGGTAGTTTGATCAAATGCCATCTGTTTTTCCTTACCCTTTATTAGTAATAGAGTGATTACTATGCGAACCATCAAGTGAAACAAGCAGCTCAAACTCTTCAGCATGACGCAACTCACCGCGCAGTTGTTCTAGCTGTGTGATAAGTTGATTTAAATCAGTCATATTCGTGATATAGGCCTTTGCTTGTATATTACGAGTAATGAGTGTTTTTCCCTCTTGTTTTTGTACTTCTTGCTCTTCATCCAACTTAGCTTTTAGACGCTGCTGGCTAGTACGCTTGATATTTCTTTTAATCTCCTGCAGCTGATTCTGAATACTATAATCTTGATTTACCAATTTGCGCAGCCCAATCAAGTCTTCACTAACAGGTATAGACAAGCTTTCTAAATCTGCAAATACAGTATGTTGTTCTTGCTGCGTTAATTCTTGCCATTCCGCTATAGTAGTTACTTCTTGTTGTGCTTCTTTAATACGTTCAGCTTGCTCAGTTTGCATGATCATAACCGTATTACGGACATGACTCTTAATACTGGTTAAATAACTAGCAAACTCTACGCTATATTTAAAAAACTCAGCTTGGTTGAGGCGCTCGCTCACATTATCGAGTACTTCTGCTAATTCAGTTTTTAATCTGCTCGGAGTACCACTATCTGGTAAAGAGTTAATCTCATTACGATGCTGTTGTAGATTTTTTAAATCAGTCTCTAACCCCTGCTGTAAAGCAAGTGTGAGATCAGCCGACCATTTCAGACTGTTATAAAAATCTGAATCCTCGCCACCTAGTCGTACTGATACATCAGATCCATCAGTAGAGAGCACTTCTGTAATATTATTAGTTAACGCTTCTATTCGATCTGATCCAGGTAAATCCATGCCTTTCAGCTTTTCTGCTAAAGGAGCATAATTACGCTGTAGTAAAGGAAATAACTTAATAGCTGCCTTACTTATTTCATCTTCTAACGGTACTACAATATCACCGCTCAATTCAGTCAAGCGACTAGCCGCATTTGCAAGAACTTCCATACTCGGACGCTCTTCACGCAAAGACACGCCTATAGATTTAAACGTATTATTAGTTTTTAAGGCGTCAATCGCTTTTTGTCCATTAACAGTTACTTCGCGCCCGGCAACTTTTAGTTTAATCTCTCCTGCCAGTAACATAGCAGAAATCAGATAACGTACAGTATCTGGCGACCAACCATAAGGAGCATCAGTAAAAATATCACTGAGGCGCTTGCCTTCAATAGAACCCTGACGTTCGACCATGTCACGGATACTTGTAATGGCCTTATGATCTGTATTAATCGTAGTGTTACCACTAGTACGCTGTATTAATCCAAGCGGGTCAATATCACTGGTAATACCTGATAAGCTATTAGTACTAAGGAATTTTTCTGCTAGGTTAGTATTCACTCGCACAGGCGCCTCACTGTAACGTTCAAATACTTGCGCCGCCACAATAGCTAAATGTTTACGTCCTGCTTCAATAAGATCTTGGTTAATACTTTCAACAGCCGTTACTTCTCCACGAAATACAAAAGACCCTTGCAATAAGCTACGCTTAATTAAACGTACCAGTTCACTAAGCTTACGTTTAGAAATTTCTATCTGGCCTGCACAATACTCTTTAACTTCTTGATCTGGCTCATTACGATACTTACTAGCGATTTCACGACAACGATAAATATCTCTAGTCAGATCTATCATCTCAGGCGTAGTGCGACCGACAATGAAAATATTGTGCTTTGCAAGTTTCTCACGGCTTTCACTGATTAAGCGTGCTTTTGTAGCCTCGTAGTCTTTAGGATCAACTAATTCAGCTATTGTTTGTACTGCATTACGCTCACCTAATAAAGACGCAGGAACCCCATTCTCATTTTGAGATTTTAGACCGGTTTGTACTGATAAGGAGCCATTTAGTTGTGTTGAAGGCAAAGGTGAATACGCTTCTTTCAAACACTCGTTTTGAATACGACTTAGCTCGATAGGCCGTAAAGGTATGGTTGCACGCTCTTGCTCTATGTTATTAAGTTTTTCACTAAAGAAGCATAGACTACCTTCTTGCTCTCCAAAAGGAACAATGGCATCGTTAATAAGCTCATCAACTGCTTTTTTCACTGCATCAGCATTAGATGCCGCCATAATATCTGAATGCATAAGGCTGGTTATATTTTGCAATGAAATTGGTAAATTACCTAAAATTTGCAACACACATACGGTCTTAGCAATATCTTGATGTAGCTCTGAGTCTGAAAAACGAATTTTAACTTTACCTACTGACTGATAAAGTGCTGGATAACCTTTTTCAATATCTTTTTTCAAAGAGTCAAATAAAGTAACTGTATTGGCTAACCAACCTACCGGCTGATTTGCAATAGGCTTGGTGACATCAGTCCCTTCAACCAAAATATCTTGGACGACTTTAATCGCTGAACGTAGACCAATACCACCCGTCGATTTAGCTAAAGAGCCTAACAGATGTAGCAGAATATCGAAGTGGGCAGGCAAGAATGGATAGAGATTAATAAAAGTCTGCTTATCAAAGTCAGCGCCGTAAGCGCGTGCATCTACAAGCTTTGTATGGTTACGTAGAGCTTGACCATGATTATCAAATAGATTCCCTAGTGTTGTTTCACCTGCTGGTGACTTACTGAGCAGGCGACTATAACAAATCTCTTTAATATCATTAGCTTCAAGGTCTATTTGTATTGGGAAGCGGTCTTTCAATTTATATAGTTCAGGAGAATTAAGTGAAGCTTTTGGATCATCTTCTGTAAGTGTTTGCTGTGCGGTACCGATTACCCAAACCTTACCATTACCAATATTTTTTAAGTTTTTGGCTAGGCCATCTAAGTTTAAAATAAGGTTTTGTCGTGATCCAACATACTGACCTACTTCATCGATAATAAAAATGATATGTTCTTTACCCGAAGCCTCACGGGCTATTTCAATCATTTCCTCTACACGATCATTTTCAAAACGGATTACTTCGCTAGCTTCAGTGTTGAATGATGAGGACGTTTTGAATAGTGTTGGGTACATCTGATGTGCTATTTCAGGAATAACACTGTCAACAATCAAATCATCATTGCGATAGTCATCCCATTCCTCTCCTTCAGTGTAATCTCTGAAAACTTGTAAAAACTCATCATGACGGTTTTCTTTTTTTAACTTTCTTTCAAAAGCTGCTACTTTCAAATTACGAGAATAACCTGCCCATTGTAGAACTTTGTAGTACAGGACTGTAGACACCTCTTCCATTGTCGCACCAGCCAGCTGCTCACTAGCTAAGTCAAGCATAAGGACAGCCGCAGGAAAACGTTTTGAAACAGAAGCTAGCAAAGCCTTCGTAGTTGATTTTTTAAACCTATCTTGAAGATGCTGGATAAAAGGTGTGCCATCAATTTTGATATTATCATCAAAAGCTAAGCCTAAATATTTTGTAAAAGAACTCTTACCTGAACCATAGAAACCCGAAACCCAGACACCTACCTCGTTTTGCCCGCCTGCTTCCATGGCTGCCTGCATCTTACTAAGTAGTTTTTCAAATTGCTCTTCGATGCTCTCAGTGACAACATACTCAGATATCTCAGCTTTTAAACGTTCCTCTTGAGATACCCCATAAGTAATGACCTTTTCAATAGTGCGGTAAATATCTTTATTATTATCAAATAAATTTTTAATTTCCATTATATATCCCTAAGTAAATCTCATTAATTAAGCCAGATTATCAGCCGCCTACATGTACTGAACGGTAGTTACCATCTTCCGGATAAAACCCTAAAAATTTAAGTTGGGTTTTACCTGTCCTCATACCTGGATAAAAAAATATAGTAGGTACATGAAATTTACCTTGAAGTTGGCTTTCCATAGACCCTATACGGAGATAAGGATGAAGTGCTTCAATATCTGACACTAATAAAATTGAGTTTGGCCTACCTTCAAGGTCGAATAACTTAGCTTCAAGCTTATTTTGTAATGCGTTTTTTTTGGTAAGTGCTTCTGCTAATGATTTATTGGTTTTTTGCCACTGCAAGCCTATATTTTCTGCTGAGTCTCTATTCTCAAGAGCCGCTGAATCTTGCTTTTCCCAGGTTTTCTTAATGAAAACAGGCATTTCATCAAAGACTTCTTGTACGGCTTTAGCCATGGAGAAAATATGGACATCCCAACCTTCATTTCGAAGTTTTGCTGCCCATGCAGGAAGCTGACGCTTTATTTTCAATATTTTTTGTGGATCAAAGATCAAATAAAAGATAGGCTCGAAGCTGGCATGCCCAAACTCTCGGCCTGCTCTTACTCGCTCCATTAACTCATTAAAATCAGTATTGAGCGATGACATCTATTACCTCCTCCATTTTTTTAAACTGCCAACTGATGCGAGTCACGTCACCTGCTGACTGCACAATTAACCAGTTATTTTTTGCTAGTGTTCTTAACTCATCACGTACTTCATTAGGCTCCATACCAAAAAGCTTCCACGACTCATGACTAATGATCGCGTTATCACCTAGACCGTTAAAATGTAAAAAGTGAGCTAAATATAAAGAAGTGTTTAAATGAATACGGATAGGTTGAATGGTTCGCGTAGGCGATCTGCCTGACGACAATAGATTATAGTCAGCACAGCAACCAATAAGATAAGAAGATACACGTTTAACAACCGAGTCTGCCCATGGTTTTTGCATTTTCCCTTCATCTATAGCATAGGCCATAAAATCCCGAGCATCTTCAGTAGTTATTGTATCGTGACCACCTGAGTAACGGTTCCAATATACTTCTATAATAAAATCCTGTAGAACTTTATTGGCTTGTGCAGTGTGTATCAAAAATAGCTGATTAATATCTTGTGATGATACAACTTGAGCCAGTTTTTTCAAATGAACAGCTACATTAGTTTTGATGTATCGAGGTGAGAAACACTCAGCAATAATATTGCGTAGTCTACGTGCCGTAACCATTGGAAATAAACCGGAACTTAATGCTTCTTCATATAACTCAGAAACCGTCATACCATGTTGGTATATCTCCAATAGAAGCTTAGTTTCATTAACGAGGCCTAGACCGGCTCCCAGTTGCGTAGTATAAAACTGATTTTGAGAAATATCTGAACTCATTACGCTTCCTTCATATAAGGAAAGCTTTTATAGCCTTCTTTAAAGGCATTAAGATAGTGCCTCGCTGCTACTTTCAGCATAAGCTCTAAACCCTCATCATTAAATACACCTATATTGACAGGCCCTTCAGACTTTTCAACTTCACTGTAAACCAGCTGTTCCAATGCTTCAAAAGCACTATCTTTACTTATCAGTCTTTCTTTCATATCGATATTTTGCACTGCTTTGGAAACTTCTCTTTCAAGTGAGTCTGGTAGCCTGTATAGATGGTAGTTTTCACCTACACCGATATATTCATCGTGTACCAATAATGCTGCCTCACACACTCCATGATACTGCGCTAACAGCATTGTTCTAGGATATGGATACATAAGGAAGGCTGGACTAGATGCACCGAGAAAATTACTTCCCCACCAATCAAATTGACTCTTTTCACCCAGATAGCCAATTAAAAATCGATAATTTAATACTAAGTCTACAATTGGCATTTTTCAAAATTCCATAAAATTCATATTTATTATCAAAATAACTTATACATGCTAACATTCTTATAAACACATTTAACAAGCAATTGTCTGGTTTTTATAAAGACTTGTTCAATATTGCTCTATATACCCTATCCGACGTACCAAACAAATAGCAGATTATCTCGTAAAGTATCGAAAAAGAGCGTATGCGATGGATAATTCAAACTATCCTACCATTCAAAAAAATAATGAAAAATGTTAGCTGATGTTGCGGGCTTACTTTCCAAAAACCCTACTATATAATTTAATTTTCTACTAATAACATAGGATTTCAAAGCGTCTTAAACATATCGAATTTTATTTACTATATGTTATCGCAGTAGTAGCATTCAGAATAACTCTCCGAACTGCTTATCGGTAGCTGTAATGTTGCCATTTTGATTATATTGACGGCTTCGGCTTTAAGTAGTGTACTGTATTAGGTTCTCCATTTTTTGTCCATGATAAACTCCACTTATTACGCTTAGTTTAACTGCTTTGACCGTACGGTTTCTTTAGCGTAGATCAATATCCAAGGTCAAGAGATAACTGATATGGAGGGCTTATAAGAGCTTAGCCAAATAGCGCGCATACCCACGCACTTAAGTTTTGGCAGGTATAAGGGCGAGGCTATTGCAGATTTAGCTGCGAGCTCTGAAGGTGCTGGTTATATTAAATGGCTGCTTACACAAGACAGTGTTGACCCTTATTTAGCTCAAGCATGCCAGCAAGCATTAGAGTCGGTATAAATATACTGATGTAGTCAGTTTGAGCTATGCTGAAAATTGAGATCGATACTAGAAATAGTTAACGCTAAAGTAGATCAAGTTCTTATTGAAACTATAACTTATTAGGTAATAAACCCCTCAATATTATGGTGTTTAAAATATTATTAATATCTGCATATGCCATGGATCAATCTTACTCTGACAATTCGAAAAAACTCTATACGCTATTATTTATATAGTGTAGAGGGCTGGGGTATGAAACTTACTTTTCTTAGGTGATGCTATTAATATCGGGGTTTGACCACTAAAGAACTGAGCTATGCCTCAGCATACATTGCCCTTAATCGAAAAGATTCAGGTTCATTACTAATACTGGTGCAGTAGTACGTATATAATTCATCAGCCATAACGTTCTTTTCAATACATGCCACTATATAAGAAGTAGTATCTAGTGAGGGGCTTTCGCTACTCTCCATACCTAACAATAGCCCTTTAATATTAAGGTTTTTAGGGAACTGACCAACCAACTCACTAGCTGCTTTTTTTGCCATATCTGTTTCAGATCCATCTGTTATATGAATTTGAATAAATTTATATAATTTTTCTCGTTTGAATAAGCTTTTAATATCGATAACATCTATACCTATTAAACCACGTGGACTGATATTCAATAACTTAACTACTTGACTTACGTCTTCAGGCTGACATTTAACAATGCCCTCTATAATATCTAAGCGATCAAAATCCATATCATTTATTTGCAATCCCACTAAAAACCAAGCCTCTGACTTCTCTTTTAGCTCTAGTAGTGCCTGCTCATCCCAATCCTCGCTGATAATAAAACAACCAATAACAGACTTAGGGTAACGATCCATAATTCGTTGGTATAGAAATGCATTAGGTCTGTCATCTATATACGATTCGTCCAGATGGTATTTCATCGCTATACTCACTGATAATTAATGTTTCTTGGTATGGTTGGAAGTATCAAATTTTAGTGCGAGTTAAATCATATTCGGTTTTATTTACTTATATTGCTGGTCATTGATTTGCCTTAGCATCTTGATAGTCTTTATATCGTAATTGCCTTCAAAATACTGATCCAAAAGCTCGTCAAAAATACATTTTTTATTAGAGGATGCTAAAGTAAACAACGTAAGTGAAGATTGCAGCTTCAAATTGTCCGGTGAACCAAAGATATTTAAAGCGCTTTTATCAGGGTGCGACAGCAATAGTTCAGTACACTCTATGAGCCGTGCTCCAAGCACCTCATGCTGCAAATACGCTTTCGCTTGCTCCAGACTCTCTATTGCAAATCGTCGAGACATTTTACTATGCCCTAACCCTTTCACCTGTGGAAAAATAAACCACATCCAATGCGTGCGCTTACGACCTTGGGTCAGCTCTTCAATCACTTGTGAATAGATGGCATCTTGAGCTTGGATAAAGTCATCAAACAAATCTTTATCTATTGTTGTCATTTTTCACACTCCTTACGATTTAATTAATGAGCATTTGCCTACCTGCCATGCTAACCAGCCACATATATCGCCCCCATCCAATAATGGTCAGGTTTATCAATCATCCTATTGCCGTAAAACACTTCTGAATCATCAGAAATCCGACTTTCAACAGCAGTTGTGACGCTAAAAAACTCATCAAGAGATAGCTTATGATCGCTTTCAATATCAAGCATCATATACTGGATACTAAGACCTTCAGGAATTTGATTGAGCAGATGATTAACGGCACTTTTTACTTGTTCTGAATCTGGCATGCCCGTTACTCTAGTCTGTATAAACTTAGCAGTCTTTTCAGCCCCACAGGATCTTCTAATATCATTAACATCTATACCAGCCTTATCCCGATCAGATAGTACTGATTCAAATACGCCTATTACCTGCCCGACTTCATCCGCTTTGCAAATAATGATCCCGTCTATTACTTTGAATCTATCAATTTGCTTATCTGTGGTTTGTAGCGCAAACAATGTGCAACCGACTTGT
>TARA_R110002033_G_scaffold44180_1_pt1 | contig 34578 bp, 20 predicted proteins | sample TARA_R110002033 | Tara Oceans TARA_R110002033 (sample SAMEA4397051) | marine metagenome | biome: Polar Biome; feature: [SRF] surface water layer (ENVO:00010504); material: water (ENVO:00002006), including particulate matter (ENVO:01000060) such as... | depth 5 m
CCGATAGCTATCGGGGCTGGCAGGTCTCAATTTCAGTAAGATTACGGTCATTTAATGAACGTTAAACTAATTTTTGTCATGTACTAAACTTAATTGTTTAAAATTATGTAGCCTTTATTCAGGACGGGCAATGTATTAAACTTAGTAAGATGATTGCTATTACAATTATCAGATAGATAATCAATCTTTGAGATGGTTGCCATTTATTTAATAAAAGCTTCGACACTAATTTAACTCAATAAAGGATTATTGTTTAAATGGATATTCCAAAAATAAGACAGACCGTTTAAACTGATTCTCTATCAATAAAGTTAAAAGGTACTTTAACCTGCCCTTTTTTCTTGTTTAAAATCATTTTAGCCGCCGTTTCTCCCATAATCTTAAAATCTGTTGATACAACTGTAATTCCAAGAAGTTCCTTCAAAGGGGTGTCGTTATAAGAAATAATGCCAACATCTTTTCCCAATTCATATTTACGCTCCTTAACTTGTTTTATTAAATTAACTAAATCATGTTCTTCTATGGTTATAAACAAATCCCCTTTAAAAATAACCATGTCTTCACATACCTCGTCTAAAAATTCAAATTCAAAATGATGTGCCACACAAAATTTCCTAAAACCATGCAAAATCCGTCTAGGATATGGATAAACTGTTTTTTCAGGATACACAAGTACTATCTTTTTGTATTTAGATAGCTTTTCAACACCTTCGTTTAAGGCATTATAAATATCTTTTTCAAAATCTTGATAAACTGAAATAACATTATTTTCAACTGGTAGCTGCACATTATCCATTATCACAAGCTTATGTTTAGCTATTTTATTAATGGCTTGGGTTACGGCAACTGTAGTGGTAGCATGTTGAAATTTTTCCGTTTTAAAATGAGGCATAATAACATAATAATCATAAGATATTTTATGCTTGTTTAACAAATTTAAGAATAAAGATTCGTCACAATGGTAAATATGAAGATCGGTATGAGCATTAGGTCCCATATTGTTTATGAAGGCATGATAGATTTCCATCTTGTACCAACTCAATTTATTCATGAAGAACAAAATATTCACCTTAGAAATTAGCTTTGTTCTGGCTATGTAATAGCCTCTCCCTTTAATAGACGAAATTATGTTGCGCTCTTTTAAAATATTATAGGCTTTCTCAACGGTATCTCTGGATAAATAAAACTCCTCGCTGAAACTACTTATTGATGGGATTTTTTGATCCATAACAAGATTTCCATTAGAAATATGATGGATTATTGAATTGACTATTTGTTGATACTTAGATACTCTTGAATTTTCATCAATTTTAATGAACTTCATCATGTCCTTATTTAAACTCATAATTTAAATGTTACTTTTTTTTTTACTATATAATACTTTTAAAAAAGTATTAGAACCAATTATCCTTGAGGCATTGCCATTAAGGTGTGTTATATTGGTTTAATTCTATAATGCTAAAAAACCTTCCAATTCTTATGAACCGAAGGCATTTAAACTTAATTAAAGAGCGTGCTAATCGAAAAAGGACTGTTTAAAGTCTGGTTAGCTGTGCAAAAGTTAATGTTTTTTTAAATTAAAAAAAAGAAATTAGAGAACTCAAACAAAGTTGAATTGAAAAAAGGCTTTCCATTGATAATTGCAAAATAGCCCCATTTAAGTTTGCAAACTATTTTTTTAACGTTTAAATCTTTTATTAAAATCTAACACATTGTAGGTCAATTACATCTAGTAGCTTTTACTTTCTGGGTGCTTTTTCATGAATTCTTCAGCCTTTTCAACCATTTTAATGCTTCCGCAAAATATAGGTACTCTTTGGTGTAATGCATTAGGTTGGATATCCATAATTCTTATATAACCATCTGTAGCCTTACCTCTAGCTTGTTCAGTTAAAAAAGCCATAGGGTTACATTCATACAACAAGCGCAGTTTTCCTTGTAGATTTTTAGAGCTTGTTGGATATATATAAATACCGCCTTTAATCATATTTCTGTGGAAATCTGAAACCATAGAACCTATATATCTATAGGTGTAGGGACGGTCTTCATCTTCTGCTTGACAATATTTTAAATAATCTTTAACCCCTTGCGGAAAATGTGCGTAATACCCATTGTTGATAGAGTATGTATGACCTATTTTTGGGAATTGCATGTTTGGATGTGACAAATAAAAAGACCCAATTGCTGGGTTTAATGTAAAACCATTTACGCCATGTCCTGTTGTATAAACTAGCATTGTAGACGTGCCATAGACCACATAGCCAGCAGCTACTTGTTCATTCCCTTTTTGCAAAAAATCTTCTTCTCTTACAGGCATTCCCATAGGCGTAACTCTTCTGTAAATTGAAAAAATAGTACCTACACTAACGTTAACATCAATGTTTGAGGATCCATCCAAAGGGTCAATTAATACCACATATTTGTTTCGATGCGAATTTGTTTTTCCTTGAATGGTAATAAAATCATCTTCCTCTTCACTTGTAATGCCACAAACAATTTCTCTATTGCTTAATGCAGATTTGAATGCATCATTAGCAAAAATGTCCAATTTCTGCTGGTCTTCTCCTTGAATATTAGTGTCTCCTGCAGCTCCAAGAATATCAACCAAACCAGCTTTAGCAACTTCATGATTTACCACTTTTGCTGCTAACCGAATAGAATTTAAAAGTTTGGAAAGTTCGCCTGAAGAATATTTAAAATGTTTTTGATTTTCAATGATGAATTCACCTAAGGTAATGTGTTTATTTTCCATAGTAAACTGGAGTAATTTTTTTATTTATTGGCAGCATTAAATTGGGTCTCTAACGGTACGCCATAAATAGATTCTAATTCTTTCACGCTTTTTTTATAAAATGCTGTTTCTGGTGGCAAACTGATGGTGTTCCAAAAGGAGGCATTGTACTTTACTTCATAGTCTCCTATGTCTTTTTTTTCATATATTAAATTTTCAATGTCAAATTTCTTCTTATCAGACTCAATACCTAATACAATGGCTTCTTGCCTATACGCACACATGACCTCATTATCCTTTAAATTAAGCAGTTTTCTTTTCTGCTCATCAATGGGTACTTTAAAACGAGCTTCTCTAGAATGATAGCTCAACATTAATTTTCCGTTGCTATCTTTTTTATAGATATAAACCGCATTTACGCGAGATAACTCCATTTTATATAAACCATAGGTATCAACACCCACATATAATCTGATAAAATTCTTATTATCCGATTCTTCACGACCTTCAATAATTACAAGATCCTCACCATCATAAGACGTATCGCCTATTTTGCTCCATTTGAATGATTTTAATGAAACACCTTGTCTTAATGGATTGATTTGAGTCATGACATGTACAGAATGATTAGGCTGCTTTCTATTGACATATCTATAATCGGCAGATTTCCTTCCCTCAACAATTTCAATCCCACTTAAAGTCGGGACAATGGGTCCATAATCAAAGATCTTAAGATAATGTTCTACCAGAAAACGTGTTTTACCATTTTCTACTGAAGACCTTCTATACAACATATTTATTTGATGCTTTGAACTTAATGCGTTAGATTTCAGCTTCTTCACTACATTTTTTGCGTAATTATTAGAACTTAAAATGTTAACCTCAGATAGCGAAACGATGTCTTCCTTGAGAGTTATAATGCTGTCTTTACTAGTTATATAGTCTTCAACTTTAATTTTAAACGTTTTATAGCCAATACTGGAAACTTCTAGTGAATCCTGTAAATTACTCTTAGAAAGCAATACATGAAAACCGCCATCATCATTACTGGATGTACCCACATATTTTGAAGGAATACCAATAGCGGCATACGGGACTGTCATATCATATTCGTCCATAATGATGCCTTCTAATTCAATATCCTTTTTTTCTTGAGCATAAAAACTTGCAGAAAAACATACCAATACTATAGCTAGCCAAAACTTCATTTTTAATGTCTTCATTTTATTATTAATTGAATGGATTGGTTTCTAAAAGTTCTTATTTGTTTTTCGCTTCAAAAAGTTCTATTGGGTTTTTAGTATAATTGTACTGCCATTTTTCTTTAGGCTCTACCGTTTTAAATTCCTTGGCACCATAAAAATCATCGTGATATTTATCCATCCATTGATATGTTAAACCTTTAAGACGCTCTTTTGTATCTGCATATTCAGGGTTGTCGTACAAATTATTTAATTGATAAGGATCCTTTTTTCTATCAAACAAAGTATTGGTAATGGGGTTGTTATCCTTGCCCATTGAGAAGGTAAAGTTTTCTGTAACAACGCCTCGCCAATTAATGTTTTTGGCGTGCCCCAATCGATAGACCCAAAGGGGTACATAATCGTCGGCACTTATTTGGCTCAATGCCAATTTTTCTGACAAATCGTTTCCGTCATAATCCTGATCGGTTTCAATATCCATATAGCCCAAAATTGTGGGCATAATATCCATGGTGCCCAGCATGGTATTGGTTTTGACGCCTGCTTTTATTTTCTTCGGATATTTAATGATGAAGGGGACTCTAGTCGAATAATCGTGCGGATATTGTTTTGGTAACTTGGCATTATGTGATTCCAACATATCACCATGATCGGCGGTAAAGGCCACCAAGGTATGTTCCTCAACGTCCATAGCTTTCAACTGGGCCATTAATCTGCCAAAAGCGACATCTACGCCAGTAACTTGTGCCATGTGGCCGTGATACATGCGTCTTCTGTCTGGAGTTGGTTCTAAACCAGGTCTCAATTTTATGGAATCTCGGTTGTATAATGCCATGAGTTCTTCCATGGTGTCATAACGGTAATGCATATTCCCATCTTCTCCCTTAAATTTTCCCCAATCATGCGGCGGATGCCAGGACACGATTAATGCAAAGGGTTTGCTTTTATCAATGTTGTCTAAATAATTTAGGGCTTGATTGGTTTGGCCATAGACTTCCCATTCATCAAAATATTCCTTTTCGCCTTTATCATTCCAGAAAAACGCTTTTCCGGGTCTATAATCTACATGAACATTATTGGTCAACAAAGTGTCAAAACCGTAACGAAGTTCTCCCTTTGGCACAGGTCTGTCCCTCTCGCCCCCCAATAAATGCCATTTCCCTATATAAGCGGTTTGGTAGCCTTGCTCTTTTAAAATCTGTCCAAGCAGTTTTGTTTTGTTCGGTAAAAGTGGTACATCATTAACAAAAGCCCCATTTTTTAAGGGCTGCATCCCGCTCATGAGCATGCCTCTAAAAGGTGTGCAGACCGGTTGGTTTGAAAATGCATTGTTGAGCAATATGCCTTCACTTGCCAGTTTGTCAAGATTTGGTGTGATAATCTGTTTGTTTCCATAAGCACCGAGCATATCATAAGAATGTTGGTCTGAAAGCACGATAACAAGGTTTGGTAATGCTTCGGTTATAGGATCTACTTTAGTTGATACTCCCGTTTTTTGCTTGCAAGAGAACATTATTGCGAATGAGAACAGAATTAGAAATATGTGTTTCATCTTTTATTTTTATTAACCCAAAATAGCCGCAAAAGTTAATTTCACAGCTATTTTGAATCGTTATACTTTTATTTTACCACCCCGGATTATTAGGTAGTAAATTCTCATTTTTACCAATTTCAACAGCAGGAATTGGACATAAAATATATTTATCATCCCAACCTCTATTTGGATTTCTCCATTGTCTTAATAAGTGGTCATTGTATTCTTGTTCTGAAGTTCCCCATCGTCTTAAATCGAATAATTCCATCATTTCTGCATATAACTCTCTGGTTCTTTCCTCTCTAAGGATAGTTCTTAAGGCTCCTTGATCCGCTGTAGTAATTTCACTGGCATTTACGCGATCTCTAGCTATTTTAAGATAAGGTAAAGCTTTTGCTGGTTCATTATTTTCGTTATAAGCTTCGGCCAACATTAAAAAAGCATCGACATACCTATAAACAATAAGATCTTTGGAATGAATTACGTTTCCTGGCGCACCACCATCTATATATTTTGTAGAACAGATACCATTTCTACCACCATAAACATTGCCAGGAACGTTAAGTGGTGTAGGGCTAAAAGTACGGGTATTTCCATTTCTCTTATCAATATAAGAGTAAGTAAAACCCTGTTCTAATCTTAAATCATCTTCTTCATATAGGTCCAACATACTTGGGTGCCATGCTATTTGATAACTACTTCCTCTATTTGCCTGAACACCGCCCAATGTACTAAAATCCGGATTGGACCAAAAAGGCAGTACAGAACCAAGGAAATTCTCATATACATTTCCATGTGCAAAAATAATTTCTTTATTCCCTTCATTGTTAAGGTCAAAAATGCTTCCCCAATCATTTTGAATCAAATCAACATCATAATCACCTCGATTATCTGCTAATGGTTTTAAGGCATCAATAGCTTTTTGATAATTTTCTGTAATCTGCAAAGGAAAACCAGCAGATGTTAAATACACCTTACCAAGTAAAAAGGCACCACCTGCTTTAGTAACTCTTCCTGTACCAGTTTTGGTCCATGTTACTGGTAAATTTTCATTGGCAAAGATGAGATCATCAATTATTAAATCGTAAATAGCTTGTGTTGAACTTCTGCCTTTAAATAAAATGTCTGGATCAGCCGATTCTACAGGCTCGGTATATAACGGAAGGTCTCCAAATAATTGTGTTAATTGAAAATATGTATACGCTCTCATCCATCTAGCTTCAGCTAGATATCGATTGGCAATCGCTGGTTTTTCAGCAGCAAAGCTAGAAAGTGGAATATTTTTAATTACCGTATTTGCCCTTGAAATGGCATTGAACCCAACATTCCATAAGCGTTCGTACCTAAAAGGCTGCTGGTCTGGTGTGGCATAGGCTGCATATCTAGCATTTCCTGCAATTCTTGAAGTGGCATATTTACTCATCATGCTCACTAAGAAAAATATATCCTGTTCCCAGACCACATGTCCAAACGCTGCATAAATACCAACGTTTTGAGTTTGTAATTGTTCTTCATTGTTATAGAAGTTATCACTACTATAGGCTGAGAAAATTTCTTCTTCTAAATCTGTACTACAAGATAAAAATCCTGCTAACATGATGCCGAAAACGACTATTTTTTTAAGTTTCATAATATATAATTTTTTCATTTTGAAATTTTAAAACGATAAGTTTAATCCTAATGTATATACTTTAGGTCTTGGATAAGCAGAATAATCAACGCCTCTGTTCAAAGCTCCATTTCCATTTGTACTTACTTCCGGATCTGGTCCAGTATAGTCTGTAATAGTTACCAAATTGGTTCCTGTAAAGGTAATTGCTGCGTTTGAAAAGAATGAGATATCTCTTATATTATATCTAATGCTTAAATTTTTAAGCCTAATGTAAGAGCCATCTTCTATAAAGGCTGAATTTGGAACATTGACACCTGTAGGCCCGTTAAAACTTGGGTAATTAATATCATTATGCTGGTTATCTAAAGTCCATCTGTTTTCAAAGTAATCTTTTGAACCATTTCCTCCAGCCCAACCAGAACCGATAAAGGCTTTATTAAGGTTTAGTATATCGTTACCATAAGATCCTTGAATAAACATGGAAATATTAAAATCTCCAATTTTAAATTGATTATTCCAGCCAAAGAAAAAATCTGGATTAGGATTTCCAATAGTTTGTCTATCTGCTTGTGTTATAAGTCCATCTTCATCAACATCTTCAAATTTCCATAATCCGGGAGCGTTCTGCCCAGGATTACCATTACCATTATTATTACGTGTGGTTGTTGCAAAAATTTGAACATCAATAGGGTTGCCATCTTCATCAAATCCTGGTTCTGTTCTAATGTTAAAATTCCCGTTAGCATAATCTACTAGATCATCAGGTTGTATCAACCCCGTTACCTTATAACCAAAAAACAAACCTAATTCCTCACCAGGAAATGTTTCCGTAGCATTAATTTGAAAGAAGTTGGCGCCTATACCAGGACCGATAATAGATTCATTGGTACCGTATTCAATCAATTTAGTAACGTTCTTGGTCCAATTAATTTTAGACGTCCAAGAAAAATTTTCGTTTTTAAAAACATCATAGGCTATATCTATCTCAAGACCTCTATTTTCTAACTCCCCATCATTAATTGGAATACTATTAAAACCATTTTGACGTGGAATTTGTAAGTTATTTAATAAATTATCAGTTATTCTCTCATAGGCATCAACAGTAGTTCTTAATCTGTTTTTGAAGAAGTTTAGGTTCAAACCTAGATTTAAAGTCGTACTGGTTTCCCATGACAGGTTTTTATTAGCAATTCTCGCAGGAAAGGTCCCTGTGTATATATTATTATCCGTTAACCCAATTCTACCAATGGCATAAGTGTCCAATGTTGAATAGGGTGCCACACCAATTGAACTTCCAACTTCTCCATAAGAAGCTCTTAACTTAAACTGAGATATGGCTCTAATAGTTTTCATAAAACCTTCTTTGTTTACATCCCAAGAAACAGCTGCTGAGGGAAAGAATCCCCAAGGTTCCCCTTGACTAAATTTCGAGTCGCCATCATTTCTTCCTGTAGCGGTAAAAGTGTATTTTCCTTTGTATGAATAATTAAACCTGAATAATAAGGATTGGATGTAATTATTTGATTTAGCAGTAGAGTATCTTGATGACAATCTTGCCAACTCAATAGCGTCTGGCCCTAAATCATCAAATGTAAAATCGGTATACTCTTCTCTACGTGTCGCTCTATTTATGTCTGTGTAACTAGCTCCTGCGGTAACGTTTATATTATGGTCGTTGAAACGTTTATTGTAATTTATAAATGATTCTGCAGTAAATCTATCTGATTCTGCATCAGCAAGAAACAATCGACCATTGTTATTAATACCTTGCTGTGTACTCTTTCTGTTAAAAACTTGGTTGGTATTAATGCCATAATTAAAACCAATTCTGTTGGTCCATTTTAAATTATCAGTAATATCCAACACCCCCTCAGTTGAAAAAATAAGTCTCTTATCTTTTTGAATGTTGTCTGATTGTGTCGCCTCCACTACTGGATTTGTTATAATATTATCCTGTCCATCCAATTGATTTAAATCTCCTGCGTCATCAAATAATGGAATAAAGGGACTAATTCTCATGGCTGTAAAAACAACTCCAGACAACCCTGTTCTGGCACTAGTTTGAACCCGTTGGTTTCTAGAATAATTCAGCTGAATATTGGAATTAAGCGTAAAATTTTTACCAACCTTCATTTTTGAATGATACCTGAGGTTAATTCTCCTAAATACAGAGTTTATAATATTACCTTCGATTTCATTATAATTAACTGATAATAATTGGGATAAATTTTCTGTTCCCCCAGAAATACTAAAATTAGCCGTTTTATTGAAGCCTTGTCTAAAAATGGCATCCATAAAATTAGTGCCTTCTCCAGCATTTTCTGGTGTTGGTTGCCCACCGTCTCTTCCGTCAAAAGGAATTCTATTATCATCTAATAACTCTTGGAATGTAAATTGTGGATTTTGTAATACCACCCTATCGTTTCTAAATTGTGCATATTGTCTTGCAGTCATTAAATCGTAAGGCACACCCACACTTGATACGGATGTACTGAAAGACGTATTTATTTTTATTTTACCAACTTTAGCCTCTTTAGTTTTAATTAAAACAACACCGTTGCCGGCTCTGGCTCCATAAATGGCAGTAGCAGAAGCATCTTTTAATACTTCAATGCTTTCAATATCATCTGGATTTAATGATGCTAATGGGTTAGTATCTGTAAAATAAAGATCTCCGTCCGCTTGAGTATCCAATCCTAATGGAATACCGTTTAATACGTATAAAGGCTGTGTGCTACCACTTATACTATTTATACCTCTAATATTTACAGAAATTCCACCACCTGGTTCTCCAGAATCTTGACTAACAAAAACACCAGCGGCTTGCCCTTGAAGTGTTTCGGTGATATTCGTATAAAACTGATCTTCTAAATCTTTACTCTTAATAGAACTTATAGAACCAGTAACGTCTTCTCGTTTTTGTGAACCATAACCAATAAGTACAATTTCGTCCAATGCTTGCACATCTTCTTGAAGTGTAACATTAACTGTAGCTGTTCCTTTTACCGTTCTTTCCACTTTTAAAAAACCTATGGAAGAATAGATTAACGTTTTTTCTCCAGCTACTAATGTAATGGTATAATTACCATCAAAATCGGTAATTGTACCATTGGATGTGCCTTTCTGAACAATCGTTACACCTGGCAAGGGCAAATCATTTGCTGATTTAACAACTCCTTTAACAACTTCTTGAGCATAACTTCCGAGGGAAATCATAATAAAGAAAAAGAATAAAGTCTTTTTTAAGACATTTTCATAATTAATGAATTTCATAAGTTTAATTTTTATTTTAGTTAGTTAACCTGAATAAGTATTGTGGTTTCAGGTGTTGCAACAATAATAATAGAATATTGAAGTAAAGGCATCCTGCTGAACCTTGTAATAAAAAATTATAAAGTGGATTTTTTATCCTAAAAGAATTTTTTTGACTGCGGAACCTTTATCTGTATTTATCTTAAGAAAATAATTCCCCCGAGATAATTTATCAGCATTTATTGTTTTAATATTTGATTCTAAAACTTTTTGTCCTAATAAATTAAATAATTCCAATGAAGTAATATTTACACCAGTTACCGTCATTAATCCAGTGGAAGGATTTGGGTACACTCTACTTAATTGTGCAACTACATCAGAAGTACTTAATGGTATATCAGTTATAGAATAGCCAAAAGCCAAATCTACATCAGCATTATCTGAACCGCCAGGTAATTTTTGATAAGCAACTAAAGAACCGTTATCATAATTAGGTACAGCAGCTACATTGTCAGACTTTATTCTAAAAAACTTAGCTGTAGCCAATACAGCTCTGTGAAAAGTAAATGTATAATCAGAACCGTTAACCAAATTTTGAGTACCTGATAAGTTTACCGTAAAAGATTCAGAATTCGTTGCAGGACCTGCAACAACTGGAATAATGTTTTCTTGACCATTAGGTGTACTTGGTTTTCCTGAATACACTCTAAACTGTAAAGCTTCAGAATCGTTTTGTCCGCCAACCTTAGCAAAAACTGATTCCAATCTTCCTGTTGTACAAGCCTGGAAAGACTGTCCAATAAACATTTCGTCCGCATTGTTTCTTCCAACAAAATTTGCTTCTATTGCTTGTTCTTCATTGCACAATTGTGCATTTGCGATCCCCATTAGAACATTGCCAATAAAATAAAGGATAACAAAGCAATTTTTTTCATAATCAATTGAGTTTTGAATTATATTTTATAAATGTTTACTACAATGGTAGTCTATTCAAAATCGAATACCATCCTGTTGAAACCTTTACACTATCTGTTTGCTCTTGCTGCTGCCACCTTAGGGCTTGTTTAGAAATAACCTATACATTTTGACTTGCTCTTTTGCACATTAACTTCGTTAAAAAGCCTCATTGTAGCTAAGGCTATAACTGTGTTTTTTGTCTAGTTAATGCACAAAATAGCGGCGTCAATTCTGTACACTTTATTTCTAAACAAGCCCTTATTTTACTTCTTGTCGTGTTTTTATTTTCGCTGGATTATCAACTATATCGCCTGTATCTTTTCTCCAAGTATTTAAGGCCGTTAATAATTCCATTTTCTTTAGTTTATATATATCATTATAAGCCAAATTGTTTAGTTGGTAAGGGTCTTTTTTCATGTCATATAACTCTTCCGCAGGTCTTCCTGATTCCAATAACCTTAAAATCCCGTACTGTTTTGGGTGCGTAAACTGTGCATTTACGGTGGCTTCATAACTTCTGTTGTTCCAACCCTTAACATCACTTAAATCTGCGGGAAGTAAATAGTTCTTATTTGGCATTAAATTTCTTATGTAATAAAATTCACCGTCAAATATCATACGGCTAGGGTAATGTTCTTTGGGATTTGGCCCGTGGGAATTATGTTCTCCAAAAACATATGACCTCCCTTTAACGTTTTCTTCTTTACCTGAAAAGACAGGCAGTAAAGATTTTCCTTGAACAGTTTCTGGTATGGGAAGATTTAAAAAGTTTAAAATAGTTGGCATAATATCTATATGGGAAATTAAAGCCTCAGAAACTCTTGCTTTGCTCACATTAGGGCCAACAACAGCAAAAGGCACATGTAGGCCTTCTGCATAAGCAGATGCTTTAGCTCTATGATAAGGTTGCCCTTGGTCTGATGTGAAAATAATAAGCGTGTTATCATACACGCCTTTTTCTTTCAAAGTTTTAATAATGGCGCCTGCACAAGCATCAGCCAATTGTACACAGCCAAAATATTTACTCAAATCTTTTCGCATTAATGGTGTGTCTGGTAAATAATCAGGTACGGTAATCACATCTGGATCAGCCATATATTCGGGAAACGCTTTCATATGGTGGTCAAAATTTCTATGTGGTGGAGAAATATTGGCTTGAAAAAAGAAAGGTTTATCTCCAGATTTATCAATAAATCCAGAAATTACATCTGCATATTCTTTAGGACTATTGTGAACTGGATTTCTGTCTGAATAAGGAAATTTCCAAGGCGGACTCATGTGAAATTTTTGAGTAATTGCCGTAAAAAAACCATGCGCTTTTAAAACTTCAGGTAATGTTTTTATATATTCATGAATACCTACTTTATCTACTGTGGGCGATTCTCTTCCAAAATAATTATCAGGCTCACTTAACTTAGGCGTAATGGTATTTCTCCAATGCCCGTTAGCATGTGGGTACATACCTGTGTTAATTGAGCTTCTACTTGGAGAACAAGATGGAACCGAAGCATAAGAATTTGTAAAGCGCATACCTTCTTTTGAAAAGGCATCAAAATTTGGGGTTTTTATGCCTTTAGTACCATCAATAGCTGTATCATAACCTTGGTCATCCAATAAAATAAGTACGACGTTTAAAGGTTGTTGGTTTTCTACAACAGCTTTTGTGTTTTTTTTGCTTTTACAAGTTATTGCTGTAAAACAAACAATTAGTGTGGCTACTAAAAATCGAAATCTTATAAAGTGCATAACAATGTTTTTATTTGATTTATTTATAAAAATATTCAGAATGTGGCATTATCGCATCCTGCTGTTACAGGTTTGATTTTTTACATGTATCAACAGGATGCTATTTTTAAATTAAATGTTGTTTTTTGTTAATCAAATTACATTTATACTTTAAATATACATGACGTTATTCAAACCTTTCTATTTATACTTTTTCATTCTTATCATCTTTTATGCAGCTAATGGACAAGCACAAACACAAAAACCGAACATTGTTTTAATCATTGCAGACGATTTAGGGTATAGTGATATTAGCTGTTTTGGAGGAGAAATACCCACTAACAACATTGATAATCTAGCAGAAAATGGAGCGCGTTTTAATAAGCTATATGTGTCTCCAATGTGTGTAACCAGTAGGGTTTCGATACTTTCTGGAATGGAGTATATAGCAGCGGGCAGAGGTGGTTTTCCTAAGGGCGTTAGTATTGCTAAACTATTGAGAGATCAAGGCTATGCAACCAGTATTGTGGGCAAAAACCATGGCATGAATGGGTTAAAAATAGGCAACCCAAATACGGATTTTGGTTTCGACCATTTCTACGGATTTACAGGCGGACAAATAAATAGTTTTACCGGTCAAGGCAATGCAAAATGGCAAAACGACGGTAAGATATTTCCAAACAAACAACTTCCAAAAGATTTTTATGCTACCAATAGCTTTACAGATTATGCCTTGAAATATATGAAAGAGGCTATTAATGATCACAAACCCTTTTTTAGTTTAGTAGCTTATAATGCGCCCCACAGCCCATTGGATGCTCCAGAAAAACATGTCAGGAAATTTTATGACCCTGAAAACGGTGTAAATGTTTACAAAGCAGGCTGGGATTCATTGAGATTAGCCCGATTACAACGTATGAAAACGATGGGCATTATTGATAAAGATGTGGCACTCTCGGAACACGGTGTAGAAATTCCTAATTGGAATTTGTTGCCAGAAACATCAACTAATTATTGGGAGTTGCAAAAAGATTTTGAAGCCTTATCAAGAAGTGCCTATGCAGGTATGGTAGATAATTTGGATGAAAATGTTGGCAGAATCGTGTCGTTTATTGAAGACCCAAATCAAGATGGAAATAAAGCAGATAGCCAATTAGATAATACCATAATTATTTTTATTTCTGATAATGGAGGATGCTATGCAGGCCTTTACACCAATAGAAACGCATTGCCTTGGAGTCAACAAAATAGAGGCCCTGGGTTTACTACCAATTATGGTTGGGCAAGCTTAAGCAATACGCCTTTTGGTTATTATAAACACGCCAGTCATGAAGGTGCCATTCGTTCGCCCATGGTTATGCACTGGCCAAAAGGATTACAATTAAAAAAGAATAGTATTAATTCCGAGATGCTAAGGTTATGGGATTTTTATCCTACATTTTTAGAATTAGCAGGAGGCACTTATCCAAAGGGTAAAAAGGCATTGATGGGGAAAAGTTTTTTACCACTATTAAAAAATGAAAAATTTGAACCTGAAGAATTTTTTGTATCCACATTCTACAGATCAAAAGGTATTATAAAAGGCGATTGGAAATTGGTTAGTTATTTTGATGGTCCTTTTGAATTGTATAATCTAAAGAAAGACCCAACAGAACGCAATGATGTTTCGGAAGAGGATCCTAAGGAACATAAAGCACTATTAAATGCGTGGAACGATTATGTACATGAACACGGGTTTAGGGATGATGATAAATGGAACATGCGAACTGGGGATACCAAACGAGGCTGGGGCTACGACAGAATAAGTAAAGGCTTGGTAAAAACAGCCCCAGATTATATGAGCGACCATGTTGCACTTAATCAAAAACTTACCCTTACCTTTAAAAGCAAGATTAACTTTGCCAATACTAAAGGAAAATCAATCCGTTTGCAAAAATATGGTGATTCTAAAATTATTTGGTCTAAAGATTTAGACGAGAACAGTAAATTTCAAGGAAAAAAAGAAATTGTATTCCATGATTTCCCAACCTTAGAACCCAATGCACATTATTATATTACTTGGGATATGGGTTGGGTAAAATATCGCGAAAATGGCAAATGGAAACCATTAAATCCCGTTAGGGAAAGTGCTTATGCCTATAGATTTAAAACGGTACGATAAAGCACTTGTTTTTTCTTCTTGATTTCTGAAAAATCAACAGGTTGCCACAGGATGCAACCCATAATATCCTAAGCTATTTTTACGCCTGGCACAGGCTCTAGAGATCTATAATTGTTAGTTAACGACTTAAATTTCATGTTTCAACTTTTACATGTTCTTAAATAAAAACTATTAACCCTCACAATTAAGTGAAAAAATGAGAAAAACATACTCAATTTTATTAGTATTACTTATGGCGCAAACCTATATTTTTGGTCAGCTTCCTCCTGTTTTTAATGCAAGTGATGAAGCTAGGGCAAGTCATTCAAAAATGGTAAAAACCTATTTGACACCCCAAAAAATCATTTGGCAATCGGATGATACGGATACTCACATTCAGAATGAAGAAACCTTATTAATAAAAGGAAATGGACAGGTGGCCGTAAATGACCAAAATCAATTCCGGTTAATAAGTACCAAAGCCCATAAACCCGGAATTATACTTGATTATGGCAAAGAAATTCATGGTGGTGTAAAAATTTCCATGGGGATTAGACCGAGTAAAAAACCACTTAGAATGCGTGTGCGTTTTGGGGAATCTGTTTCGGAAGCTATGTCGGATGTCGGTGGCGAATATAACGCAACAAATGAACACTCATTGCGGGATTTTATTATTGAAGTACCTTGGCTAGGTTCGGTTGAAATTGGAGAAACAGGGTTTCGTTTCATCAGGATTGATTTAGTCGATGCCAACGAAAATGCACCCATTAAAGAAGTTGCAGCCGCATTTGTTTACCGAGATATTCCTTATGTAGGATCTTTTGAAAGTAGTGATAAACGCTTAAATGACATTTGGATGACGGGTGCATATACCGTTCATTTAAACATGCAAAACTATTTATTGGACGGTATTAAAAGAGACCGTTTGGTTTGGGTTGGTGATATGCACCCTGAAGTGATGACCATCAATACGGTTTTTGGAAAAAACAACATTGTTCCTAAAAGTTTGGACTTGGCAAGAGACCAGCATCCGTTGCCACAATGGATGAATACCATTAGTTCTTATTCCATGTGGTGGTTATTAATCCATAAAAACTGGTTTGATTATCATGGCGATTTAGCCTATTTAAAAGAACAGGAAAACTATATGATTGCGTTGCTTGACCAATTAAGTACGTTTATTGACAAAGACAACAAAGAAATTTTAAATGGCGGGCGGTTTTTGGACTGGCCAACAAGTACAGATCCAAAAGCTGTTCATGCCGGTTTACAAGCGATGATGATTATGACTTTTGAAGCAGGCTCTGAAATTATGGACGAGTTTAACAGACCGGATTTAAAGAAAAAATACAAGAACATCTGTAAAAAACTGAAAAAGCACAAACCCGAAGGAAACACCACAAAACAAGCAGCTTCCTTAATGGTGTTAGCGGATATCACAAATGCGAAAGAAATCAACAAAGACATCCTTAAAAAAGACGGCGTTCAAAATATGTCCACATTCTACGGTTATTATATTTTAGAAGCTATGGCAAAAGCGGATGATTATCAAGGCGCTTTAAATGTTATCAATGAATATTGGGGTGGCATGCTAGATCTTGGTGCAACTACCTTTTGGGAAGATTTTAATATCGAGGAAGGAAAAGTAAGTGGTAGAATTGATGAAGTTCCAGCAGAAAACAAAAGTGATATCCACAAGGATTTCGGTGCCTTTTGCTACATTGGTTTAAGACATAGTTTATGTCATGGTTGGGCAAGTGGCCCAACGTCATGGTTAACGCAGTATGTACTCGGGGTTAATGTTTTAGACGGTGGAAATACTCTAAAAATCGAACCACATCTTGGCGATTTAGAATTTGTAAACGGCACGTTTCCAACAAAATTTGGTGCTATCAAAATCAGTCATACCAAAAATTCAAAAGGCAAAATAACCACCACAATTGATGCCCCTAAGGGATTAAAAGTAATCCAATAAGATATTAAGGTCCACAATGAGTATTTGGGAAAAAGACCAATTAATCGAAACAATTCAAATACTGAATTACAGTTTCATACAAAATTTTAAATAAATGAAAACAACATTAAAAGTACTTGCGCTTGCATCATTGTTATTAGGAATATTTACAGTTGTTTCATTTACAGAAAAAGAAACAAAAAAAACAGAACAACCTAACGTCATCTTCTTTTTAGTGGATGATATGGGATGGATGGATACCAGCGTAAACGGTAGTAAATACTATGAAACGCCAAACATGGAGCGATTGGCTAAAATGGGCATGACATTTTCACGGGCCTACACTGCAAACCCTTTATGTTCGCCAACCAGATCAAGCATATTAACTGGTCAAGATCCTGCACGTATTCGTTTAACAACACCTAGAGGGCATTTACCTCCAAACCCAAATGAGGATTTGAAAAGTAAAAAAGGAGCACCATGGCAAAAAGTGGCAACTCCGGGGTCAAGAACATTTCTTTCTACAGATCAATTTACTATTGCAGAGGCTTTAAAAGAAAATGGCTATGCAACCGCCCATATTGGCAAATGGCACTTGGGACAAAAAGGATATTGGCCAGAAAACCATGGATTCGATATCAATATTGGTGGGCAACATCACCCGGGGCCGCCAAGTTATTTTTCACCTTATAAAATTCCTAATTTACCAAACGGCGAAAAACACGAATATATTACAGATAGAGTTACTAAAGAAGCTGTTAACTTTTTAAATAACCAAACCAAAGGCAAGCCATTTTTCTTGAATGTATGGCAATATGGCGTGCATGCGCCTTATCAAGCACCAAAAGAATTGATTGCTAAATATGCTGCTAAAAAAGACCCAAGAGGCAAGCAGAAGAGTCCCATTATGGGTGGTATGATGGAGAAAGTAGATGAAAGTTTAGGTAAAATAATTGATAAATTGGAAGCTTTAGATATGATGGACAATACCATTATCATTTTCTTTTCTGATAACGGAGGTAATATGTACGATGTTGTAAATGGAGAATTTCCAACCAATAATTATCCATTGAGTTTTGGAAAGGGAAACATTTATGAAGGCGGTATTCGAGTGCCTTGTATCGTGTCTTGGAAAGGGCATATTGAAGCCAACTCCAAGTCTGATGAAATCATTCAAAGCACCGATTTTTATCCCACTTTATTGAACATGACACATACTAAAAGAAATCCTAAACAACAATTGGACGGTGTTTGCTTAACTAAGGTATTAACCAAGCAAAAACCGTTAAAAAGGAAAGCCATATTTTCTCATTTTCCACACTATATACCTGCAACCAGTAACTATCCATCAACAGCAGTTTGGTATGAAGATTATAAATTGATTCGAGTGTATGGCGAAGGGCCGAATATGTCAGATGACTATAAATTATTCAACTTAAAAACAGATATTTCTGAAACCAATAATATTGCAGATAACAAGCCGAAATTAGTCAGCAAAATGAAAAAAATGCTGGATGATTATATAGCTGATGTTAATCCGTTGCTTCCAATAAAAAACCCCAATTATAAAAAAGGAGCTAAAACCCGATTTGGAAAACCAAACAAATTCCCTATTGAAAACTACCCAAGCTATTAAATAGATTAATAATTAGCGACTTAAAACATATGTTTCAATTTTTGTCATGTACTTAGATAAAACAGTTTTAAAAGGTATGGTAAAAATGGCTAGAAATGACAGATAGTATTGTTTTGTTATCACACCAAGAAAATAATAGAAGTATTAGAGTTAGTGATATAGAAGTATTAGATAAAAACCTCATTAAACAATATCCAACAAATAGTATATTATTTGTTGAAAGTGTTATTAATTCAATGTATTGTTTTTCTGAATCTGGTTTTAATGCTTTAGTTTTTTATGACTGGTAGCAACAGGATGCAAAAACTTGTTTTAAATAATAATATTGATAATCTTAACAGGGCCTGTTATCATTTAGCCTTAAAACACAAAATAAATTCAAACCTTTGAAAAAGACGGGAAACACCTAGTTTAGAGATTGGCTCTGGTACCTATTTTTTTTGAATCTGAATTTTAGAATAAATAAAAACCTACTTTATGGACTTAAGATGCACTAATTTTTTAAATATTACTAATCCATTTAGCAATGCCTAGTAATACAAAACTACAAGTTTTGACGCTTCATGAATTAAGATTGGAATATCAAGTAAATCCAGAAGGCATAGATGTTTTAAAGCCAAGGTTTAGTTGGATTTTGAAAGGAGAAGGAAGATTAAGATTTCAATCTGCTTATCAAATACTAGTCGCTTCTTCAAGAGAATTGCTTTTACAAAATAAAGGTAATATTTGGGATAGTACAAAAGTAACTTCCAATACTACGAATCAAATCGAATACAAAGGCGAATCTCTAACGTCACATACAACCTATTTTTGGAAGGTCAAAGTTTGGGATGAATTAGGGGAAGCCTCTAAGTATAGTTCCGATTCACATTGGTCCATGGGATTATTAAAATTTTCAAACTGGAAAGGGCTTTTTATAAGTCATGATGTGGGTTATGATAAAACTGATAAATACGATAGTCTGTATTTACCTCCAGCAAGATATTTACGAAAATCATTTACATTAGAAAAAAAAGTAAAAAAGGCAACCGCCTATGCAACAGCCTTAGGGTTGTATGAACTTCGCTTAAATGGTGATAAAGTGGGAAATGATTATTTTTTACCAGGATGGACAGACTATAACAAACGTGTGTACTACCAAACTTTTGATATCACAGATAGAGTAGCACAAGGTGAAAACGTTGTTGGAGCAACCATTGCTGACGGATGGTATGCAGGGTATATTGGCTATGCTTTACATCTTAAATTAGATAAAGTTCGCGAATTTTATGGCGTAAACCCGTCTTTCATGGGGCAAATACATATTGAATATGACGATGGAAGTTCAGAAATCATAGCATCAGATACCACTTGGAAAGCCAATGAAGGGCCTACACGTGAAGCCGATATTTTAATGGGAGAAACCTATGATGCCAGATTGGAACATACAGGTTGGGATACTCCGGGATATGACGACAGCAACTGGAACACACCAAAAGTATATACTTACCCCAATGGGAAACTACAGGTAAACCCTGGAAGCGCCGTTAAAAACACAGAGCTTTTAAAGCCTATTAATATAACAGAACCCAAGCCAAATACCTATGTTTTTGATTTAGGTAAAAATATTGCAGGTTTTGCTGAACTTAAAGTAAAAGGGGCAAAAGGCACCAAAATACAGCTGCGTTTTGGTGAAATATTAAAAAGTGATGGCAACATACAAACGGACAACTTGCGTATGGCAAGAGCAACAGATACTTATATTCTTAAAGGTAATGAAGAAGAACTATGGCAACCAAAGTTTACCTATCATGGGTTTCAATTCATAGAAGTTACTGGGTTTCCTGGCAAACCTACATTGAATGCCATTACTGGAATTGTTTTAAGTTCTATTGAAACGAATGCCAGTACCTTCAGCACTTCCAATGCCATGAACAATACGCTTTATGAAAACATAAAAACAACCCAAAGTGCTAACTTTTTTGATATTCCTACAGATTGTCCCCAAAGGGACGAGCGATTAGGTTGGACAGGAGATGCACAAATCTACATGCGTTCTGCTACATATAATGCGGATGTGGCTTCCTTTATGACCAAATATTTATTCGATTTGGATGATTCACAACGTTGGTATGGCGCTTATCCTAATTTTGTACCCTTTCCATTTTCGCGTCCAAATCAATACTCCCCAGCTTGGGCGGATGCTGGCGTTATTATTCCCTATAATATGTACAAAGTTTATAACGATACCCGAATTTTAGAGTATATGTATGCTGGCATGGAAAAGTTTATGGCATTTCAAGAAGATGCTAGCACCAATTTTTTAAGACCAGGTGCTGGAAATAATTGGGGCGATTGGCTATCGGTAAACCAGAATACCAGCGATGATTTTGTAGGTGCTGCTTATTATGGTTATGATGCTAAACTAATGATTAGCATAGCAGAAGCTTTAGGTAAAACAGACGATGTCAAAAAATATCGTGAATTGTTTCAAAATATTAAAAAAGCATTTGCCAAAGCCTATATTTTAGAAGATGGATTTATAACTGAAGACACCCAAACCTCTTATGCCTTAGCATTATTTTTCGATTTATACCCAGAACATCTTGCAAAACAAGGTGCGATGTATTTAGAAGAAAGAATTGTGGCAAACGACTTTAAGTTTTCGTCAGGTTTTTTAGGCACTAAACACGTGATGTTGGCTTTAGCAAAATATGGCTTTCATGATCTGGCTTACAAATTATTTAAGCAAACTGAGTACCCAAGTTGGGGATATTCTGTAGTAAACGGAAGCACATCTATTTGGGAACGGTGGAACAGTTTTACCAAAAATGACACAAAAAACTCTGATCTTAATGCAAAAATGAACTCTTTTAGCCATTATGCACTTGGAGCTGTTACCGAATGGATGTTTAGACATGCAGTAGGTATTGCCTCGGAAGATGCAGGCTATAGAAACATCATTATAAGGCCTGCTTTTAGTAAAGAAATGGACTTTATAAAGGGTAGCCATGAAAGTATTAACGGCACTATAGCATCAGCTTGGAACTGGGATAATGACACATTACTTTTAAATATAGAAATACCCGTTAATACTAAGGCGAAAGTTTACATCCCTACAACAGATATTTCTAAAATCAAAGAAAATAATAAACCTATTTTAAAAATAGATTCAATCAAAGTTTTAGAATCTAATGAAACAGAAACCGTATTAGAAATTGGGTCAGGACATTATAGCTTCAGCACTATATTCAAAAAAAAACTTATAAAAAGTATAGAAAATTTAAAGAATATATTAAACTAATAAAATGCAAGTGCGTTTCTAGTTGGAAAGCAGTTCAAATAACAGGTAGCTACAGGATGCTTTTGCACTTCATATAATATAATTTCACACGTTTACAATACTTTTCTAAAACGAATCAGTTCAAAGTATTAGTTAATTAAATGAACATTTCATGAAACATGTAGTAGTCTAAAAGCACTAAAAAAAGCATTATGAGCGATTTAAAAAAAGACACCCCAACACCAATGAAAAATATTATAGGGTATTCGTATGGTGATGGTGTAACTTCAGTATTACTGAATTCCATTTTAAATTTCGCAATGCTTTACTATACTCAAGTTATCGGGTTAGATGCTACCCTAGCAGGACTTGCTATTAGTATATCTATATTTTGGGATGCTATAACAGATCCTATAATGGGTCACATTTCAGATAATACCAGAAGTCGATGGGGGAAGCGCCATCCTTACATGCTTTTGGGCGGATTACTATCGGTTTTTTTCTATGCTTTACTATGGCTGGTTCCTGGAGGACTAGAAAGTGAATATGCTGTTTTTGGTTGGCTTATGGGTATTAATTTGTTAATGCGAACAGGCATGACCATTTTTCTTGTACCCTACAATGCGCTAGGTTTTGAAATTTGTACCGACTACATTGGACGCTCCAAAATTCAAGGGGTTCGGTTTGCATTTGGTATGGTTATAAATATTTTAACAGCTTTTAGTTGGGTGCTTTTTTTTCCAGATACGGCTGAAGGTGCTTTAAAATCAACTGCAAATCCAGAAAATTATATCTCGCTCGTAATTGCCTGTATCGTTATCGGTCTGCTTTTGCTAGCTTTAGTGTTATACTCTACACGGAAATATGCCAGAGATTCACGTAACGAACCCGCTGCAGAAGGTGGTATTTCTGCTATGTTCAAGGAAATCGTGCAGACATTGAAGGATCCCTTGTTGCGTATGGTGTATCTTATGACTGTTGTGGCAATAACATCAGCGGCCTTTGTTGGAAGTGTTCAAATTTATGTCTATGAGTTTTTTATGGAGTTTTCCAGCGTTGAAAAGACCATTGTACATTCTTCAACTATGATTGCTTTTGCAATAGGCTCTTTAGCTGGTAGTGCGCTTACAAAACGCATGGAAAAAAAGGGTGCCATATTGATTGGTATTACGCTAGGGCTCATTGGAAATATATTGCTCAGTGTGCTTTTTGTTGGCGAGATAGTACCGAAAGATTTTGCTCCTTTTGAATTATTCGGAATGACCTCTTCGGGTGGTATGTTAACCTTTATGGGCTTCCATGATTTGTTCTGGTTAGGTGTGGGTACCATGATTCCCACCTCGTTTGCCATGGTTGCCGATGTATCGGAAATTGGAAAAATTAAAACTGGTAAACTTAGGGATGGATCGTATTCCGCTATGTTAAGCTTCGTCTTTAAGGCTTCACAATCGCTTGGGGTATTTTTCTCTGGTTTCGTACTGACCCAAATGGGGTTTCTAGCCGCACAGGAAAGTTATTCGATGGAGATTATGAAAAAGGTAACATTGGTCGGGTTTCTATCGGCTGCAGTATTTGCCGCTATAGCTATTATTCCCGTTATGAAATATCCGATTACCAAAAAAATGCTGGAACAAATATGACGAGGAGAAACTGTTGATAAATAACACATCTTTAAGTATATTTTGAAGACTTAAAAGCAGGTGAATTTCTATTTATTATAAAAAAATAACAGCTTATATCTGCTCCTTAATTGATGAAAACATATCAACAAACGGGGTGTCCCTAACTTCATTTTTAGGATTATAATTTTCGTTTAGAGTTGGCCAATACCGTTTGTCAATATTTAATTTTAGCCAATCCATTAACTTATCAAACATAGCATTTCCTAGTTCAGAATTTTCGGTTATTAGATTATTTTTTTCAAAAGGATCATGTTCTATATCATATAAATATAATCTACCATACCAATCAAAAATAAGCTTATAATCGCCATCTCTAATAGCAGAATGTGGTGTGAGCGGGTAGGGCTCATAAGGACTATTATAAATCACATTAAAAGGATAATGCCAATAATGTGTTGTTTTAGAATAACTTTTATTTTTGTTGTCAATATCTGAAAGTATAGGAATGAGGCTTTGTCCATCAAGATTATTATCAGCAACAATGTCTTTTGAGTTATAGCCGGCTGCTTCTAAAATGGATGGATAAATATCAGTACAATCTACAGGAACATCCACCCATTTACCTTCTTGTACCTTTCCTTTCCATTTGAAAATTAAAGGCACTCTAATACCGCCTTCCGTTACACAAGCCTTACCGCCCAAGAATGGATCGTTATTAGTGCCATAATCTTCTGGAGTAACTTCAGCATCTATCCCGCCATTATCAGACATAAAAACAACGAGTGTGTTTTCCTCTATATTTAGTTCTTTTAATTTGTCTAAAACAGCTCCCACAGATTGGTCTAAACTTTTAATCATGGATGCATATACGGGGTCTTTATGTCCATTCCACCCTTTACTTTTTTTACTTTCAAAATGAGCTACTTCTTCGTCTTTGCCTTGATACGGTGTATGTATGGCAAAATGCGAAAAATATAAGAAAAACGGTTTCTCCTTTATTTTAGCCCGTTGTTCTATAAATTGCAACGCTTGTACTGTAAGGTCATCGGTTAAATAATTTTGGTTGGTCTCTTTTCCTGAATGCCCAATTTCTAATGCTTCTGGCGATAGTTTTGGAAACATTTTATTGGTTCTATTATTCCAACTGTTTTTCCAATTGAAGTAAACAGACCCACCAGCATCATACCAAGCTAGAGGTTCAAAACCTTGATCTTTTGGTTGGTATCCTTTTGCGCCAAAACCACCTATGTGCCATTTACCTATAAACGCCGAATGATAATCTTTTAAAGCTTCGGCAATGGAAAGTTCATCTTTGCCACCATCAATATTACTTCCTGTTGGAACCGCAGAATTGGAAATACCATTAATAAGTGCTTGCTCAATTTTTATATCATCTTTATGTTCAAAAACATCGTGTACATAATAACCTTCTGGGACATCTGCTTTTTGATTATAATAGGTGTTTCTTGGTGGCATTGCCGTAGTAAAACCAACTCTTCCTGCATATTTACCTGTTAAAATACTGGCTCGTGTTGGTGAACATAATTGGTTGGCATAGGCTTGTGAAAAGGATGTGCCCTCACTTACCAATTTATCTATGTTTGGTGTTTCATAAAACATTTCAGAAACATCTGTGCCTGTAAATTTATGAGCGTACGCTTGACTATCCATAATACCGTAATCATCTGCTAGAATAAAAATGATATTGGGCCGTGAAACTATTTCATTGGTTATGTTTTTTTTATCATCTTTTGATTGACATCCTATTAGAAATAGCCCCATTAAGAAATAAATACTCGTTCTTAAATATATCATGAAATTATTGTTAATCTTTATTTGATTAATCATTCTTTTATCGTTGGAATACTGTTTTTAACTTTAGCTTAAAGGAACTAGTCTTTCTTAACAATAGGCAAAGTGTAACGAATTTCATCCCAATCCTTAATTCCAATAATGGCTTTATAGGGCTCATAAACTTCATCTTCTTGCTCAGTGCCAAAGGCTTGATACACTTTCCAAACGGGTTTGATACCTCCTGGGTCTTCTTCATCATCAGGAAATCGTCGTAGTCCAATGCGTAAACCACCTTCACGTCTATTGTCTTGCCAGTTGTGGTATTGAAAACCATCGATACCATCTAAATATTTTATTTTTTTCATAGCATAAGCCATACCTGCGGCTTGCTCCATTAAATCTTGCTCACTATAAGTTGGGGAATTGGTGCCGTTTTCAGATAGATAAACCAAGCGTTTAGTTTTACCTTTGAACAGTACTTCGGGCTGTTTTACCCAAGCATCTAAAACTTCGGTGTTTTTGAAAGTTATAAGTTGGGTATCAAAATCGAAGCTCACTTTATTATCCAGCCATGTTTTTGGCTCACGCAATGACTCTGGATACGGATGCTGTGCAATGGCCCATTCAAAATCGCCTTCTGCTTTAGAGAATTGAAGCAGTTGTTCCAAGAGTTCCTTAGAATGGTAAAATTTAGGATTTGAAGTCCAGTTCCAGTAATGCGTAAGGGTTATAAATACTTTTGAATTAGGATTGTATTGGTGTGCAATATTATGCGACATACGCATGGATTTGTAATAAAGGTCCATAAATACCAAGGCGGTTTTATCACCAGCATTGGTCCAAACCCAGCCAGCATCCACTTCGTTATGAATAATCCAATGATGTATGCGTCCATATTTTTTATCAGGTCTGGTATAACGGTTTGCCAGAAAGTCAAGTACGGCAGCATAATGTTGCACGCCTTCTGGAGTTGTTATATTGGGCATACTATAAATTCCAGCAGGGTCGCAATCTGGATGTTGAAGGATGCGTCCTATTTCTTTATCCTCAGCGTTTGAAGCTTTATCAACTAATAGGATGGCGGATACCTCAATATTTCTTTCCGAGGTACTCAGAAATGTTTTATCGTGATTTGCTATTTGCTGCTTATCAGCATAATAAGTATCGCCCATATATTCAAAAGACATCGTTTTTGGAGATGGTTTTGAGCTTAAAATTTTTGTTACTAAAATATTTACGGTTACACTTGTAATTCCCAAACTATCTAAATCTGTGTAAGGTGCTTCACGGTCTGTACTATAACCACCCAAGCCTTTTTTTGTAGAAGGTTTTATAAATGGATAGGTATATTTCGGAACAATAGAATCTGCATAACGTGCATGAGAAACACACGCATATTGAGTTCCTTTTTTTTCTACAACCATCCATTTTGATAGTGACCGGTCTTGTTTATAACCATGACGTTTTACATAACGGTCTATTGTAATATTAAATGTTTTATCTTTTATAGGTTCTAAAAACTCAAAGCTTTTAAGTTCTGTACCAAGTTCATAAGTGCTTATTTCTGCAATGTATAGATTTTTGCTTTCTAAAATTTCTCCTTTTAAATGTACTTTATCATCCGTTACTAATACATTTGAAATTTGATTGGTAAAGTCTTCATTTAAATAAGACGTTAAGTTAATTTCAAGAATTTGCTCTTGTTGTTTCTTAATATCTTTATTAGCTTCAATTTCCAATTCCCTAGGGCTCATTTTCCTAAGTTCAAGATTCTTAATTTGAATATTCAAAGCAGGTGCGGTTCCAAAATCTAATCTCAAATAATCTCCAGATTTTCCCCATTCGCCAACATATTCACTAAGGTCTATTCTAAATAAAACCCAACCTTCGGTACTGCCAATATCCCCAACCATAACGCTTCTGACCTGTTCTCCTAAAGGATAAAAATAAACTTCTATATGATCTAACCCAGTAGGACAGAAATACTCAAAAGAGAGCTGGTTGTATTCTTTTTTTAAATCAGCAGACAAGGGCTTTAAAAATAAATAAGGATCACTCCCTTGTGTTTTAATATCATAAATACCATCATCTAAAACTCGCAATTCAATATCATGAAGATCTTTCGTGTTTATTTCCATAGTTGGTTTATAAGTTTGAGCAAAGAGTCCAATGGGTACTATTAAAAAAAGCAAAAAGTACTTATACATATAATTTGTGGTATTGTTTATTACAATGTAAAAATACGTTGCTCTTTTTTATAAACCATCCTGTAGAATATGGTCTGTTTGCAGGGTGGTGCATGATTGTTTAAAAAACCTTATTGAATACTTTAGTGTCTTAATAATAAATTAAGACAAAACATGAAAGCCTTCGCTTTAATTTCAGCTTTAGTAATACAAAGTCTATCCTTTGCCCAAGAGCGACCAAATATTATTGTCATTTTTACCGATGACCAAGGATATGCCGATATTGGGGCAAATGGTCAAGTTGATGATATTAAAACACCTAATATAGATTTATTGGCAAAAAATGGTGTTCGTATGACATCAGGTTACGTAACTGCTCCACAATGTATTCCTTCCAGAGCAGGACTATTATCAGGCAGATATCAGCAACGTTTTGGTCTTGACCATAATGGTACTATACCATTGCCTTTGGATGAAATACTTATCTCTCAACGTATGCAAAAAGCAGGCTATGTTACTGGAATGAGTGGAAAATGGCATTTAGAACCTAACCATCAGCAAAAAGAGTGGATTGCAGAAAATATGCCTGAACTAGGTGATGCAAAAAAAGTAAAACCAAGTGATATTCCGTTTAGTAAAAAAATTCCTTATATGAGTTCAAACAGAGGTTTTGATGAAACTTTTCAAGGGTATATTAACAGGTATTGGGCGAATTATTCATTGGATGGAAATGAAATTACTGATAAAGCAAAATGGATTAAACAAGAGGGCTATCGATTAGATATTCAAACCGATGCTACTGTAAAATTTATTGAGAAAAACAGCAAAAAACCTTTCTTTTACTACCTTTCTTATTTTGCACCACATGTTCCTTTGGGAGCTACCAAAAAATATTTAGGTCGTTTTCCTGAAGATATGCCAACACGCAGACGCTATTGTTTAGCAATGATGTCTGCTATTGATGATGGTGTAGGGGAAATTAAAGAAACTTTAAAAAAAATGGGGGTCGAAGATAATACGGTTATCTTTTTTATTAGTGATAATGGTGCGCCTTTAAAAATAACCATGGAAGACAAACCGATATCCTTTAAAGGCGGTGCATGGAATGGCTCTAAAAACACACCATGGGTTGGAGAAAAAGGCATGATTTCCGAAGGTGGTATCAGAGTCCCTTATATTGTGAATTGGCCTGCAGGTCTTCCAAAGGGAGTTGTTTATAACAGACCTGTTATTTCGCTAGATGTTGCTGCTACATGTAATGCATTGGCGGGTTTACCAGATACTAATGATTTGGATGGTGCTAACCTAATCCCATATCTAAATGATATTAAAAAAGGAGATCCTCATGAAGCTCTTTTTTGGCGGTTTTGGGATCAATCTGCTATCCGAATGGGCGATTATAAATTCTTAAAAGCGGGAAATCAGGAATATTTATTTAATGTGACCACTATAGGCCATGAAAAATAAAAACCTCATTAAACAATTCCCTGAAAAGGCTAAAACCATGAAAAAGCGTTTACAAGTCTGGGGACAAGAACTTAAAAACCCAGGAATTCCATCAGAGCCTGTGAGGCGAGAAAAACGATGGTATGCTCATTACTTTAAATCAGTGAAATAATTTCACTAATATTTTTTACTTATGGGGTTGTACAGGATACAAAAGATACATTCATAACATATTTTTGAATTAACATTGAATTAAGCCAAACAGCACAGTTCAGAATAGAAATGTTTTTTGCTTAATATATTTTAGCTAAGTAACACTATAAAAAACCTTATGACCACGATCACAAAAAAATTCAAGCACAAAACCATTAAAAATGTTACACCTTAAAAACAAAAGCTTTTACTACAATCTGTTTTGTAACAAAAATTTACTAAATTTGTTACAAAATAAAGTTTTTGGTTTATGGAGAGTATAACATCTAAAATTAAAAAATACATTTCTGGAGAGAAACGGGGAGCATTATTGTTTCCTGATGATTTTAGAAAATTTGGTTCGTCCGAAGCTGTACGGTTGGCCCTCCATAGAATTGAAAAAGAAGGTTTTATACAGAGAGTGGCCCAAGGGATTTATGTTCGCCCAAAAATAAGTAAATACGTGGGCGATGTCATGCCTACGGCAGAGGAAATCGCCAAAGCCATTGCCAAAAGGGACAAAATCAGGTTGGTGCCCACAGGAGTGTATGCTTTAAGTGCGTTGGGACTTAGTACGCAAGTGCCAATGAAATTGGTTTTTCTTACCGATGGTGCACCTAGGGAAATAAAATTGGGAAAACGAAGTATCAAATTAAAAAAGACTACTCCAAAGAATTTATCCGCTAAAGGAGAGATAAGCAGATTGGCAATACAGGCTCTTCGCGAGATTGGAAAGAAACATTTGACAGACAAAGAAGAAGTAAAAATTGTAGAGCTTTTGAAAAAAGAAGAACGAAAAAACATACTTCACGATATAGAACTGGCACCGGTATGGATTCAGAAAATTATGGAAAAGGCCCTAAACAATGGATAAAATGACATTTTACAATATTCCCAAAGAAGATAGGCTGGCCATCTGCCAAAATGTAGAGAGCGAAACAGGAATACCTGATTTTGCGGTGGAAAAAGATTGGTGGGTTGTCCAAACATTGAAGATTATCTTTGAAATGGAAATAGCGGAGCATTTGGTTTTTAAAGGTGGGACTTCCCTTAGCAAGGCATGGAAACTCATAGAACGGTTTAGTGAAGATATTGATTTGGCCGTTGACCGTAGGTTTTTTGGGTATTCCGGGGAACTATCAAAAAAGCAACTCACCAAATTGAGGAAAGAAACAAGTTCCTACATTTCAGGGGAATTCTATCCTAAGCTACAAGAGCGATTTAAGAAAAACGGATTTAAGGGTGTCGGTTTCAATATCATTCCTGCCGAATCAAGCGACCAAGACCCCCGCATTATAGAAATCTATTATCCTTATGTTACTAAATCACCCGGATACATTCAACCAAGGGTTCAGGTTGAAATAGGCTGTCGCTCCCTAAGGGAACCTTTCAGCTTAAAACCAATAAGCTCTTTTGTGGATGAACAATATCCCGATGCCGAATTTGTAGAGCCTCCAGTGGCGGTTCCTTCCGTAACTCCTGAAAGGACTTTTTTGGAAAAACTGTTTCTATTGCATGAGGAATTCCAACGTCCCAAGGAAAAGATAAGGGTGGATAGGCTTAGCCGTCATCTCTATGATATTTTCCAATTATCAAAGTCTGAATTTGCAACCAATGCCATTAATGACAAAGAGTTATATGAAACCATTGTAAGCCATAGGTATGTGTTCACAAAACTCGGTGGAGTAGATTATAATTTACACCAGCCCCAACACATACGGCCTATTCCATCAACAGATTTTAACGAAGCCTGGCAGGCCGATTATAGGAGAATGCAGGAACAAATGATTTATGGAGATTCTCCTTCATATTAAAATTTGGTTAAAGGAATTCAAGAATTTTTGCAACAGATGAATACTTTGGAATGGAAAATAGAAAAGGAATTTCCAAAATCTAAAAGCTGATAATAAGGGAAAAGTAATTTGGTAAGCCTAGATTCTTAATAGAATTTAGGAGATAAAATTTACGAGTAATAACGAAAAATAGTGTTTACTTCACTTTAAATTAACCTTTCTTCTAAAGCGTTTTTCCATTTATAAAAACCTTTTTTGTCATCATTATAATCATGAATAAGTCGGCTAAAATTTTCTGATACTTTTTCTAAAAAGAGCTGTCGTCCATTATTACGAATTGTATTCAATTGACAGTTTACTTCTTCTAATTCCATTTTTAGCAAGTCTTTATTTTTACGGATATGCCAAATATAGGTAGCTTCTTTTGTATCTAAAGTTTCTAAAACAACATGATATTTTTGCTCTCCAGATAAAAGAAATACAAACGAAAAGGGGTGTAAGGTGAACCTAATTTTCAATATTTTATATTCATGGTGTTTTGCCAGATACAGTAGATGTTTATAATGAACTATATTCGTATTCTTTAAAATGGTTTCTAGTAAATCATTTTCGGAGTCGAAAAATAGTTTAACATTCTTGGCTAGTTCATTCTCTGTAGCTTGGTTATCAGTACTCTTTCCGTAGAGGTTTCGTATAAACTTTTGTTGTACAAATTGAAATTTTACACTTTCAATAATTTCTTTGTCAATGCTATCAATGTCATTAGATATAGCTATTTTAGAGATAATGTTTTTATTTTCAAATTCAATTTGAATGTGAATCGAAACAAATTTTGAATGGAGTATTTTTGAAAAATAGGGTTTTAAAACATCAAATTCTGGTTGAATATTTTCATTTTCAATTTCAAATAACAGCTCTGCATTTATTTGGGGAAATGTATAAGAAAAGCAGACCATTCCATAATGAAAATCCAAGTCCTGAATCGCAATGCGTATTGTTTTATTAATATTCTGATAATCTATCGATTTATTTTCAACTATTTCATTATCATCAAATAAAGTTGCTTGTTTATCTAAATGTCTATAATGTACGTTCCTTTTTAAGAAGAGGTTGTTAAGGTATGGGATTTCAATATCCTTATAGTCATAAATAATTGGAGTTAATTCAGAACGTTGCACCCTTCCTATGTATTGAATTAGTTTCCCCTTAAAAGAAAATGGATAGACTAAAAAAAGACAAGATACATTTTGTATATCTGTACCTTCTCCAAAGTATTGCCCTGTTGTAATAATCGCTTGATAATTGCCCTCTTGAATATTTTTCCGCTTCATATTCCTACTTGTCGTACTATCTTCTCCTGAAATAGCAATAACTTCATAAGCATTCTTCAAATATTGATAAAGTGCTTGAATATGCTCTTTTCGTTCTGTAATAATTACGGCTTTTCTTCCACTATTTAATTCTTTTTTGACATCTTTTAAAATCAGTTTGTTTCTTTCAGAATCATGTATCAATATTTTTGATAATGTCTCAAAATGGTCGGTTTTAGAATCAAAAGGAACATTTAGTTTTGTGTTTTGAACTATAATTCTTGCCTTTTTGAAATTTTGTATTTCGTGAGGCTTAATTTCGGTAATGGTATCCCCAATATAAATAAACATTAATTTTTCATCATTGTTCTTTCGAAAAGGAGTTGCAGTCAATCCGTACTGATAATAAGGATTTAATAGGTTCAAGACTTCCCTGAATGATTTAGCTGGAATATGATGGCATTCATCTATAATGATAGTTCCAAATGCCGAGATTAATTCTTTAGAAGTGCCATTATTGAGCTTTTTTGCTAAGGTTTGAATTAATGCTACAGTCACTTTTTCCCCAACTTTGGTTTTGCCCTGGCCTATTTTTCCAATAGCTCTTTTCGGAATCCTGAAAAATGTTTCAATCCTTTCTATCCATTGTTCAGCAATCTGTTTTCTGTGGACGATAATTAATGCAGGTTGTTTCTTTTGTTCTATTATTTTTAAGCCAATAATGGTTTTACCAGAACCAGGTGGAGATACAATGATTCCAAAATCTTTTTTAGAAGTGATTTCCAATGCGCTTTCTTGATGTTCCAAAAGATGAATTGTTGATGAAATGTCGATGGCATTTATTTTTTTTCGTTCATCAATAAATTTGTGTTCAATAGAGTTTTGTATGCAAAATCGTAGAAGTTTACCAACAAAACCTCTAGGAAGGATTATATTATTTTCGGTTTCTTCAATAAATTTAAAGTAACGTTCTGTTTGCCATGTATTTCTTCCCATTTTCTTTTTTACAATGTAATCTGTATTGTAAAAATTCAATTCATTTTTTAAAAAACCAACAAGGGCAGGGGTTAATCCGGAACGGTTTAATGAAATGGTACTATTTAAAATGATTTGAAGTTTTCCAGAGTTGGAAATAGCATTATTTACAGGTACTATGTTTGCGCTTTCTGAAATAGAAAGAAATATCGAATCTAATATATCATCCGTAGAAGTTCTTTTTATTTTTTTCAGGAAATCCCATTGGTTTTCAAATGGCTCGAGAGTATCAACGTCTACAAAACAGGTATTTCCATTTGTTAACGATTTTTTGTGTAACGGTAATGCTATAAGATTGCCAAATCCTTTGCCTGAAAGAAAATCTTGATTAGGAAACAATCTATCAAAACTTGTGTTTTTATCAAATACAGAAAAAATACCAGAACTTTCAAAAAGTGACATTATTATTTTTCTGCTTCTAATTGCAGGATAAGGCTTATCAAAAAACACCCATACATGTCCACCATTGCCAGAACGGGAACGTTCCAGATAAGCAGGGATGTTATTTTTTTCACATACCTCTACAGCTTTTTTACATTGTTCTTGCCAATCTTTTTTATCAAAATCAGCAATGATAAACCAAGAGGTATTATTCTTTAGCAAAGGATAAATGCCTATAAAATGTTGACCGTTCAAATGTTTTGCTACCTGATAATCGTCTAGTTTTAAATATGATTTGTCTTTGTAATTTTTAAACGTGCCTCCTTTTTGTTTGTGAAGGCGGTACATATAGGGGTCATAAGAATAGGCAGGCATATAGCCACTCTTGGTAGATTTTTCCCATCGCAATGCAAATACATCTTCCCGTCCTTTAAACAGGGAACAAAAAAGTTTTATTTGTTCATTACCTATCACTATGCTTAAATAATAATGTAATTAAAATATTTTTAAACTTTTCAATATGTGTAGTTTTAAATTGATACTCTAACTATTTTAGTATGTGTAAATATACAAAGCTATATTTCGACAACAAACAAAATATAGTGATGACACATAGATTTTAGAAAAAAGCTCTATACAATAAAGTTAAGAAGTAATTTTCTGGATAGAGATACAAACTTATTGTTTGTAGTCTTTTGATGGTTTTTTTTAAAGGTTTAATCTACTGAAATATTTTATATATACTATAATTCTTTAATCAAAAGAGGTTTATCCTTAAATCCGCAAGTTTACTGATTAAAAACTAAGTCAAATC
>TARA_R110002033_G_scaffold1117_20_pt1 | contig 34338 bp, 28 predicted proteins | sample TARA_R110002033 | Tara Oceans TARA_R110002033 (sample SAMEA4397051) | marine metagenome | biome: Polar Biome; feature: [SRF] surface water layer (ENVO:00010504); material: water (ENVO:00002006), including particulate matter (ENVO:01000060) such as... | depth 5 m
CTCTGTTATATCTGGGTTTATGATATAGAATTTATACGTTAATTCTATATGTATAACCTGTTTGGTAGTAGCATCTTTCAGTATAAAATCAATTTCACCAAGGGTTTGTTTCCCCTCTCGTATAGGTAAATTATACACCAAAATCTCAAACTGTGAGGAATGCGCTAACAACTGTTTACAGATTAATTCCATCTGGTGCCCTAATCTTAAATTATCAGGTATTGGAGCAGGAGAAAAGCTTTCTAAATCAACCACTGGAAAATTAAACTGTTCTATTCCAAACTGTTCATTAGTCCATATTGGTGGAGTATTTAAAAAACTTTGATACTGCTTAATCAATGTCAATTCTTGGTTGATAGTTTTGCTTTTGCTCGAAGTTACTTTAATTAAACGTTATTGCGAGCACAGCGAAGCAATCTGCACCTTTGAAACAAGAAACAAACAGATTGCTTCATCGCTAAAAAGCTCCTCGCAATGACGAACTCAATAGCGTCTCTCGCAATGCGATGAACGCTCTGCGCCACGCGCATATCGCATTCATGCATTGCAATATGAATCTTAAGTACACAAAAAACAAACAGATTGCTTCGTCGCTAAAATGCTCCTCGCATAGACGAACTTGAGAACACGATGCGCCATTCGCTAAACGCATAGGATATAGCGAATTGTGTCATGCGCTTAGCGTCTAGCGAAAAGCGAACATTAAACAACAACGTTAACATTTCTTAAATACTACGGCATCCACCGTAAAAGTGTTAATTTTATACTATGGCTATGAATGAAAGAAAAGGATTCCGCTTTGAAACTTACGAAGCACCCGAACAATCGATTTTTGACAAGCTATTTGATATTTTTCAAGAGCTTATTACACATACATCTGGGGATTTTGACGAGGCTATAGATTGGTTACGTGAATTGGATAAGGAATATGAACTTACCACAGAAGACTATACCATAGAGGATTTTATTGAAGATTTAAAGGCTAAAGGGTATATACGAGAGGAGTTTAAAGATGGTGGAGGAGACGGACAAGATGGTGAAGAGGGTTCTGGAGGTGGAGATATTTCCATAACCGCAAAAATGGAACGTATTATTCGCCAGCGTGCGCTAGACCAAATATTCGGGAAGTTAAAACGTAGTGGTGCCGGTAATCATAAAACTGGTAAATCTGGACAGGGTGATGAACATACTGGAGATTTGAGAGAGTACAGATATGGTGATGGTCTAGAAAACATATCTATGACCGAGAGTCTGAAAAATGCCCAAATTAATCATGGTGTGGGTAGTTTTCAATTAAGCGAAGATGATCTTGTTGTAGAGGATACACAACATAAAGCTCAAATGAGTACCATACTAATGATAGACATTAGCCATAGTATGATTTTGTATGGCGAAGATCGTATTACACCAGCAAAGAAAGTGGCAATGGCACTTGCAGAATTAATTACGACCAGATACCCAAAGGATACTTTAGATATTTTGGTTTTTGGTAATGATGCCTGGCCAATACCAATTAAAGATTTGCCGTATTTAAAAGTAGGTCCGTACCATACCAATACTGTGGCTGGATTACAATTGGCAATGGATATGTTGCGTAGAAAGCGAAATACCAATAAGCAGATTTTTATGATTACCGATGGCAAGCCAAGTTGCTTGCGCATGCCAGATGGTACGTATTATAAGAACAGTGTTGGTTTAGATGATTTTATTGTGGAGAAATGCTACAATATGGCACGGCAGGCACGTAAATTACATATACCAATTACTACCTTCATGATTGCCCAAGACCCGTATTTAATGCAGTTTATTCGCCATTTTACCGAAGCTAATAAAGGCAAGGCATTTTTTACTGGATTAAAGGGGTTGGGTGAAATGATATTTGAAGATTATGAAGCGAACAGAAAAAAAAGATTGAAATAAGACTAAGAGAATATATTTTATGAAATTAGATTATAAAAACATACATACACTAGGGGAGTTAAAAGCTGCCGGATACCAAACAAAAAGCGTTAAGGATGAGTTGCGAGACAACCTTATTGTAAAAATCAAAAAAGGAGAAGATGCTTTTCCAGGTGTTTGGGGTTATGAAGATTCTGTTATTCCAGAATTGGAACGTGCCATTCTTTCTCGTCATAATATAAATTTATTGGGACTTCGTGGTCAGGCAAAGACACGTTTGGCGCATTTAATGGTGAATCTATTAGATGAGTACATTCCGGTAGTAGAAGGTTCAGAAATTAATGATGACCCTATGAAACCGATGTCTAGATATGCCATGGAGCTTATTAAAGAAAAAGGTGACGATACGGCTATAACTTGGATGCATAAAGACGAGCGTTTTGCTGAAAAATTAGCGACGCCAGATGTTACGGTAGCAGATTTAATCGGAGATGTAGATCCTATAAAAGCAGCTAACTTAAAGTTATCTTACGCAGATGATAGAGTAATTCACTTCGGAATGATACCACGTGCTAACCGTTGCATTTTCGTTATCAACGAATTGCCAGATTTACAGGCACGTATTCAGGTTTCATTATTCAATATTTTGGAAGAAGGTGATATTCAAATTCGTGGTTTTAAATTACGATTGCCTTTAGATATTCAATTTGTATTTACGGCAAACCCAGAAGATTATACCAATAGAGGTAGTATTGTTACTCCGCTAAAAGATAGAATTGGGTCTCAGATATTAACACATTATCCTGATGATGTTGAAACTGCAAGAAAAATTACTGAGCAAGAAGCAAAATTAGATTCTAGACAAACCGATGCTGTTTATGTTCCAGACTTGGCTAAGGATTTACTGGAGCAGATTATTTTTGAGGCTAGAGAAAGTGAATATGTAGATGCAAAAAGTGGTGTAAGTGCGCGTACAAGTATTACCGCTTTTGAAAACTTATTAAGTACTGCAGAGCGTAGGTCATTGTTAAATGGCGGTAATCACACTATGGTACGATTAAGTGATTTCCTTGGGATTATTCCTTCTATTACTGGTAAAATAGAGTTGGTTTATGAAGGAGAGCAGGAGGGAGCAGACGGGGTAGCGGCAATTTTGATAGATGACGCTGTTAAAACATTATTCCCAACATATTTCCCAAAAATCAATAAGCTGGAACGTAAAGATGAAGAAACGGTTTATGATGAATTGTTACATTGGTTTTTTCAAGGTGAAGGTTTTGAATTGATGGACGATTTTACTGACGAAGAGTACAAACGTGCTTTAGATAGTATACCTGCATTGAATCAATTATTGAAAGAGCATCAACCAGATTATGATGCAAAAGATGCTTACTTCTTAAAAGAGCTTCTTTTGTGGGGATTGGTCTCTTACAAGAAATTGAATAAACAACGATTTACTGATGGTTTTGAATTTAAAGACCTCTATAGTAGTTTCTTAAAAGACATCTAAATTTTTTAAAAAAAGCCCTATCCAACAGAGATAGGGCTTTTCTTCTTCATAGCAAAATTGTTATTACTGTAATTGGTGAGCTGGCAGTTTAAAAATGAAAGAACTTCCTTCATAAGGTTTACTCAAAACTATAATAGTAGTGTCGTGTAAATCCATAATCTTCTTAACAATAGCCAAACCAAGTCCCAATCCTTGTTTTTTGGTAGTGTTGTCCACTTGCTTATATCTATCAAAAATAAATGGTTGATCACTTACAGGAATACCATTACCGGTGTCTGTAATATTTATTTCTATCTGTTTGCCCATTTTTATAAGGCTCAACGTTACCTTTCCTTTAGGTTCGGTATATTTTATAGCATTTTCAATAAGGTTCTGTAATGCCCTTTCAACTAAACCTATATCGGCATAAACCATGTAGTTCTCCTCTGGATTATCTAATTGTAGCTGTACTTGCTTTTGCTCTGCCAAGATTTTGAATTTGGCAATAAGATCATGAGAAAGCTCTGTAATTGAAAAAGGTTCCTTTATGGGCGTTACTTGCTCTGCTTCTAATTTAGAATACTCGAACAACTGATTAATCAGACTAGATAACTTATCAATGTTGTCATGGGTAATCTGTAAATATTCTTCTTTTTGAAGCTCTGTTAGCGTGTCTTTCTTTATTTGAAGAGTCTCTATATAGCCCTTTAAAACTGCTAATGGTGTTCTTAGATCGTGAGAAACATTGGCAATTAATTCTCTACGTAGATTATCTACAGATTTCATATTATCCATATTCTCTACAATTGTATCTGCCATCTTATTAAAAGACAACGCCACAACTTCTATATCAGATTCTTCTGGATTCGCTATTCTTATATCAAGATCACCTTCTTGAAATTTACGTACGGTATGTGTAATCAATCTAAGATTCTTGGTCAAGAACCAAATACTTAATATGCCAATTAGTGCCGCAAAGAGCATAGTTAAGACCATTGCACCAATACTTAATTTGGTAAAGTAAGTACCAAATAGGCTATCACTAATAAGCTCTAACTGTTTTCCGGCAACAATAATATAGATATACCCCTCATGACCATCTATGGAAAAAGGAGCTGCCGAGAATATGTTCTGCTTTTCAGGATTCAATGGATCGTCACCTAAAACAAATTCTTCCCCTTCAGTTTTAATGAATTTTTCTATCGGCGCTAAATCTACAGAATTCATGGGTTCGTTTTCGTTATGTTTTAAAACGACCGAGTAAAGGATGTCTCCGGACTTATTTAATAAATAAACTTCTATGCCGCGGTTAACGGCCATCATATCGTGCATTAAGTCACCAAAAAGTTCTTTGTTGACAGTACCATCTTCTAAAAATGGAGCCGCATTTTCAAATTTTTCTTGAATTACATGATTAGCAACATCAGCATTCATACGCTGTGTTATTGCTTCGTTGTAGTTTAAGGTAAGGTATCCCGTTATAAATATATATGATGCACCCATTAAAATTATTAGCAAGGCAAATGCGAGCCACAATTTTTTAATAAGTTTTGGTGTTAGCGTTTTTTCCTTATTCATTATGCTATTATCTCTTCATTAAACTTATAACCAACACCCCAAGTTGTTAATATATAATTTGGATTGGCCATGTCTGATTCGATTTTGGCACGTAATCTATTGATGTGTGAGTTTACCGTATGTTCGTACCCTTCAAAATTATAACCCCAAATAATGTTAAGCAGTTCTGTTCTTGTATAGTTTCTACCTGGGTTAGAAGCCATTAACACCAGTAGTTCAAATTCTTTAGGGGACAGCTCTATCTTATAATCATCAAGTACTACTTTTCTTTTATCTATATCAATTGATAGTCCTTCAGCAAAAATGATTGAAGTATCTTCTTGCTTTTTGCTAGGTTCATTTGTGCGTCTAAGTACTGCTTTTATCCTAGCCAAAAGTTCTCTTATACTAAAAGGTTTGGTCATGTAATCATCAGCACCAATCTCAAGTCCTAAAACCCTATCTATCTCTTCAGATTTTGCGGTTAACATAATTACAGGAGTGTTTTTGGTAGCTCGTAATTTTCTACAAATTTCTACACCATCTAAACCTGGTAATGTTAGGTCTAATAATATGAGGTCATAATCATTTTCAAGGGCTAATTTTAACCCTTCAATACCATCAATTGCCATGGTGGTTTCATAACTGACATCAGAAAGATGTAGTTCTAAAAGTTTAATGATTTCAGGATCATCTTCAATAATAAGTATACGTTTCATAATCAAGTACGAATAAAGAAAAAAAGTATCACAGAAAAATCACATCTAAAAGAAAATAGCTAATACTATGTAATTTAACCTATTAGTAAGTCGAAGTTTATAATGATAATTACAGCGGGTAAATATCTTTTATTATGCAGGTCGTGTAATTAGAGTCCTTAAATAGCAGATTAATATCTTATTTTAATTAAAAAACCCTCAACAATTGCTTGTGAGGGTTTCAATATATTTTAGATAATCTTTATTTCCAGTGATCTACATGTTGGTTCATATCGTCAAATAAATAGGTGCCTACAATTTCTTTTCTATAAAGTACTGCTAAAAATGTTACTAGTAGTAGCATAGCGTATAAAACCATCATTAAAAAGCCTAATGGTAAAAATGTACTAGGAATAAGATGATTTTCGAAATCTGAATAGCTTGATACTGTTATGATAGTTTCAACTAATTTGTAGATATATACCAATGAAATAATATAAAGAACGTACTCTAAAGTTCTCATAGGTGGATCACTCAACTCTTTCTCGCTAATTTTAAACCATAGCACATAAAGAAATACGAAATGTACTATTGATAGCAATGGAAAGATATAGTTATCAATCTTAAAGAAATAAAACTTATTGGTGTACAGACCGTAGAAACTAAAAATGTTCAATAAAAATAGTACGGCAATTGAGACAATTAATGTACGCTTCCAAGTAAATATTCCTTTAATAGAATTCATAAAAAAAAGTTTATATGGCCTTAGGGGAACCATAATTTCGATTCAAGAACGGGTATGTTTTTCGATTATTTTAAACAATTCGATGAACGGTAAAGTTTGTTGTTCAAGTAATTAATTCTAAGATAACCAATTCTTAATAATACTATATTTTACAAACAATAACAATAAGACACTGGTAATTAATATGATGAGTGGATATTGCATATTTATAATCCCGATTACATCCGTTATAGAAGTAAACAAATTATAATACAGAATTTGAATACAGGTACATAGCACTGCTATAATACCAAATTTAAAAGCCAACTTATTTCTATGCAAAATTAGCACTGCCGCAATGCTACCGCAAATAACATTTATGCCAAATACAATTAAAACCCAAAAAGGTCTATGGGTTTGAAAATACCTTTCTTCAGCTGTAAGACTTTTGAAAACTTCGTTAGACATAAATAACTCGCTAACAAACGTCATAATACCACAGAAACTAAAAAACAACGTAAAAACAGAAACTGCCCAAAACCACTTTGGCTGTTCGTTTGTAAGAATTGTCATAAGCTATTAATAAGAAGGTATTTATGAATATCAATTTACAAAAAAAACTTACTAAGACTAATTACGCTAAATATATGCATCTATATTTATTGTAATTACTTTTACATATATGAAGAAAGAGCGCTTTTGCTATTTAGTACGTTTACAATATTTGGGCTTTAGATTTAATGGATGGCAGGTTCAACCCAAGCTACGCACAATTGCCGGGATGCTTAATAAAACGTTTACATTTTTATATCCAGATGAATCTTTTAAGATATTAGGAGCTGGTAGAACAGATGCAAAAGTATCTTCATTAGATGGTGCTTTTGAACTTTTTGTAGAGAAGGAGCTTGATAACCTTGACAATTTTATTTTAGATTTCAATAAGAATTTGCCGTCAGATATACGGTTGCTTTCCATAAAACCTATAGATCAAGACTTTAATGTTATTAAGGATAGTAAAACAAAAGAGTATCATTATTTTTTTTCCTTCGGATCTAAAAATCACCCGTTTAGTGCTCCTTTCATTACTAATTACATTGATCCATTAAATATAGAACTTATGATGGAAGGCGCCGAGTTATTTGAAGGTACACACGATTTTACCGTGTATACCGCATCTTTAAAACCAAATACAAAAACTGTACGTAAAATTGAATCTTGTAGCATTGTTGAAAATGATATTTTGACAGCAAATTTCTTTCCCGAACATAGTTATATCTTAAAAATTAAAGGAAGCGGATTTATGAGGTATCAAATTCGAATGATAATGGGTGTTCTTGTTCAACTAGGTAAAAGTGAACTTTCACTTGAAGATATAAAAGCATCTTTACTAGCGGGTTCTGAACTAAAGTTAAATACCATAGCACCTGGATCAGGATTGATGTTGAATCAACTTCACTTTAATAAATAGGTTTTAGATTTAATATATTTATAAAAAATACTACATGGCTACAAATAAGAAGCTCAATTTCCCCAAGCGTAAAAAGAAAAAATCTCGCCAGCAAAATAAAATGGGTAAAGCTCCTGGAACCATTAGTTACATGGGCGATAAGGAACGTGGAGATAGTCTTATTTATAGTACTATATATAATGCCGACGGATTTGAAACTAAAGAATTTAAAGACTTAGAAGTTTTTATTAAAGAAGAACGTGCCGAAAAAATATCTTGGATCAATATAGTGGGCATTTCAGACGAACCCTTTATAGAAAAGCTAGGAAAGCATTTTAATTTAAACCCGTTAGTACTTGAAGATATTGTAAATACTGAGCAGCGACCTAAGATTGATGAGTACGATGATTATATTTTTGCGGTTTTTCGTATGCTTTATATAACTGAAGAAGATGAAATAGTGGGTGAACATGTAGCAATCGTTTTACATGAGAATACTGTTTTGGTTTTCCAAGAGGTAAAGGAAGATGTGTTTGATGGTTTACGTGGACGTATTACCGGTAAGCTTGGTCGTATTAGAAGTAGAGGTGCAGATTACTTATTCTTCGCCTTATTAGATGCAATCGTAGATAATTATTTTTTAGCCATAGAAAACTTAAACAATAGAATTGAAATTTTAGAGGAAGAAGTCTATAATAATCCAGAACCTATTGTTGCAAAAAACATACAACAATTAAAAAAAGAAGTGCTAAAAATTAGAAGGTGGATATTCCCCGTAAAGGAATTAATAAGCAGACTAATAGATACTGATAATCCACTAATAACTAAAGACACAAAATTATTTTTACGTGATGTACATGACCATACCGTTGAAATCAATGAAAGTTTACAAATATACCGTGAAATGTCCATGAGTTTAATGGAGATGTACATGAGTAATATGAGTAATAAAATGAACGAGGTAATGAAGGTATTAACCATTATGGCTTCTATTTTTATTCCGTTGACATTCATAGCCGGTATCTACGGAATGAACTTTGACCACATGCCAGAACTTCATTATGAATATGGTTACCAAATAGTATGGGTAGTTATGATCGTTTTATTTATAGGTATGATGATTTATTTTAAAAAGAAAAAATGGTTGTAATACCATATTTCAAATTACACAAAACAGAATATAACGCCTGCTATTAAAAGGAATCCAATTAAATATTATTTTATATGGGTCACTCATAAAGTAACATTTCATATATCTTGCTTATTTCTAAAATACTAGGCACTAGTAATTTAAAAGCACATTTAATAAGTGCTTTGGAGTCTAATTTTAATTTTAAAACAATATATATGAAAATGAAATCTGTTTATATGTCACTTGTCGGAATGTTCTTGGTAACAGGAAGTCTAATGGCACAAGAGGAAAATCAAGAACTTTTAGACACCAAAATTTCAAAATCCTATACCATTAATGATGGTAAGAAATTGGTGAAGAATACAGTAGAAATAACGACTCAAAGACTTAATACTGTAGAAAGTGCAAAAGAAGATGCAGCAAAAATTGATCAAGATAGGGTAGTGGACAGTGTTTCCACTATTATTAAGACAGTACAAATTGATAATGATGACGATGATGAATTCGATGAGAAAATAGTTTTTAGCTATGAATCTAAAACTCCAGAAGATTTTGTACTCGTTTCTAAAAATGATGAATTGGTTGTAGCCATGAACGAAGGAGAAAATTTAAAAATTGTAGAAAATGTGAGTTTAACAAGCAAAGAAACTACGAATGATAAAACAACTTATGTTTTTACCAATGAGCATGGAGAGAATTTAGAATTTTTAGTTCAAGAATATAGCAAGCCCAATGAAACTGCTATGTTAGAAAAATAATTTTTCTTTCATTTATAGAATTGAAAAGAGCCGTATTCACGGCTCTTTTTTATGTAAAATCTTAATTGTATCCTAATCAAACAAGTCAGAAGAAAGGTATCTATCTCCTCGATCACAAACAATAGATACAATAACACCATGTTCTATCTCTTCTGCCAAACGTAATGCTACTGTGGCGGCACCACCACTGCTCATACCAGAAAAGATACCCTCTTCCTTAGCTAATCTTCTTGCCATGGTTTTAGCTTCAATTTCATTGACCTCCATAATACGGTCTACCTTTTTAGCATCAAATATTTTTGGTAAATATTCTTGAGGCCATTTGCGTATACCTGGTATGCTTGCATTATCACTTGGTTGTACACCTACAATTTGCACATCGTTATTCTTTTCTTTCAAATAGGTAGAAGTACCCATAATAGTCCCTGTAGTACCCATTGAGGAAACAAAGTGAGTAACCTTGCCTTCAGTGTCGTTCCATATTTCTGGACCGGTAGTTTTGTAATGGGCCTTCCAGTTATTTGGATTTCCAAATTGGTTCATCATTATGTAACCCTCATTTGCAACTTTATTTTCCGCATAGTCTCGAGCACCTTCAATACCTACATCAGAAGAGGTCAACGTAACTTTTGCACCATACGCCCTCATCGTTTGCACACGTTCTTTAGTCGCGTTTTCTGGCATCACTAATTCAATATCAAGTCCGTATACTCCGGCTATCATTGCTAAAGCAATACCTGTATTACCACTTGTTGCTTCAATTAATTTATCATTAACCGTAAAATCTCCATTATCAAATCCGGTTTTGATCATATTGTAAGCTGCACGATCTTTTACGCTACCGCCAGGATTATGACCTTCCATTTTAAAATATAAAGAGACATTAGGATTTGTATTCAGAACTCTTGACTTTACCAATGGTGTATTGCCAATAAGCGATAGTAATGATTTAGACATGGGGTAATGTTTTAATTTTAATTTCTGGGGTATGAAAAACTGTAGAATGGGGTGGAACCGTTGATGTAATCCAAGCGTTGCCGCCAATGACACTATTTGCACCAATTATAGTGTCTCCACCTAATATAGTAGCATTAGCATATATGGTTACATTATTTTCAATTGTTGGATGACGTTTAGTCTTCTGTAAATTTTTAGCAACAAATAAGCCGCCTAGGGTTACACCTTGGTAAATCTTGACATCATTTTTAATAATCGCAGTTTCACCAATAACAACACCCGTACCATGATCAATATGAAAAGATTTTCCTATTTGTGCTCCAGGGTTAATATCAACGCCAGTTTGCCTATGTGCGTACTCCGTCATCAAACGTGGTACAAGAGGAAATCCGGTCTTATAAAGTTCATGTGCCAATCTATATACAGATATAGCATAGAAACCAGGATAAGCCATATAAACCTCTTCAATAGACAATGAGGCGGGATCACAGTTTACGGTTGCCTCAGCATCAAGATTTAAACTCTCTAGAACTGAAGGCAATTTCTCTACATAATTCTCCCATACTTTTTTGCATGGCTTTTCACTTTCCCAGCAAGCCATATCTACAAGCTCATCAAACTGTTTTTCTAGTTTTTCAAGACTTTCCGCTACAGGGGTTTCAATATCAAACAGCATGTAAAAAAGAAGGTCGGTAAATTTCTCCGTATTCTTTTTTAAACGAAATCTAAGATTAGGCTGTTTCTTGTGCGTATTAATTTTTTCGATTATCGATCGATGGTCCATGTATATTGATTGTGTTCATCAAAATTAACCAAATAACTAAAAGTAGTTCTCATGTTATGGTTAACTTTAGCTTAAAATAACAAGAGTTAGGTCGTATGTTAGAATCGAATATTACAAAAAGTACACTTCAATTTTTAAATACCTTAAAGAAAAACAATAATAGAGATTGGTTTGCTGAGCATAAATCTGATTTTAAAGTAGAAGAAGTAAAGGTAAAAAGCTTTTTTAATCATGTGCTTGAAATGCTACAAACCCATGATGAAATTGAAAAACTAAAAGTATTTAGAATTTATAGAGATGTTCGTTTTTCTAAAAATAAGACACCTTATAAGCATAATTTTTCGGCATCTTTCTCTAGAGCAGGTCAACATAGACGTGGTGGGTACTATTTACAAATAGAACCTGGCAATAGTTTTATAGCAACAGGATTTTGGAATCCTGAAAAAAATGATTTGTTACGTATAAGAAAAGAATGGGAAATAGATACCAGTGACCTTGTAGAAATCATTGATAATGAAAAGTTTAAAAAAGTTTGGGGACCCTTGGTTGGCGATGAACTAAAAACAGCACCAAAAGGTTTTGATAAGGAAGACCCAAACATTGAATTCATTCGTAAAAAGCAATTTATTTTTGTAAAAAGCTTTACGGATAAAGAAGTTTTGACAAATGATTTTGCAAAACAAGTAAATGATTGTTTTGTGACTATTCGCCAATATTTTGATTTAATGAGTAATATACTTACCACTAATTTAAATGGCGAGTCGTTACTAGACTAACTCATACTTATCAAAATATTGAATTTGATCTTCTAATCTTTTTATAACCATATTCATCATACGTTTATTTAGCGCTGAAGAATTTTGAATATATATTTCATACTCATCAACAGTAAGTTGACCTATAATCATACCCTTCAAGGAGTTTCTTAGTTTTACATCCTTTTGAATGGCTTTGGTAATATATTCCATACGTTTTTCTAGCTTTAACTCATAAAACGTATTCTTCATTTTTTTGATGTAATTCTTAAAAGAGGCTAATAATAAGTCGTTTTGAAGTTTAATAATAGGCCTTAAGGTTTGGTTCTGAAAACGTTCATCATCACTCATTTCAGGCATTATTTTGGCAGAGGCAATTAAAGGGCGTATCGATTGCAATTTTTGTGTCCTGTCCATTATATTTTGATTTTACTTAAAGGTACGTATTAGATAAAACCCATTTGTTAAGGCATTAATAAGTTTTAAACCTGTTATAAACAATGAAGTTAGCATCAAAAAAAGAGGAGTAAAATTAAGGGTATAATAATTCTGTCAAGGGACAATTATTAATTTATAAGTTATTAATTGTTCAATTGCTTCGATTAGTAAATCGTAACACTAACTCAGACAAAATTGTATTTTTCTTTATTTACGAACTAACTTTGCAAAGTAAATTTTCAAAAGATAAGACTATGAGATTTCATACTAGAAAATTAGTAAAACCTGGTGACTTAAACTCTAACGGTACTTTATTTGGAGGTCAGTTACTGGCATGGATAGATGAGGAAGCCGCACTTTACGCCATTATTCAACTAGAAAACGGAAAAATTGTAACTAAATATATGTCCGAAATAAATTTCATGAGCGCCGCTGTTAAAGGTGACGTTATTGAAATTGGTATTGAAGTTGTAAAATTTGGTAAAACATCGTTAACCTTAAACTGCGAGGTTCGTAATAAAATGAACCACGAAACAATTGTTACCGTAGACAATATTATAATGGTAAACCTTGGCGAAAATGGTAAACCTAAGCCACATGGTAAAACAAAAATTGAATTCGTAAAAGATCGTTTGGCAGCAATGGGTGAAGATTAACTTTCACCCATTTCTTTTGCAACGGCTTGCACCTTATCAAGTACTCTCATAAGGTTTCCGCCCCATAATTTTGCTATTTCTTCTTCTGTATAACCGCGTTCTACAAGTTCTAATGTTACATTGAATGTTTCAGAAGCATCGTTCCAACCTTCTATACCGCCACCGCCATCAAAATCCGAACTAATACCCACATAATCTATACCTATTAGTTTTACCATATAGTCTATGTGGTTAACAAAATCGGCTACATTAACTGCTTCTGGTGCATCTTCTTTATTTGCTGCCAATTCCTTACCTATTTTAAGAACCTTTGGATAGTTTTCCATAAAAGTTTCTTTATCGGAATCTGATAAACTAGAAATTTGAGAACGCTCGTACCAAGCTATTTCTAATGAATCTGCTACTTGCTGATAAATAGATTTCATGAAAGCTGCTCTTGCTTCGTGCTTTTCTGTATTTAGATAAGAGCTAAACGCAACAGTTTGTACGACTCCGCCATTTTCTTTCATCATCATTAATTGCTCGTCATCTAAGTTTCTGCTATGACCACATAAAGCCCTTGCCGATGAATGAGAAGCTATAATAGGCGCTTTTGATAATGAAATCATTTGTTTCATAGCTTCTTTAGATGGGTGAGATACATCAATCATAATTCCCAATCTATTCATCTCTTTTACAGCTTCTTTTCCTAAATCACTTAATCCATTATGTAACCATGTATCATCGGCTTCACCGGTATTGGAATCTGAAAATTGACTATGACCATTATGTGCCAATGAAATATAGCGTGCGCCTAAATTGTAATAGTTTTCAAACTCACTCATATCAGTTCCTATAGGGTAGGCGTTTTCTACACCGATCATAGCAGCTTTTTTACCAGAACCAACTATACGTTTTACATCTTTAGAAGTTAAGGCCAATTCTATTTGGTCTGGAGCAATTTCTTCACAAAGCTTATGAATTGCTTCAAATTTTTGAATTGCATTTTCTTTTGCTTTTGCATAACCTTCATCTGTAAGGGTGTCTTGCCCAGTATATACTATTAACCAAGAGACGTCTAAACCACCTTCTTTCATCTTAGGTATATTCACCTGAGTTTCTAGTTTCTGTGTGTAATTTATACTGTCTGTAAAGTTCTTGATATTAATGTCATTATGGGTATCTATCGTAATAACATCTTCATGTATTCGCTGTGCTTTTTCAAGCGTAGTTTCTACAATCTTTTCTTTTTTTTCTGCACAAGAAATTGCAGTTATAAAACACATAAAATAGATAAGCTGCTTCATAGAGTATGTTTAGACCTACAATTTAGGGGTATTCACAACAAATAACCACTCTTAGAGAACATTTTATTGTTCACACAGAGGTTATGGTGCATTTTTAGATAATTATAAATAAAAGCCCCCATAAACTAAAGAATACTTATTTATGCCAATTTCAAAAACTAAGGATTTACTTGGTCAATTATCTCAACTAGAAAGAACTGTTAGTGAATTCTCTTTCGAGGAATTAAGTGCCGATGAAGCTAAGGTGTTAAAAGACTCTTTTAATACGTTTAGATCTAGTTTGGAAAAACATATTTATGAATCTAAGGAAGCGAACAGTATTCCGCAGAAAAAGGAGTCTGTTGCTGTAAATGGTCAAGATATTTCTCAAAAAAAATTCATAGCGCATATAAGTCATGAAATAAGAACGCCTCTAAACAGTATTATTGGCTATGCCAATCTTTTGAATGATGAAAGATTAACTCAAGGACAGCATAAAAAGGTGGATGCCATAAAATTTGCATCTAATACACTTTTGAAACTTATTAATGAAGTTCTAGAATATTCTAAAATTTCTTCTGGTAATACCAATTTTGAAACTGTAGATTTTAATCTGCATAGTTTACTCAAAGATGTTATGTTTTTATGTGAAACTTTGGTTTTAGATAGAAAAATAGAGTTGCTTATTGATATTGATGAAAATGTGCCTAAAATAGTAAAAGGAGATCCATCTAAACTTTCTCAAGTTCTTTTAAACCTCTTAGGTAATTCTGTGAAATTTGTTGAAAACGGTTTTATAAAGCTTGAAGTTTTTTCTAAAGAATCTTCAGATAACGATTGTATGTTACAATTTTCTGTTGCCGATACTGGTATTGGTATTTCATCTGAAAAAGTTAATACAATTTTCGATCAATATACGCAGGCAGAAAATGATACTTCTAGTAAATATGGTGGTACCGGACTAGGTTTAACCATTACAAAAGAGATTATAGAGAAACTTAATGGTGAGATAGAAATTGAAAGTGTTCTAGATAAAGGAACTACAGTAACTTTTAGATTGCCTTACCCTTACGGCAGTACCTCTGGTGTTGTAAATAAATCAGTAAACGAAAATTATAAATTAAAGGACGGTAAATTATTAGCTGGTACCGAGATAATGGTGTTTGAAGACAATCAAATGAATCAGCTTTTAATAGTTGAACAATTGACCAAATGGGGTTGCAAAGTACACACAGATATTACACTCGATAAAGGACTGGAAATTTTAGCTGCCAATAATATTGACCTTATCCTTATGGATTTGAAAATGCCCAATCTAAACGGATTTGAGGTTTCTAAAGTAATTAGAGGTAACGATAACTCCAATATAAATTCAATACCTATTGTTGCCTTTAGTGCAGATTTCACTGAAAGAGACAGTAAAGAATGTAAAGAAATAGGGATAAATGATTTTCTCCTTAAACCATACACCTTAGAAGATTTAATGACGGCCATAGTAAAGAATAAGAGAAAGAAAGTTGAACCTTTAGAGTTTGCCTCAATATTGCAGAAACCAATGATAGAACCAAAAGAAACCACGGTAGTTGACCTTACAAGTCTTTTAAAAGATTGTTTTGGAGAGATTGATATGTTAAATGAGCTTGTAAAGCTTTTTAAGCTTAATGCCATTGAGTTCATTGGTAATGTAAAAGTGCATTTACAGACCGAGGATTTAAATCAGATTGCATTATCTGCCCATAAGCTAAAGGCTGGGTTTGCGATGATTAAAGCTGATGGTATGCGTAGCTTAATTGTCGAACTTGAAGTTAGCTGCAAATCGAATAAGCCAAATAAGGTAAGAGAGTTGTATCAAGCTTTTTTAAACGATTATCCACTATTGGAAGAAAATCTGACCGATGCGTTGAAATCATTGAACAAGAAGTAATATGAGCAAACGTGTACTACTAGCAGATGACGACCAACTTTTGGCTTCCTTATTAAATTTTAGGTTAAAGAAAGGTGGGTACTCTGTACATCATTCTGTTAATGGTAAAGAGGTAAAAGAGTATTTACAAAAAGAAATGCCAGACATTATTGTCAGTGATATTATGATGCCATATTTTTCTGGTATTGAGCTCATTGACTATGTCAGAAACGAACTAAAATCAAAAACGCCTATTATAATTATTTCATCTGCAGGTAATGAACAGAACGTTCTTACTGCATTTGAATTAGGTGCAAACGATTTCATTACTAAACCAGTAAGTCCAACAGAATTATTAGTACGCATAGCAAGAGAGATAAATAAGTAACCCAAAACACCATTTGTTGATTCCCCCAAATCAAATAAACATATTATTAATAACAGCACCAGAATTCAATTTAGAATATCTGTGGTGGCTGACCATATTGTTTTTTGTTTTGTCTATTATTTATTTCATTGGAGTTTTTCTTATTAGAAATAGAATCACTTCTACTAACAACCGTACAAAAGATAAAAAGATTGAATTTTCCCCCATGATCAATGAATTTCTATTCTATGAGGATTCAAATACTAAGGAGGAAAAAATGAACTACTTAAACCTTAAAATTCAGATACGGGAATTAATTAAAAACGATTTCGACAGACAAGTTCTTACCGAGGTATTACTAGATTTACGAAAAGATTTATCTGGGCAATCACAAGCAGTTTTAATAGATCTTTATAAAGATTTAGGATTGCATAATGATGCTTATAACAAGTTAGGTAGCAGAAAATGGCAAGTTGTTTCCAGTGGAATTTTAGAGTTAACTACCATGGAAGTTGAAGAAGCTTATGGTTTAATTATAAAATTCATAAATCATAGACAAAGCACTATTCGCAAACAGGCAGAAATAGCCGTGGTTAATTTGAAAGAAGAAGGAATTAAATATTTTCTGGATAATACTAAATATAAAATTGCAGAATGGCAACAATTAAAGTTGTTAGATGTACTAAGACACAAGCCTAATTTTAATGCTCCTCAATTTGGACTTTGGCTGACTGCAACAAATACACATGTAGTATTGTTTTCTTTAAGATTGATAAAATATTACAATCAAAATGAAGCTGAACAATCTATTATCACATTATTAAAACATAAAAATCGCGATATACAGGCAGAAGCCATTGAATGTATTAAAGATTTTCATTTTGTAAGTGCCTTGCCTACCTTAAAACTGGTGTATCCAAAAGCCAGTCACGATATTAAAATAGCCATTTTAGATGCTATAGGTGAAATTGGTTCTAAAAATGAAGTAGCATTTTTAGAATACTTAGCATCAACGGAACGCCATTTTAACATCAAAGGAAAAGTCAATAGTACGTTGAATAAAATTAATCCGGAAAGTGTATTACCTACAAAGAACATCTCAACTGAAGATTTTTATGAAGCTGAAATGGATTTAGAAGATACACTGACTACAGTTGACGAAATTAAAAAAGAGCCAGAGCTTTCTATCACACAGCCTGATTTGAATATTACAAAGGAATTAGAGAATGAGCCAGAAATCTCAGAAGAGATTATTGAATTAGAATCATCTACTATAAATAGCTCACCAAAAGAAGAAACTGAAACCGAAATTGTAAATGAAACCAGTTCTGAGGAGGTAGAGAATGAAGTTGCGTTGGATATAGAAATTGAAAATACTCGTAGCGAACAGCTTGAAATAGATTTAACTTTTTTACCGCATGTTAATGATGAAAATGTACAGGCAGAGAACGACGTAGAAGTTGAAAAAGTTGAGGAAGTTAAAAAGATAGAAGAAATAGTATTAGAAGAAGAATTTACTTTTAATTTTCTGCCATTCGTGGTTGAAGAAAATGCATATAAAGAAGAAGTTTCAGCTTTTGTAGAAGATGATTTTGAACCATTATTTGTGTTAGATGAGAATTTTGTTGATGAACAAGAAGAGGTAGTATCTATAACCTTGGATGAAAGCACATCAAATGAATTTGAAGATATTGATTGGTCTACGGTTTCTACAGAGACTTTAACAGAAAATGATAGTGAAGAGCCGGCTGTTATTGAAGAACCATTAATTTCTTTTGAGAGTGAGGAAATTTCATTCTCTGCAAATTTTATGCCTCAAGAAGAGTTGGATGCTATGGTAATTCTGGAAAATATTGCGGAATTAGGTGATAGTCGAGAGCTTGACTTGTTACAAAATATAAAAGAAGAAAACAGCTCTGTCCTTGTTAAAGAGCGTGCTGAAGAATTAATTCAAAAATTCTTATATCAATCTCCAAGACCAACGGAGTTGTTTTCAGCAGATAATGATCTTTCTGAAAGTGTATTTACAGAAATATATAACCTGGCAGACAAAGAAACCAAGCTTATGCTTTTAAGTGAGATTAAAAGTATTGGTGATGAAAAAGAAATTCAGTTGTTAGAAAGTGTCATTAAATCAGAATCTAAATCACTGGCAAAAGCAGCAAAAGATGCATTAGTGAATATAAAATCTCAATTATCTCTTGAAATAGATGTTACTCCTAAAGAAATAAATAATGATACTATTTTTGACGTTGATTTTGAATTAGAACTAAGCGAGTCAATTAAGAGGAATATCGCATCGAATGATAACGGTTCTACTTTATTCGATCAATTGTGCTCAATGTCCAACTCTTTATACAAAAAGAAAAATGGATAGCGAGTTATTTGGAATAGTATTGGAATACATCAATTTTGTATTCTTTGTATTTACGTTAATTCTATTCGTGCTTTTTTCTGCGATGGCGTATTTCTCTACTCGAAATTCTCTTCATTATAGAAATAAAAACAGTTTTACTGATATATCTAAAATAATGGCTTCACCATTGGCGCCAACAATTACCATTATTGCGCCGGCTTATAATGAAGGTTTAACCATTGTAGAAAATATACGTTCCTTATTATCATTACAATATGTCAATTATGATGTAATGGTTGTAAACGATGGTAGTAAGGATGATACCTTACAGAAATTAATAGATTCCTACGACTTAGAGAAAATTGATGTTGAAATGGACCCAGACTGGAAATCTAAAACGGTTAGGGGTATTTATAAATCAAAAAATAGAGCTTTTGAAAAGCTAACCGTAGTAGATAAAATGAACGGTGGTAAGTCTGATGCTTTAAATGCAGGTGTTTCTTTATCTACAAGTAAATATGTTGGTTGTATAGATGTTGATTGTCTTTTGCAGCCTGATGCATTATTACATGTAGTGAAGTCCTTTTTTCAACGTTCTAAAAAAAGGGTTATTGCGGTTGGCGGAGTTATACGTGTTGCAAATTCTTGCATAATACAAGGCGGACAGTTAGAAGAAATTAGATTACCTACCAATTGGTTGGCTCGGTTTCAACTTTTAGAATATACTCGATCTTTCATTCTAGGTAGAATGGCATGGGGTAGAATTGATAGTTTATTAATCATTTCAGGGGCATTCGGTTTTTTTGAACGCGAAATTGCGTTGGCTGTTGGTGGTTATGATACGGATACAGTTGGTGAGGATATGGAAATCGTGTTTAAAATGCGTAGGTATATGCATGATAGAAAAGAACCATATACTATAGAGTACATACCCGATCCACTTTGTTGGACAGAAGTACCGGAAGACCTTAATATACTCGTAAATCAACGAGATCGTTGGGCTCGTGGAAATTTAGAAACTTTGTTCAAGCATAAAGACATGCTGTTCAATTCAAAGTATGGTAGGTTAGGTTTATTAAGTTATCCATATTGGTTTTTCTATGAATGGCTTTCTCCGTTATTGGAGTTTTTTGGCTTTTTTACCATTCTACTTTTTGCCTATTTAGGTATTCTTAATTGGGAGTTCTTTTTAATGATTACGCTAGCCATATTCCTGTTTTCAATCATGATTTCGTTTTATGCTATTCTGTGGGATGTGTATTCATACAATCAATATCGAAAAACAAAAGATATATTAATATTAATGGGCTTAGCGATTTTAGAGCCTTTCATTTTTCACCCTATTGTAGTATATGCTGCAGTAAGGGGTAACTATAAAAAATTATTCAAGATAAAATCTGGTTGGGGATCCCAAGTTAGAAAAGGTTTTGCAAAAGCAACTTAAAAGCAATGAACACAAGTAGTATAGATAGATATTCTTTAAAGCAGTATACGCGGCTTATGATGTCCTTTTTTGGATGTTTGCTGGTATTGACGCTTTTTCAATATGGTATATTATACTATAAAGGAGTTCTAGATTCTATTTTGTCCACTAGTTTATTAAAAGCAATTGTACACCAAATTGGTTTTACCGCGCTTATGGGTATTGTTATGGTTTTCCCGTTTAACTTTTGGGAAAATCTACGTTCCAAATATGGCTTCAATCTGGTATTTGTGTTGCTAAGTATTGTTTTAATCATAGAAGCTATGCTAACTGCATACTACTGTACCACGTTGGTGCCATTAGGGTCAGATTTATTGGGGTATAGCTATTCTGACATGAAAATCACGATAGCCAATTCTGGTGGATACATAATTTCAGTGTACTTGCTAATTGCCTCTGCTATTTTAATCGGTCTATTTTTAATACTGTACAGGATCACTTCTAAATTCTATAACAGAATTAGTAAAATGTACCCGTTTACCATAGTTTTATTTAGTTTGTTCGTTGCCTCGTTATTTACAGATGGTAAACCTATTAACCAAAATAAAGTACAGTACCTAGCTGTAAATCTTTACAATTCTTCTACTGAAGACAATTCGTATACTTCTACGGAAGAATATCCATTAGTAGAAAGTTCAAATATTGAAAATGTTCTTGGAGATTACTTCGAATTAAAAGAGGAGAAACCTAATATCGTTTTTATAATGGTTGAAGGTTTAGGTAGGGATTTTGTTGGTGAAGGTGCTGAATATGGCGGATTCACTCCTTATCTAGATTCACTGACCACTAAATCTTTATACTGGGAGAATTTTCTAAGTAATACCGGTAGAACTTTTGGCGTACTACCTTCATTGTTAGGGTCGTTGCCATTTGGTAAAAGCGGTTTCATGGAGTTAGAGGAATACCCTAATAAGTTAACGCTATTCAGTGTACTTAAAAATAACGGTTACCATACTTCATTTTATCAAGGAACCAATAGCTCTTTTGATAAGGTAGATAGATTTCTAAAAAGTGAAAATGTTGATTTTGTTTTGGATAAATCAGGATTCGGAAATAAGTACCAACAACAGGCGGAAGATGCTGCAGGTTCTTCATGGGGTTTTCCAGATTTAGAATTATTCAAGAAAAGTATCAGTTTAGAAAGAGGAGAAAATCAGCCAAGGTTAGAGGTTTATATGACTATTAGTACACACGAGCCTTTTATTCCGCCTAGTCAAGATTTGTATGAAGGCAAAGTAAAAAATATACTGTCAAAAGGAGGCTTCGATTCTAGGGTTGAAAAAGTGATTGAAAAGAATGATAATGTCTTTGCCACACTTTTATATACCGATAATTCTATAAAATGGTTCATGGAATCATATAAGTCTCAACCAAATTATAATAATACTATTTTCATAATAACTGGTGACCATAGGTTAATTCCAATTCCACAGCGAAATAACATCAGTCGTTTTCATGTGCCATTAATTATCTACAGCCCAATGCTGAAATCTACACGAAAAATGAGTTCTGTTTCTTCTCATTTTGATGTTACTCCGTCTATTTTGGCGCTATTAAATGGTTCTTACGAATTAAAAATGCCTAAAAAAGTAGCTTGGATGGGTGGTGCTATAGATATGCAAACTGCCTTTAGATCCACAAAAAACATTCCTCTTATGAGAAATAAGAACGAATTAAAGGAATATATAAGTGGAGAAAAACTATATACAGATGGCGATATTATGCAAATAGATGAGAATATGGATATCAGCTCTGCTTTTGGAGGTGGTGCTATTGAATCTACTTTAGAACGTTTTAAGTCCGTAAACCATTACGTTACTACAGAGAACAAGATAATACCTGATAGTTTGGCAATTTTTACCATTCAAAAAGAAAAATTTACCGATAGTGAAACGGTTTGGTTGAACAGTGTTTACGACGGCAAAGATTCTGATAAGGGCTATTTTAAGGCTAGGGATTTAGCATGGAATAAAAAATGGGACAAAGCGTTATTGTTATGTCGCTACAACCTTTCTGGAGCACCTAGTCATATAGATACTAAAATATTAATGGGCAGGGTAAACTCTTGGCAAGGAAATCATGAAAAGGCTGCGGAGATTTTACAAGAATGCATTGCTATTAATCCCAATTATATTGATTCTTACGCTGCGTTATTTGATGTTTATTATTGGTCAGATAAGTTGAGAGAAGGTTTAGAATTAATAGACAAGGTTCAAGAAAATAGTTCTAGCGCCAATGAAATAGCAGATAAAATTTCAAGGGCACGTACCATTGCAAGAAATGCAGGAATTAAAATGCACCAGCTAGAAAAGAAAGAACCTTTAAATACAGTAGCGTCAGTTAAATAATGAGTAATACGTACGTACATATCATCCTTTTGGTCCTATTTGCCGGTATCTATCAAGGTACAGGTCAGGATACTGATGATAATTTTGACACGGCATATGCATTGGCTTATGAAGGCAAAACGAATACTGCGCATAATATGCTGTACGTATTAGTTAATAAGCCTGCTACAGATGTGGAAACTTCTTTATTATGGGCAAGCACACTAAGTTGGCGAGGCGATTATGATTTAGCTCGGTCATCGTTTAATACCATTTTATCCAAAACCAAGAACAATAGAGAAGCATGGATCTCAGCTATAAAAAATGAGTTGTACGCTAAAAACTATGCTACCGCTTTGGGACTGTCCAACAAAGCATTGGTACATATAGAAAATGATGAGGAAATTATAAGACTTCAAGCAATAGCAACTGACGGAGTTAATGGTTTGTCGTATGCTGAAGATGGTTGGTATAATGTAGACAGTGCTGTCAAAACAAAATTGGTAGTAACTAAAAAACAAAAACCAACAGTAGCGAAGAGCATTGAAGATAAGAATGAAGAATTGAAAAGAAAAACACCGGTTACGGAAGAGAAGTTAAAGAATTCTGTTATGGTAAATAGTTCTGTAACTTTCTATGACCAGCGTTTTGATCCCATAACTACATCTAGTATTGCTTTTAAAAGACAGACACTTTATGGTTCTATTATTCCAAGAATAAACAATAGCAATAGAGTAGGTAAAAACGGAATTCAATTAGATATTGATCTGTATCCTAAAATTGCAAAGGGTTTTTATGCTTATGTAAACTATGGCTATTCAGAATCAGATTTGTATCCTAACCATAAAGTTGGTGGAGATATATATTACAACCATAAAAGCGGATTTGAATTTTCTGGTGGTGGTAGACTAATAAATTTTGCAACTAGAGATGTAAAGTCGATCACCAACTCACTGGGGTATTATAAGGGCAATTATTATTTTTCTTTGCGATCTTACATTACTCCAGAATCTAACAACTTAACCAATGTTTCTGGAAATCTATTGGTACGTAAATACTTGAAGGATGCTGAAAATTATATGGGTTTTAATGTCGGTTACGGATTTTCACCTGAATTGAGGCAATTTACATCAGGAGATCAACTGTTGGCAGAAACACTACTGTATATTGAATCGCAACGTTTAAGTTTTGAATATCAATTTACCAGTAAAAATAATCTTAGTGCTTATAGAACCAATGTAGGAGTCTTGCGCCAAGAGCAATCTTTTGATCCTGGCAGTTATTTTTACTCTATCTCTGCAGGATTAACGTATGAGTTTAATTTTTAGACTTCATAGCAGGTATCCATTTATCGGCATACATTCCATATACTAAGCCTAACTCATTATCATACACATATTGTTCGTCTTTTCCGGTGTCAAAATTGACATTGAATACATACACTTTAATTCCGGCATCTCTTAGTTGTAGCATCAATTTCTTCTGACTAGCGATTATCCTTCTTGAAACGGCCACATGCTTTACATTGTTTACTTTTAAAAAGTTCACTTTATCACCTTTAATACTTAATAAAGGTTCTTGAGAAATCATAGTGTTTATTCCATGTTCAGATGCTTTTTCTACTGCCATAACACTAAATAGTTCCATTATTAGACGGTCTTTATCTATAAAGGCATCGGCAAATGCAATAGGGTCATTAACTTTATCTGTAATCAATGTAGCGTCAGGGTGATTTTTAAACCAGGTATTTATGCCATCCATATCTAAGGTCGTATAATCGCCATAAATTTTCTGTTTCATGAATTGCGAGTGGGTAGGAGGTAAGGTTCCTGTGTAATCGGTAAAACGTGCCCACATGTTCCAATCATGGGCGGCCACTAATTTTCCGTCAGATGTTTCAATAATATCCAACTCAAAAATTCGGAATCCCTTTTTGTAATTCTCATCTAAAGCATGTTTGGAGTTTGTTGATTTTACACCATTTACTTCACCACCTGCATGCGCAATGTACCTATCATAGCTAGGTTCAAACTCATACACCTCTTTTGGAAAGAAAATTTCTTTGCCACCTAATTGTATATTTACTTGAATGGTTTCTGTAATGGAATTGTCGTTCACTTGTTCAGAGATAACTCCTTTGGTATTATGCATAACATATGCTTGCCTTCCTTTTAAAGTACTTAATTGAATGAGTCCTAATGCACTAATTTGTTTTTCATACCCGGTTAATTGTGCTGCGGCAGAATCATGGGCCAATATGGCGAATGCGGCTTTTGATTCTATCATTTTAGTAAGAACATCTAAAAGTTCTTGCACATCTTCTTTACTACCGTAGGTATCAAAAGTTTTAAATTCAAAATTATTACCCGATTGAAAATGTACTATGGTGAGACCGCGTTCTACGGCTTCTGATTGCGAGTCATACATAAACGTACTTCGCTCATGTGTATTAAAGCTATGACTATTAAGCACCACGTCTCCGTAAATTACACTTTCATTAAAAGAACATATAGTATATGTTGTAGCTGCTTCTAAATGATTTCCTATGAACAGGGAAACGAATAGCAAACAGATTTTGAAGTTTATAGCACTATAGGGGGATTTCATCATTATAAATGGATTTTTTCAACACTAGTTTACCATTAAGTATATGTTGTACTAATATGGGTATAAAGAAAACGAAATTAAAAGTCTGGTATTGTGATAAGGTAAATAATTGTATTCATCTAATTTATAGATGATTACAGGTCTAGTATTTTTAAATTTTTTGACTCATAATTAATCTACATCTCATATAATCCTGTATTCTTAGGTTTAGTATCGTTTAAATCTAATTGTTTTGTTTCTAAAACCTCGGTAAAATACCAATAAAGAGGATGAACTACGCATCTCAAAAGCCTTGTAAAATATAGGTTTCATAGTTTTTAGATACTAAACAACACTTTTTAGTGGGTTTTACAACAAATTTAAAATGGTTCACCACAATTTGTTGTCACAGCCTTAACATCACTATATATTTACTTTCAAGATATGTGTACCCAAATTAAGATTAACTTTTAAACCTACAATATGCTTTACGACACCTACGGAGAAGAATACCTTGTGTTTCTTCAAGATTTAAATGAAATTCTTAGTATCAACGAATTAGCTGAGTTGGACTATATGTAAATGTCTACCAAACCAAACACCAAAAACAAATAACCCATGGCACATCAAAATCAAGATTTCTCATCTTATCAAAACTTTATCCAGGATCTTAATAGCATCCTAGTAAACTTTAATATCAACAAATTGACCCATTCGTAATGTTCTAAACATTAGAAAAAAAGAAAGCGCCCGTACAAACGGGCGCTTTCTTTTTTTTAAAACAATTGTTATATCTAGCCTAAATAGGTCTTAAGTAACTTACTTCTAGAGGCATGACGTAATTTACGTATAGCCTTTTCACGTATTTGTCTCACACGCTCTCTTGTTAAATCGAACGTTTGTCCAATTTCTGCTAAAGTCATTGACTGCTGATCACCAATACCATAATACAATTTAACTACATCTGCTTCTCTTGGAGATAATGTATCTAAAGCTCTATTAATTTCTGTATTTAATGACTGTTGTAATAAAACATTGTCTGGTCTTGGAGATTCACCTGAACGTAATACGTCATATAGGTTAGAATCTTCGCCTTCACGTAAAGGTGCATCCATAGATACATGTCTACCTGAATTCTTAAGTGATTGTTTCACTTCAGAAACCGTCATTTCTAATTCTTTTGCAATTTCTTCTGGAGAAGGTGGGCGCTCATGTGCCTGTTCTAAGTAAGAAAATGTCTTTTTGATTTTATTAATTGAACCAATTTTGTTCAACGGTAAACGAACTACTCTAGATTGTTCGGCTAAAGCTTGTAATATAGATTGTCTGATCCACCAAACGGCATAGGATATAAACTTAAATCCTCTTGTTTCATCAAATCTTTTTGCTGCTTTAACTAACCCTAAATTTCCTTCATTAATTAAATCTGGTAATTTAAGACCTTGATTCTGATATTGTTTTGCTACGGAAACCACAAATCTTAAGTTGGCCGTGGTTAACTTTTCCAAAGCTGCTTGACTACCTTCACGAATCTTCTGTGCTAGTTCTACCTCTTCATTCGCAGTAATCAAATCAATTTTACTGATATCTTGCAAGTATTTATCCAGTGATTTTGACTCACGATTCGTTACCTGCTTGATAATCTTTAGTTGCCTCATATGTGTGTATGGAATTTAGAAGTTGTACAAGTTTACAGTATACCGCTTTTTATCCTAATATCCTAATGTATTTCACTAATGTTGTACAGCATTTATTAGCTTTAACAAAGCTTTAAGCATTTAGGACGTTATATTTCGATAGCTTATTTTTGAACTTAGACAGTTATTTAATATGAGTAAAAGAGCCCTAAAAACATATATCTCCAAACTTCCTAAAAAGGCATTGGAAGAACAAATAGTGGAGCTTTACGAAAAATTCCCTGCCGTAAAAACATATTACGATTTTGCGTTTAACCCTAAGGAAGATAAATTGGTACAAGATGCCAAGGCAAAGATATCTAACGAATACTTTCCCTTAAAACGTAGAAGACCTAAAGCAAGACGTTCTGTAGCACAGAAATTCTTGAAGCATTTTATAAAGTTGGGCGTAGACCCTCATCTTGTAGCAGATGTTATGTGTTACAATTTAGAAATTGCTCAGGCCTTTTCTATGGAGAAAAATGTGGCAGACTCTTTTTACCGTAGTATGCTAAACTCATTTAACGAAGTCATACAGTATACCACTGTACAAGGTATTTTTCCTGAGTTTAGAGAACGTATCTTAAAAATATATACAGAAACACAAAACCAAAAATGGCTTTTAGAAGATGAATTCTCTAAAGCTTTGGATATTATAGCTTAGCAATATGGCAATAGTTATTATAAGACAAGATTCTAAGATTGAATTGTGGAAAAACGCTTTACAAAAAGCGGACAGCTCTTTAAAGGTGTATAGCTATTTAGAAGACCACCCAAAAGATGAGATTACTATGGCGGTCATTTGGAAACATCCAACCGGTTCGTTGGCAGTTTATCCCAATCTAAAATGTATTGCTTCTGCTGGGGCAGGGGTAGATTATATTTTTGAAGATAATACCCGTCCAAAAAATATCCCAATTACCCGTATAGTTGATCCGTTTTTGGCAGGCGATATGTCCGAACATGTGCTTGCCGTAATCTTCGCACATCTAAAGAATTTAAACGCTTATAAATTAGATCAAGTTGCCAATGTTTGGGAAACTAGAGATTATCTACGAATTAAAGATGTTACTGTTGGTATTTTAGGTCTTGGGGAACTAGGTTCGCTTACCGCAACCGACCTTAGCAAATATGGTTTTAATGTACAAGGGTGGAGTAGAAGCAAAAAAAATATTGATGGGGTGCAAACTTTCTTTGGTGAAGACCAACAGCAAAACTTTCTAGCTTCTACAGATGTTTTGGTATGCTTGCTACCGTTGACACCTGCTACCCAGGGTATTTTGAATACATCTTTAATGTCTCAACTTCCAAAGAACGCCTATGTGATAAACGTAGCCCGTGGCGGACATTTAGTGGATGAAGATCTGTTGGAGTTATTGGATTCCGGACACTTATCCGGTGCTTGTTTAGATGTGTACCATACAGAGCCATTGCCTACAACACATCCTTTTTGGAATCATAAAAAAGTACACATGACTCCCCATTATGCCAGTGTTTCAGATACCAATTCTGTAATGCCACAGATTGTAGATAACTATAAAAGGTTAATTTCTGGTAAGAAATTACTTCATCTGGTAGATTCTGACAAGGGATATTAATATTGTGTTTTTAAAGTTTTTTATTTCCTAGACCCATAAAAATCACATAATTTTATAAGGTTTTTGCATTATTAATCTATTTAAGCCTACCACCTTTTGAAATTACAGAAAGAGACCGTTGAGAAAACCTTATATGATTATCAAGAGGAAGATCTACATGCTATTTTTAAGTATCTAGATGAGAATGGGGATAATTCTAACTTACTATATCAATTGCCTACTGGTGGTGGTAAAACTGTGGTATTCTCTGAAATTGCCAAGCGCTATATTGCAAAGACCAATAAGAAGGTAATTGTACTTACCCACCGTATAGAATTAAGTCAGCAGACTTCTAAAATGCTGAACGGTTTTGGAGTTAAGAACAAGATTATAAACAGCGAAGTAAAAGAATGGCAAGACCAAGACGAGTTCATGTGTTTTGTGGCTATGGTAGAAACGCTGAACAACCGTCTACAAGAAGAGAAGATTGAAATAAACAATATAGGCCTTGTTATTATAGATGAGGCGCATTACAACTCTTTTCGAAAACTATTTAAGTTTTTTGAAAACTCCGTTATTCTTGGGGTTACCGCAACACCGTTGAGTTCAAATATTAAGCTTCCCATGAAAGACAACTATAAAAAGTTGATTGTGGGCGAGTCTATAGATTCCTTGATTCAAAAGAAGTTTTTGGCCAAAGCGAATATGTATAATTACGATGTAAGTCTGCAAACCCTTAAACTGGGTATTAGTGGAGATTATACCGTAAAATCTTCCGATGAATTATACGGTAACCATAGTATGTTGAACAAGCTGGTTGCTGCTTATAATGAAATTGGAAAAGGAACTAAAACCCTTATATTTAATAACGGTATAAACACCTCTAGGTATGTATGCGAGACGTTTAAGAAGGCTGGGTATAATATTCGCCATCTCGACAATAAGAACAATGCAAGTGAACGTAAAGAGATTTTAAAATGGTTTAAAGAAACGCCCGATGCCATATTAACATCGGTAAGTATTTTAACTACTGGTTTTGATGAGCCTAGTGTAGAAACCATTATTTTAAACCGTGCTACACGCTCACTTACCCTATATTTTCAAATGATCGGTCGTGGGTCTAGATATTTGCCACATAAAGAGGAATTTAATGTTATTGATATGGGGAACAATGTTGCCCGTTTTGGTCTATGGAATGCAGGTATCGATTGGCAAGAGATTTTCCACTTCCCAGATTTCTATTTGGAAAACATAAAGAATGATGAAGAGATAGAACGTGAATTCGTTTATGAAATGCCGGCAGATTTACGCGCCGAATTTGCGAATTCTACCGATATTGATTTTGACATTAAAGCGGAATACAAAAAGAGTTTTGCTAACGGAGAGAAATCTAAACTAGTGCTTGAAAAAAGTATAGACCAGCACGCAAAAATTTGTGTAGAGAATTCTGAAGATGTTTTTGATGCCCGTATTCTGGCAAAAAAACTAAAAGAGGAAATTAAATACCGTGTCCGCCAATATTCATATTGTATTATGAACAATACAAAGAACTACAAAGAATGGCTAGAGGAAGATTACGAACGAAAATTACGTTCTAAAATCTCTAAGATGTTCGCAGCTAAGATGTGATTTTTACGGGGGATTAAGTATTGAAAATTAATGTTCATCTAATTGTCAATTCTTTATTCTAGGGCGGTCTTTATTATTGGATGTTGAAAAATGTCCAGACCATGATTAATAACCACTTAACATGGTTAAATTCATGTGCTAGAACCACTAGAACATTCCCTACCAATGAAGAATCGCTTATTTACCCTTATTTTAATTCTAACTCTTATTTTTTATGCTATTGTCGGTTATCATTTTTTGACCGGTTGGCACCCCATTATAATTATGATCTTTGCCATTCTTTTAGGTCTGGTAATTAACTTAACTGTATTCACATTACTTAACCTCATTGGCAAAGGACTAAAAAGTATTCAGCTAAAATCTATTACTGCAATTCTAAGCGGTATTATCGTTTTTATCATCTTAAAGTATGTTGGTTTTGGCTGGCCAATAGTATTCTATAGTGGCATAATTACTTTAGGGATTCTATTTTGTATCGCCATTTATAGATTTCAATTAAAAAGATCATTTCGATCAAGCGCCTTTCTTCTCATAATGGGCATTGGTGTCGGCTATGTATTATTAATTTTAGCTGGATCCGGTGCTGATCCTTATGAAAAAGAAGTCCCTCTAGCTTTTTCAACTAATACTAATTTTCTCCCCTCGGAAGCGACTTTAGAGAACCCTGCTGCTATAGGTCCTTATACCGTTAAGACATTTACGTATGGTAGCGGTACCGATGAACTACGCGAAGAATTTGCTGCGGGAGTTACCTATAAAACCAATACTGTAGATGCCACATGGTTGATTCCCGACTGGATCGATAAAAAGAAGAAATGGCGTGAACGCTATTGGGGATTCGGTGCAGAAAACTTTCCATTAAATGGTAGGGCTTATATGCCCGAGGGTGACGGTCCATTTCCGTTAACTTTAATCGTGCATGGCAATCATAGCATGATAGATTACTCTGATGATGGCTATGGGTATCTAGGCGAATTATTGGCAAGTAGAGGTATAATAGCAGTGTCGGTGGATGAGAATTTTTTAAATGGACATTGGTCTGGAGATTTTAGGGGAAAAGAAATGCCCGCTCGTGCATGGTTACTTTTAAAACATTTAGAACAATGGAGAAATTGGAATACAGAAGAAGGACATGAGCTATCCAAAAAAGTAGATATGGAAAATATTATGTTGGTTGGTCATTCTCGTGGTGGCGAAGCGGTTTCTATTGCAGCAGCTTATAATCCGTTGCCCTATTTTCCTGATCAGGCAAAACAGACATTCGATTTCAATTTTAATATCAAAGGGGTGGTTGCACTTGCACCGACAGATTATAGATATGACCGAAAAATAATCTTGAACAATATCAATTTCTTAAGTATACAGGGTTCTTATGATGCAGATGAAGTGAGTTTTTGGGGTATGAGACCCTATCGTCGTTTGCAGTATACAGATTCTATTTCTAGATTTAAATCGGGAGTATATATTCACCATGCCAATCATGGTCAGTTTAATTCCACGTGGGGAAATTCAGATTTTGGAGCCCCATCCAAATGGTTATTGAACTTAAATCCGTTATTAAAAGAAGAACAACAACAAGAAGCCGCTAAAGTATTTATTAGTGCTTTTGCGGAAGCCTCTTTAAAAAACAATCAAGAATACCGTACACTATTTAAGGATGTTTCTATAGCGAAGCAATGGTTGCCCGTAGAACATTACTTAACTTCTTTTCAGCCATCTAATTTTCATACTATTGCTGATTTTGAAGAAGATTTAGATGTTACAACAGCAAAAGATGATACAAAAATACAAACGAGCCATTTAGCACTTTGGAAAGAGCAAAATCTACCAACTCGAGATAAAGGAAGCCAAGAAAATAATGCTGTTATTATTGGATGGGATGCCGAAACTTCTGCTAGTTCTTCGGATATGGGTGTTTATGAATTGACGCTCTCGGCTAATGATGCTAGTGCGTTTACAACAAACTCAACATTACAATTTACGTTGGGTGCAGGAAATCATGAATGGTTAGATATCAACTTAACCGAAGCGCAAAAAGAAGCAAAGAAAGATGAAGATAAACGCGAAGTGCCACAGCTAGATTTCACCATTCAACTTACCGATGCATCTGGACACAAAAGTGCTATGAAAATTAATGAGATTAAAGGCATTACCAAACCGTTAAAGACAAGGTTCACCAAATTCAAATTCTTGGATAAAGATATGATTGGAGAAGATTGGGAAGTGCAATTACAGACCTACCATTTACCAATGCAACGCTTTATAACCGCTAACCCTGAGTTCGCCGCTAAAAATGTAGCATCCATTAAATTTATTTTTGACCAAACGGATTATGGAGTAGTGGTACTTGATGAAATAGGGGTTTCGGGAAGTTAGTTGTTGGTTGTTCGTCATAGCGGGGCTATTTGTTTCTTTGGGACACACCTACATACTATCTAATGAATGGTCGGTTCAAGTGAATTTCGAGGTATTAGAAATTAATATCGAGAACCCTTTTGTGTACCAAAGGTTCTCGATACAACTTTTTGGTTTTCGCTATGCTACAACTAAAAAGCCACTCGAACTGACAGAGGTACTATAACATACTTATTTACAAGAATTCAACAGATTGCCAAGTCGCGAAAAACTCCTCGCAAAGACAGAATTAAAACTGAGTACTGCTAACTGAAACTGCCTACTGATACTAAAAACTTGTCAACCAACAACCAATTCCCGTACTTTGTACTTAATACTTCGGACTTTGTACTTAAAGAAAAATACCCAAACCCTTCTCGTAATAGCACTTGTATGGCCAGAACCCGCTTCTACGGCTGCGGGAGTGCGAATGATGCAATTGTTAGAGGTATTTAAAAAGCAAGGCTATTCCATAACCATTGCTTCTGCTGCTTCTAGGTCGGAGTATGCTGCTGATGTTGAACTTTTAGGTTACAACTCGCAGGATATTAAAATGAACGACGCTTCGTTTGATGTTTTTGTAAAAGATTTGCATCCTGATGTGGTGTTGTTTGATCGTTTTTTGACCGAAGAACAATTTGGGTGGCGTGTGGCTGAAAACTGTCCAGATGCGCTCAGAATTTTAGATACCGAAGATTTACACAGCCTACGTCATGTGCGAGAACAATGTTTTAAAAAGGATGTTCCGTTTACTACAGATGCATGGTTGATAGATGATAAGACCAAACGCGAAATTGCGAGTATTTACCGTTGCGATCTGTCTTTAATTATCTCTAGCTATGAATTAGAATTATTGACCGATGTTATCAAAATAGATGAAAGTCTATTTTTGTTACTTCCTTTTATGGTTGATGAGATTACCGATGACACCAAATGGAACTCATTTGATGAACGAACCGATTTCATATTCATTGGTGGCGGAAAACATGCGCCAAATATAGATGCGGTTAAATGCTTGAAAACTACTATTTGGCCATTAGTTCATAAACAATTGCCCGAAGCCAAATTACATGTGTATGGTGCTTACTTGCCTCAGCAAATTTTAGAAATGCATAACCCTGCAACTGGATTTCTAGTACACGGTAGGGCAGAAGCTGTTGATGATGTAATGAGTGCCGCTAAGGTATGTTTGGCTCCCTTACGTTTTGGTGCCGGCATTAAAGGGAAATTGATTTCCGCCATGCAAAATGGTACGCCTAGTATTACTACGACCCTTGGTGCAGAAGGCATGGCCGGCATTTTGGATTGGAACGGTTATATAGAAAATGATCACACCGCTTTTGTTGCAGCAGCAGTTCGCTTATATACAGTGAAAGATACCTGGCAACAATCACAAAACCAAGGCAAAACTTTGATCAATACGCTGTACGCTAAAACAAGTTTAGAAAGTGTATTTCTAGAGAAAGTAACACAACTTCAAA
>TARA_R110002033_G_scaffold171207_1_pt1 | contig 34194 bp, 22 predicted proteins | sample TARA_R110002033 | Tara Oceans TARA_R110002033 (sample SAMEA4397051) | marine metagenome | biome: Polar Biome; feature: [SRF] surface water layer (ENVO:00010504); material: water (ENVO:00002006), including particulate matter (ENVO:01000060) such as... | depth 5 m
GTCGGTGGTTCGAGTCCACTCGGGTGTACCATTTCTTGCTTTAATTCAATGCTTTACCTCATTAAAAATCACTTTACTCTGTGCCCAAACCAAATTAAAAACTACTATCTTAAAATTTATTCAAACAGGCACAACATTTCAATCAATAAATAAATTGATATGCTTATACGCGGTAAAAATCAAAGTTAACATCATTTGTGCCCAAACTTGTGCCCATGTGCCCAAATTAGTTTTTAGAAGTGACTTGCTGTGACCCCTACCCTAGTTAGTAAAAATTGAACATCTTTCACATAACCGATAGTTTCTATTTATACAATTTGACGGCTTACGACTAAACTAGAAGTTACTAACATAAAGGTGTGTTTTACAATTAGGACATGAATTAGCCATGTTTTTATAACCAGTAAATGTGTGTCCGCATCCTAAACATTTACATTTTGAGAGTTTATGCGCAGGTATTGTAAAATGATTAGTGGCTGATTTTTTATTTCGAAGAGCTTCATCAATTTCGTTATTTCTGTCATCTATTAACTTATCCTCCCTTGGGTGATAGTACCAAGATTTAGCTTCAATACTTGATTTCAACCAACCTAACAATTGTGTCCTTGCAGTTCCAAGCTGATCTTCATCAGTAAAAGGTTTACGGTAGAAAATCTGAGTCAACTTTTCGAGGTCAAAGATTAATGCTCCAGCTTTAGCATTTTTTAACAGCCGTTTACTAAAAGGAAACTCTCTACCACGATACGATAAATATACGATTAGCGTTGCAGTTCCAAAATTAAATATTACATCAACTTGTTGCCCTAGAAAAATTGAGTCAATACTGTAGTTAACTTCTCGGGTGTTAATCAATCGTTCACCTGTAATTGTGACTATTGAATCAATTGAATTATTTAATTGTCTGGGAACCGTGATATGTTGATTGTAACCTGGAACTTTTAGTGCAAGACCATCAATAAATAATTGATGAATCATCATCCGTAAAGACACCTGAAATGAGAATTCACAATCAACTATATCTTCTTTTGAAATATTTCGAGTATGGTGCGCAAAATGCCATTCTCGTTCATCACCATGACGTGCAGATAAAGGCAATTTGCATGAAGGACATACACAATTACAGTCTAGACCACGTGTCACTTCTGCTACGTCTTTCCATTCGCCAGTGTTTTTATCTCGTCCAAAAGGTATACCAAGCAACATAAATCAATCCTTTGACCTTAAGATCATTTAATTTGAAGCGTAGTGTGTTTCTTATCAAAAAATATTGATAATTCTATGATTAATATTAATTTAATCGAACTTATCAAGTAAACTATATTATGTGTATTTTATTGAATTCAAGGATGAACAAAGACATGAACCATAAATCAAAACAACATCGCCAACTTATCAACGAAATTCTTGAGAGTGATGCTTTACATGCCCACCAGGTTGATGCGGCTACAAAAACATTTTCAGCTCTTACTGGAGCTGTAAGAGCTGTTGTTACCGCTGCAGAAATGCAAGCTGGAAAGTCTGGTATTGCTCTTGCCTTATGTTGCTTACAGCGTTTAAGCCTTAGCGATCAAGAGATCTGCGAAAGAAAACATCTTAAAGACACACTCTATCTCGTGACCATGCCAGATACAGCGTTGAAAGAGCAAGCTGAAGATGACTTAGTACTTGCGAAAAATGTCATCGTTAGCAACTTTGTAAATTTTGAAAAAGCACTTGAGAACGAATTCAAAGGAAATCCACCTAAACTCATAATTATTGATGAATGTCACTACGGTTCAAATGTTTCAGCCGTTCGATATAGCAAAATTTTTGATTACTTAGAGCAGGAAAATGACTCATGTAAAGTGGTGTTCATTTCTGCAACCCCTTTTGGTGCATTGTATGGCGCAGAAACAGAATATGAAGAAGCTCTAGAGCTTCAAGCTGAAGCCGAATCTGAACAAGACAACAAGCTATTAAAAGAAGCTAATGAAATTGCTGAAAAAGCACTAAAAGATTCTATTCTTCGCCGAGACTTCAACACTCGCTTAGTTTTCCACAAAACAAGCAACGAGTACTATGGCGTTAGAGAAATGCTTCATAATGGTAAAGTTCAAAGCTTAGAAGGTGACAGCAGAAACTTTCTTTACCCTTCTGATGAGCGAGATGCTTTCATTAACCAGTTTAAAGCACATCAAGGCGTAGGTTGGTCTTTAGTTCGCGTCCCGGCAGGCAGTGCAATGAATGCTAAAGAATTCATGATCTCACAGGGTGTTGCAGAAGATTCAGTTTACATATTAGGTAACTCTCTGAGCGGTGTACCTGAAGATGAACATTGCAGTATTGAACGTTTTAAAAAAGAGTTTGATGATGCACAGTTATTTGGAGATAAACTAATCGCAATTACTGTGGCTGGAGCAAGAGCCGGAATTAATTTTGGCGCCATGATGAAGAATAATCTGATATCAACCTGGGACAGTACTGTTGCAAGTGTCGCTGCTGTCGTACAGGCTAACATTGGGCGAGCTTGTGGTTATCATGGTAATAACTCATCTATGCACTATACAAATATAAATGCAGCTGAAGCTTATGCTGCCATTTTAGACCATCTAGAAAAAACATGTTCAGAATCAGCCGCTTCAGATTTCGATGGTTTGAAAGAATTTTTTGAAGATGTTTGCCAAGAATATCAAGTAAATGGATTAGATGTTGGACTGACTATAAAATACAAACGCCGTCGTCCCATCGGAGATGTTGAAACTTACAAGACCAGTAATTACATAGCAGTTCCCGCAAAGTTACTAGACCATGATTCAGATTTTAGTCACTATACTGACGACAAGCATATCTTGCAGGCCATTGATTTAATAAGGAATGAATTTACTGCTAAAGGTGCTCCAAGTGTTAAAGGTAATAGAGCCATGCGGGGCAAAACCAAAAACTGGATCAAGGCGCATTGGATCAATGGTGACAGTTACAACAACCCAGAAAAAGCTCGAGTAGATGGCACACAAAAAGAGAAAACCATTATGTACACGCAGATGCTTGATCAAGGTGAATATCTTGAATTTAATCGCGTGGTAGCACCAGGCTCTGGCGAGTTGTCAGAAAACAAACTCATTACAGCCTCTATATTTAGCATCTACAACATATCCCGTAGGCAGGTTGATAAAAAAATCATGACTACAGAGGATGTGTGGGAGATGTGTGATCACTTCGGTATTGAACGAGATGACACAATGTTCGTTCTTTATAAACGTGGTGAATATGATCTAGAACGTTCACTGGCAAAAAAAGAACACAATAAATTACCAGCAAAATCAGGCGAACTCAGTGATGAATCTCATTTCTCTGATGCCGCTGAACTGACCTACTAAATATAAAGGGGGAGCTCTCCCCCGACCTGATTTAAGAGTACTGACAATGGCGCAAAAGCATCGGCACTATGTTGAAAAAGCAATTCAAGAACATACATTTGAACATCAGCGAAATGCTGCTCATAACACATTCTCTAAATTCAATACGGGCTCAAGAACGGTTGTCATTGCAGCAGAGATGCAATCAGGTAAATCTGGGATTGCTTTAGCATTAGCAGGGTTACAACGACTATCACTTTCTGATGAATTCATTCGCGATAGAAAAAAGTTAAAAGATACACTTTACCTAGTCACCATGGCTGATATAGCCCTTCAAGAACAAGCTAAAAAAGATTTAGCTCCATGTAAAAATGTCGTTATAAGCAACTTTACCAATTTCGAAACAGCCCTAAAAGTGGATTTCAAATATCATCCTCCAAAGCTTATTATCATTGACGAATGCCACTACGGTTCAAGTAGTGACAGTGTCCGTTATGACAAAGTTTTCAGTTACCTAGAAAAAGACAATATTCATTGCCGAGTTGCTTTTGTTTCTGCTACACCATTTAGCGCCCTGTACGCTGCGGGTGCAGACTCTATATTGCACCATAACTTTAATACTTCCCTGGTATTTCATAAGACAAGTAGCGAATATCATGGTATTCGCCAAATGCATCGTTTCAACCAGATTATTAAACTTGACGAAAGTCACCGCGATTTCTGTGAAGAATCATTGATGAGAAAGCGTTTTATTAAGCAATTTAAAGAACATGTGGGTACTGGTTGGTCTCTCGTCAGAGTTCCAAGTAGTCAAGCAAAGTTGGCAAAACAGATCTTACTCGAAAATGGTATTGATGAAGACCAAATTCACATAGTTGGCCAAAAGTTAGTCGGTGTTGAGGATCATGAACTCTGCTCCATTGATGATTTAAAAAGGGAGTTTGAAACGGCGAGTCTATTTGATGAAAAACTGATTGCTATTACTGTCGCAGGATTCCGCGCTGGTGTTAATTTTGGTCAGGAAATGAAAGAGACATTAATCAATACCTGGGACAGTAGTATTGCCAACATTGCAGCAGTGGTCCAGGCCAACATTGGTCGTGCATGTGGCTATCATCAAAATACACAGGCAAAACATTATACCAATCTAGATGCGGTTCGAGCATACAGTGAGTTATTAGAGCATTTAGAGTCCCGAGATAAGGACAAAGAGTTTGAAGGACTTCAGGACGTATTTGAACAAATTTGTGCTAAGTATGATGTCCGAGGATTCGACAGAGGCACTGTTGTTACACCCACAGTAGAAACTATCGTAACCAGAAAGCTTAATGACTCAAAAACATACTTAACCAAAGGTTACATTGTCGTACCTGGTAAGCTTACTGATTCAGACTTCGATTATAGTGCATTGACTACAGACCCTGAATTACTAAGCGCCATTCAGCTTATTCGGCAAGAACTTCTCGACAATGATGGGCCATTTCGCAAAAAAGGTCGCGCATTACGTGGTGATCATCAAAACTGGATTAAGGCTCAATGGGTTAATGGTGTCACTTATAATGACTACACACCTAGTTGTGCTAAATCTAGGGCACAACATTTTACTCAGAGCTTAAATAATGGTGAATCAGTCGAATTCAACCGCATTGTTAATCCTGGCGGTGGTGAGAAAACCGAAGATAAACGAGTGATGGCCAGTATCTTTAGTATTTACAATTTGTCAGGTCAAATGGACGCCTATAAGCGTGCGATGGACATCGAAGATATGGCAGAAATTTGTACGCTATTTGATATCGAGCTAGATGACACGTTAATCTTGCTCTATCAACGAGGAAATTACTCTCAAGAGCTAACCGATTCGATAATACAAAACGATGAGACCTTACACAGTGGTAGGATCAAGCATAACAGCGTGTTTTAGAACTCAATTAGAGCCTGTAATAATAGCTTATAGAGTTAACATTGAGCCTGAAGAAGAATTATGAACACCCTCATAATTGCCACTTTACCCGTTGTTGCTCAACCCATTCCTCTTCTACTTTTTCCTCTGTTTTTTCCTCTGTTAAGCAATCATCCAACAAATCAACATGATGTTCTATATCTTCATCTGAGTTACGGTTATGTTGAAAATATTTACTAAATTGCTCCTGTAGATCTTCCCATTCCGGAACAATAATTTCATCAGGGTTACTCGGTGTTTCAATATTAACTGATTGTTTTTTTGATTCTAGTACAACTTTTTTATTAAGAACACTCGCAGCGTCTACATTAATTGATAACGCTTTCCATCCCCAACATACCTTCTTCTTATTATAATTGAGTACAGCAGTTCCGGCGACGGTATCTCCATCTATTATCTTATGTGTGAGCATCAATGACCGAGAAATAAAAATATCATCAGCAGTGAACCCCATACCGTTTGATTCACGTACACCCTGCTTAAATGTTCTACAAACAGAAGGACTTGGTTGTTTATCAGTAGAATGAGCTGTTAAAACTCTATATTTCAGACCTTGCTTGTTTTTATACCTAGCAACTTTAACCGCTATTGCATCGCCTTCATTAAACTTACCATCTGTTTCAGAAAGAGTTAAAATACCATTGATTAAACGGTTTACGATATAGTGAAGTACACGTTTTTCATTATTAACATGATCAACTACACCAATATGTTCAGCAAATATATCCCACTGAGTTTCACAGTCACGATCTTCAATTAAATAGACCTGGAACCTTTCACTCGCATCAAAGTCTCCTTTAATACTGACTCCGTAGCCCATACGATCAAATTTGTGCTTATTTTCAGGGACAGATATCTCATATGGTTCGCTTTTGTCAGGAAACTTCAAATATAACTTTCTTTTTGGTTTGTTCGGCTTATCTGGAATTGTAAATTTCTCACCGATACATGCTTGAATAAATGGCAAACCACTGAATAAAAGAACTTCAGCCTTCGCTACATGTAACTGATAATATTTCTTGTTAGATTCAGTTGCAGTAAACGTTCGATACCACTCCATTGTTTGAAGTTTTTCGACATCTTCAGGTATTTTTACACCTTCTTTTGTTTTAGATGCTAAAACTCTGTCTACCTCATGTTTAGCTTCCGCAAACTCCCCTAAAGAGGCCAAACTTTGCGCCATTTTAATACGAACTTTAGTGGTAAATTTATCATCTGTGTAACAGAGCAGAGCCTTACAATAACAACTATGTGCGACTGACTCATCTAGTTCTGCATTCACCTGACCGAGCAATGCCCAGGACCAATAATCATTAACTTTAGAACGGGTAACTTCTGTAGCAAACAACAATGCTTGATCACTTCTACCTAGCTTAAGAAGTATCTTAGTCTTGTTCAGTTTTAGCCAAATGTTGTCAGGAAAGCGTTCTATGGCATTATCTAGATGCGGAATGATGTAATTAATATATTGCTGGGAATCTGAAACAACAGATTCCTTAGCCGCCTGCTGAATGACTTTTTCAGCTAATGAGGCGTATTTCTCACCTTTTTCATTGATATAGGGCTCGTAATCTTCAGCTCTCAAATACTCCAACTGCCAATACATTAAAAAAGCGAGTAGACTAAAACTCGAGTTGCCTCCCAACTTAGCAGCAAGATTAAGAATATTAGAATGTAAAAGTGATGGTTTTTCTATCGCTTGAAGCTTTAAGTAATCGGCAAGTAACCTTTTCGTGTTAATCAGATTTAAGTTATCCTGAGTTAACGACTGCTTTAACAAGCGAAACAACTCCCATCCCAAGGAGGTTTGCACATTTAGGTCACCTGCCCCAGCCCTACAAAGCTGCCTATAAATATTTGCAGCTTGAAGGTGGTCCCCTTGCTTACTTAATGTCTTCGCTTGCTGAATTAGCTGACCGTTTGGATTACATAGTGACAGGGCATATTGAATCTGAGTTTTTAAAATTTCGTCGCTTGCTTCAACTTTTATTGATTGAAGTTGATTTGCGTAATAAGCAAGGTCTTGCTCATTACGTAACTGAGACTCACGCTTAATTAGATCAATTAAACACCAAGCAAACGCCTTAAAACTCCAGTCATCAGATTCATTGGCGTTAACCAGTTCAATTGCCATTTGGTAAGCTTCATCAAGCTGACCAGACTTACGTTTAGCAAAAACATCTCGACTTGTTATCATGCGCTCAAACCTTGAGTCAAAATATTTTCTACTTCTAGAACAAAATCGGCACCTATGCACTTATTCCTCAAAGTCTGGATCTTAGTGAATTGTTGCTTACCATTAAAATTAATGTCGATTACAGCCAGGGAGCTTCCTTTGCTGAAACTATAACGCAATGCCCACTGTTGTTCCTCTGCTGATAGTAATGTAATTTCGGTATTATTGATGTAATCCATTAATCGACTATGAAAAGCGACCTGGAAATCTTGAGAGAAACTGACAGCTTCTCTACTCTCAGAATTGAGCATTAACCCGACTTTAAGCGGTGAAAGCAAATTGACCAACTCACTGCTAAGAGGAGACATCGACGGAGAACTAATCTGACTTACTTTACCTTTAGCGTTATACCAAATATCAAGCCTTTCTATATTCCCCTTTCGATTAAACGTATAAGACTCCTGCCATTGATTGTGGCCTATACCTTCAATAACGATATCAGTTTGCTTCAAGTGGTCACGTACAGCTGCCAACAACTGCAATAAAAATGTTTCAGTTGAAGGGATATCAAAAGTATGACTTTCCTGTACTCCCGTTTCAATAGGCTCATCAATTGTGTGTTCATCAACCTCGTTAATAGGCTCTAACGTAGCATTATCAAATCCAGAGTAATCCGGAGCAGGCTTGATCATTGATTGTCCAATATAAGAAGTTGATTTCAAATTACTCCCTAACTTTATTTTTGGTGCTTCCAGTAAATAAAGCTTGCTCGCAGTACGCGTAATCGCAGTATATAACCAGCGAAAGTAACCCGAAGACAAGATGTTTTCGTGTGTTTTGCACTTAACAAAAACGTGATTCCATTCACTACCCTGCGCTTTGTGGCACGTAATTGCGTAACCAAACTTAACACGTAAAGCATTAAAATATGGGTCACTATAAAGTGTTTCTTTGAACTCGAGGCTTTTACGAGGTAAGTACGAATACCGCATGCAGAAATCAACATATAGCGCTTTATTTTGGTCTGATGATAACTGTGGCTGCTCTGAATAAAGTAGGGTCTCAGCAATTTTTGCTTTGAAAAAATGAGAGTGGCCATCTAGATCTTTAAAACCGACTTCCACATCACGGAAAGTAAGATTTATCTCTATTCGTTTATCTTTGCTTTTTGGATTTAGGATGATTTTTCTGGTCTCGGAAGGTCCAAGCACTTGACGTACCAATCCAAATTCACCGTTAGAAATAAAGAAACCATATCGGTCGCTGTTAGAAATCGCCATAATCTTATCACCAGCGCAAATCTCAGACTGCTGAGGAAAGAAGTGCTCTCTAATTCTTTGATTATATTGCAAGACATCTTTGTTCGAGCCAGCGATGATAATTGACTCCGCATTGATCTTATTGTGGCAAGATTGTAAGTACTTCGACATTAGCTCCGCATACTCTACCTCCTCTATATCCGCAATATCTGTCTCGATAGTTAGCTGATTGAATACCCCAGAATTCAGCGCTTTACGCAAAGCTATTGAGGTTTGCATAACGCCACTATTAGCTTTTTGTCTTACAACCTCAGTCAGCTCAAAGCTATCTGCTTTCAAGCCAAACTGACTATTTAGGTAATAAGAAGAAAGAGCTGGAGAGGAGCTCATACCGACCGGTGGAAGCTGAGCATCATCGCCAATGAAAATCACTTTCTTGCGATGATCATTATGATCAAGATTTACAAACTTTAGAAAGTCACTTAATAACTTACCAGAGCCACACCTAAAGAACTCACTTTCCTGATAAAAATCTGAAATCATTGATGATTCATCAACAATAAACACGGTATCAGCCGAAAGTTCATTGACCGCTATTTCGGCATAAACTTTATAGGTTTCTGAATCTAAATTTTTTTCATCGCTATATTCGACTAAGTCTTTGAAAGAATATATTGTTTTATGAAGAGTGTAAGCTTCGCAATTTGTTTTATTAGAAATTACTTTAGCCGCTTTTCCCGTCGGTGCAGCTAGCACAAATCTACGCCCAACGGCACGAAGATACTCAGTAAGACCCTTTGTGATAAAAGTTTTACCCGTACCAGCATATCCCTTAAGTTGGAATATATTATTACCCTTGCCATTCAAAAAACTGTCCAGTCTTTGAACTAGTTCAGACTGACCAGAGGTTAAATCATACTCAGAAAATATATCCTCTATTGAGATATTATCACGGGTTATTTCTTGCTCAAAGTCTATCGAATTCGCAGCAAGTGTTGCTTTTTCTTTGAAAGAGGACAGCTTAAGATCATCAACTTTTTTCTTGAGGTTTGACAATTCTATTTGCGCATTTTTTTCACTATTCTCCAGTGAAATCAACTCTTGCTTTGCAGCTTCTAGTTGGATCGTCAGCTCGTCATGACTTTGAGCTAGTTTGTCTATAGAATTCGGTTTCTCTGGTATTACAAAAGCTGGATGTTCAACACTCTGCTCGTCGCTGTATGTTTTATAAAGCCATTGCCCGATAAAATATGCTTCTTTAAGAAGCCATAATGCGTCATCTGTTGTTGCTTCGTTATGATGAACCGCTCTATTACCTTTCATCCTAATAGCATGCAGTTTTTGGCAAACCTCTTCACCAACAACATCGACAAACATTTGAGACTTTAGCTTGTCCAGCAAATTTGCTCTTGGCTCACAAGGTAGATTCAGCTCTCGATAGAGAATACCAACCAATGATTCACAGAAGCAACGGAGTTTAGTTAACGCTGATTGCGGGTCTGTATAAACATATTGTTCAGCATGCTGTGCAAAATTTGTCAGCTGTGGCCAACGACTTTCTAAAAGAGCAAAGTTCCTATTCATATCCAAGCCTTCTAACTCTCGCTATTTTTTAATATTCATCACCGGTGTTAAGCACTCTTGTAGGCTCAACCCCCCGTGATTGTAGTAATCACCACCGACATAACCTGCAATGCCAGGCGCCATAGCAATAGTGACACTTGGATTCCAATGCCAAGGCACGGTTAGTCCAGCTGAACCCATATTGTCTTTTAAAATAGCGCAACGAGTTAAGCGCTTTTTAACCGATGTTTTAGGGATACTCGCCTCAGCCAACTTGTTTGGCACCCAAAGCCAGCCGTGATCTGTTACCACCTTAATGCGCTTCCATCCAGCATTGAAAAGCCCTTCTATCCGAGCGGCAACATCATTAAGCACAGCATCAATATGCAATGGCATTTTACGTTGTTGAGCATGTCCCATGTTGTCGAGATCGCCGGTTTGCACCCAGGCATAACCATTAGGTTCACCGGTTTCTAAACCCTCTAAATATTGCCAACCTTTTTCAGCTAAGGCTTTTTTAAACTGATAAGCAGAAAACTCAGACTCTGTACCTAATAGAACGGGTGTAAAGTTTTCATTATCTTGAAGGCCCGACAATAGATCTGCCACCGGCGTAACCGCAGCTTTAGCCGTCGCAGTTAACGATGGTAGTGCTGCCCATTGCGAAGTTAAATCGATATTTAGGCCAAGCCGAGTTAATTTGGCTTCTAATAATTTCGCAGTATCAAAACGTAAACCATCAACAAAAAAGATCACCTCACTGCCAACGGTGTAATGTGAGGTAGATTCTTTAATTTGATTATCACCTGGGTAGCCATTTTGCTCCACCAAGGTTTGAAAATTCAATGTCACCTGCTCTAACCAAGGGGTATAGATAACCGTTAGTACATCAGCAATCACTTCTTGCTGGTGAATATCTTGCGCCTTAGCCATGGCGGCAATGGCCGAACCATCAGCCTGCCAAAATCGTTGTTGGTAAAACTCTGCCATCGCTTGAGGTGTTGTACCATTAAGGGGGATTTTTGTAAGCTCAAGCACAGCTTTTAACTCAGCTAATATTGCTAGCCATGGAGATAAACCTAATTGAGCCCAAACCCAAGATTGGCGTTGGTGTTGTTCGCTCCATAATCGAATAATAACGGCGGCAATATCATCACGCATCTTATCTTTTAGTGCTTTAAGCTCGCTCTCAATAGCACGTTCATCGCGGTTATTCTCAAATAGGTAATGCTGCGCTTCAAACGCTAAACCTGATGGCTCAACGTCAGTTAAACGCTTAACCAGTAGAGGGAGGTTAGATGCGGTATCAATAAAGCGCTGCCACACGCTTTGCCAAGCTCCGTCGGCTTCACATAACAAACTTAATGGGATATTCAGTTGAGTCTGAGTCGGTATAAAACCGTAATTCTGAGCACAAGACTGCTTGAAAATATCCCATTTATTACCCTGCCATTGGGACTCTTTCTCTTGGGGGTTATTCAGCCAACCCAAAATATCTTTAGCAGGATCATTTAACACAATCGCATAAAACTCATCCGCGGTGAGTTTCTTACCTTGTAAACGCTCTGCCGGTGATTCAAGAATATCCGGTAACACCTGAATTATCGCATCCAAGGTTTTTTTATCTTTAGCTAAATCTAGGCCTAAACCAACATTGGGATTGGTCAAAAATGACGATACGCTCCAATCACGGCCAGCCGAATTATACGCCCACCAGCAACCACGATATTGAAGTTCAGCTAACGGACGAAGATAATCAGGGCACTGCTCTATGGCACGTAAATCTTTGCGCCCTACTCCAGGTAAATAGATAATTGGCGTTTTACCAGCAGGTAATTTGCAATCCTCTAACATTCCCGCAATAGCACACTTAATCCATATTGCAGGGCCAGTGCGCTCCTCAGGCTTATACTCGCCAAGCTCAATCAACTCTGGCAGTTGTTGTTTGATAAACGGCATTGCAGACTGCCACTGCTTATCAATATCTGTCCATAAAATTGCCGCTGGAGCAACTTGCACAGCAGAATTGTAGGTAGCAGAATTGCGGAGTTGTTCGATTAAATAATTAGCGATTAACATCTAAATTCCAATGCTGTTTACAAATTTCAACTAATTCAATTTGTCTATGATTTAACACGTTTGGCGTCCACGTAGGCTCTTTAAGTACTTGGGTCGTCAACACATACGAAGACACACCATTCTTACCGCCAAAATAAGCCGTTTTCTTGCGATCAAAATCAAAGTTAGAAGCTTGTGAGTTTCTTCGTTGTGTTAACGGTACTAGATTGGCTAAACGATGGGTCCAGGTTTCTCTCTCTTCAGGATCTGGCCAATTACGTTCCCATTCACTGCTTTGCTCTACCGTTTGTGGTAAAACATGTTCGATAGTCAGCACTGTATGATCATATTTTGCTGCACCATCAGAAAGGAAAGAGTCAACTCTTAAAATTAAGTAGTTCCTTCTACGAGCAGTCAAATGGTAAACATTGCCGTCAATCGATGAGATAAACTCTTTAATTTCATCCCCCGTTAGATTTAACGATGCAATATCCGACGAAATCGTTTGCTCTATTTCAGCAAGTACTTCCCCATAACGTTCTATACGTTGGTTGATATTGGCCGCGCATAAATGGAGCTTGGCTGCTAGACGTTCTAATTTAAAAACAAAATCTAAAACTGCATCACTATCTGAACCAAATTTAGCGATGTAACTAATTGCTACGGGCAGCCAATCTGAGTTATCAATTCTATTCAACCAATAAAGCTTTTGATTAATATCACCTGCATTAATCGTTGACTGATATGCACAATCACGCGCAATTAAGTAAGCATCTGCAAAGGGAGATATCACATCATTAATCAATACTTCTGAATCAGGCGTTTTGGCTAGAACATGCTCTTTGAACTCTTCAAGTAAAGCTCGCTTAGCCTTGGTTTTCGCGTAGATCATGCGAATATAAGTAAGGAGGTCATTTAAACCATCCCTACCCGTTTCGACCTCTATCGCTTCCCATTTATCATTAAACTGATCACGCTTTAATTCTGTTATCTTCCCAATTGCATCAGCTTTAATCAGGTCAGATGGTAACAAATCTAAGCCACGATTATTGAGTACCGAGAACACACGAAATGCTGACTGTTGACTTGGTGACGTTACAGCAACCAAAAAACAACGAGTCATCAAAAATACCCCAAACTCGATTAGCTCATCTTCTGTTCTAAAACTTTTACGAAGATTATTCTGCAATAACAACGCATTCTTGCAAATATTAATCTGTGACTCATTTGCTAACATAGCCTCATCAAGCGCATTAAGTTCTTTAAACTTGAGCGCCTGTACTGTATTGGCAAAAAATGCTCTATCTCTCTGTCTCAGTGCTAAACGAGGTTTTGATGGAATACCTTGAAATTTCTTTCCTGGTTCCTGAATATAAGAAAAACATTCACTTCTTGCTTCGTCATCATCAACTAAGGAAGTCAGTGCAGCTATCAATATTGTCAGAGTGGTAAGTCGTTGCTGACCATCAATGACTATTGAATGAGGCTTACTGTCCTCTTTCACCAATACAATACTGCCTAGAAAGTAACTTTCATCCACCTCATGGCGATAAAAATCATACAGATCATCAAACAGTTCACCTGCTTGCTCTGTCGTCCAGGCATAAGGTCGCTGATAAGGAGGGATCTCATAGTCGAAATCTGAACTAAATATTTTTGACAGGGCATATTCTGCCCCTGTTATATTTTTAGACATCCTGTTGTCCTTTTACGTCCCTAGCCGCTTTTTTTTCAGCCAGCGTTAAATGGTGATCGTTGATGCGATCACCTTCTTTGCCGCCGTATTCTGCGCCGAGGTGGAACCATGGGGCTGAGGCGACGTCAGTGCCGCGGTCTTTTTTCCAATGGATATTAGGTGCCGCACGAAGAATACCAGCGCCTTTTTTACCCATATCTTGGGCGTACATAAATGGACGAATATTTAAGCGTACACCATCGTTTAAATCTGGGTTCCAGCCTATTGGCTGTTCAGCTAAAGGTTTCCAGCGCACGAAGATATCTAAGCCTGGTTTACCTGGCAGTGCTTCGCCTTCTAATATGTTTTCTAGCTGCACTTTTAGGTTTTCAGCGGCAGACAAACGAATGTCGGCCCCATCGATACCATCGGCGATACCGCGTTTTTGGGTACTGATCCAATCATCGAGGTATGTATAGATAAGACGTTCAAGGCCTTTATAGTCCAGCTTGTGATAATTCACTAATGCCGAAAAGCCATCTTTTAAGCCATCCCAGATTTGCCAGATGAAAGGTCTATGTTGGAACAGCTTACAATGTTGCTCAAAAAACTTATCTCGCAACCAATCATCTATGCTGGTGGATTTCACCGCCTTAAGTAGATTAGCTTCAACCGAGTTTGACCAGGCTGAGCCATAGGCTTTTTGTAATATAGCCTCTACACGTTTAACCGCATTCATTTCACCACGAATAGCAGGGATACATACAATGCCATCGTCATCGACTAGGCCATCAAAGTCAGTATTTTTTAGCATAACCTGACGCATTTCAGGTGCCAGTTCCATATCCTCGTCTAGCTCAGCAGGCCATTGGTAGCCGAGTAAACGGGCGACGGCGACTTGCAGTACGGTATCATCCTGGCGAAGTTCACTCACGGCTGTAGTTTGAGTTTCTTCATCCCAAATTACAGATTCGCAAGGGTGGCCATGGTAAATCAATTGAACAGGATCATCTGAGTATGGTTTTGGCAAACCATTAGGATAATTTTCTTCGCCTATTAGACTCCAACGTTCTTTATCATACGACACTTGAAGAAGAGTTCTATTCGTCACTTTAATGGTTTGATCTAACTCTCTAACGTCGTCATGAAACTCATCTGATGTAATATAAGAAAACAACCCTTTATCCAAACCATTGTCCGTAAAAATCACTGCTACATTATTATCAAAATGCTCACCGAAATATGGAGAGGCTCTCAGCGAACGCATTCGATTTATAGCAATACCATGTTTTCCCCAGGCTCGATTCCCACTTTCATGCATATCGTGTAATTGGTTTCGAGCTAAATTAGCATAGCTGTGTAGACTTCCTTGGGCATTTTCCCAAAGTAAAATCTCTGATATATCTCCATTGAAATTATCTGAGTTATTACTTCGTCTAAATGGGACCCAATCACGTGAAACTCCAGATAACTCTACATGTTTCCGAGTAAAACGTTCAATATCACCGGTAACAAGACCTTGGTAGCATTCAGCTACTTTTTCGATATTGTCAAAGCTAGATTTTGAACTAAATCCGATTCGCATGTTTGGGTTATTTAGTTGATCTTGTTTACTCAAGATCACAGGCAGAGTTTCAACTAAACCTACACTTTTAGCATCTGGCGAATCAAATTTTGACACATCGATTGATGCTATGGTGTCAGAATAATTGCCTTTACTTAAACAGATACATGCTGCAAAAGCCCCAGCCGCTGATGGAGAGCTGAAACCTTTTTCTCCTAATTTTGACAGTAAGTTCCAAGAGCATTCATTCAATAAGATTTCTCGTAACTCTTCATAACTAGATAAAAATAGCCAGTTCTGAGGTAGCACGATACTTGAAGAACCTTGCCATGTATTAAACTCACTCGCTCTTACCAAAAATACAGTTGCAATATCAGACTTTGCAGTAGAGTAATATAGATCACAAAAATCCTGAATTTTTTCTGACTGTTTGCCACGAGCTAAATAGGGCACATTAGTCACTACCCACTGATACTTATCAGCCAACAAACCTGCCGCTTTAGCCAATCCCTGTGCCGCAGTCTTAGCTTCATCACTTGCTTCGGATTTATTAGCTAGTGCATTTTGCAATAATTCCCAAGGTGGTGTTTGACCTTCGTCAAGCGATTTAGTCGGATCAATTAAACTTCCCAACGTCGGCGCGTCTTTAAAGGTATCTTGCATCCAAGTAATAGCTTCAGTAAGTGCTTCATCACCTTTTGCTAAATCATTCCACTCTTTCTGTGCTTCCGAAATCGACATGCCTGAGCAAGCCAGTTGCAATTCAGGTAATGCACGGTAGCCACCCGCACCTGGATATCGCCATGCTTCCAGTGCTAAGGCAAACGCTGCCAGCTCGACGCAGCGTTGATCTAGCTCTAGACCATGAATGTTATCTTGTAATACCGAATTGACCGCATCTTTAGCCGTTAAGCCTTCAAGATGCATGCGCATTGGCACTAACATTAAAAATACAGCAACTAAGAAGTGACCAGAACCACAACAGGGATCGAGGGTTTTTAATTGACTTAAATGCTCAGGCCATTTGTCAAAATCTCCAGCAGCACTCTTCCAGCTCCCCTCATTCTGTTCGCTGTCGGCACTTTTATCTTCGCTGTAGGCACATTCATCCTTAACAAAACGAAGGTACTCAAGCGGTACACCAGGAATAGCCGCAAGTTCACGTAGCTCTTGTTCGCTGTTAGCGCGGATTAAGTCATCGCTGCTTAAGCGGCGTTTAGCCCACCATGCACCTAAGGCGTTATCGAGCAAAAAGCTGACCATGTAGGGTTCGGTAAATAATTGGGTAACTGGGCTTAGTTCTTTGGCACCAATCTTTACTCCAGACTCATTCACCTGCTTTTTCTTTTTATTTTGCCAAAACTGATAACACCACCCCAGGCTGTCTTGGGCTTGAAAAGTGGCTAAATCTAACTCTGCGATGAGACTTTCGAGGGTATTGATATGGTTGATGGATAGCTTAACCGCAAATACTGGTGAGTCGGCACGGAATATTTGTGGCAACATTTTTTGTGCCAAACGCCCTGCCAGCTCCCAACCGTCTTTACAATCGAGTTCTTCTTCGGCAAGCTCGTTGCACTCATCCAGTGTTACCGGAGTACCTTCATACATGAGTAGATTATTTTGCTCAAGATAGCGGGCAAACAGCATGCGATGCCAATGCTCGTAGGCCATTTCATTGACCAGTGACTCGGTTTCTTGTTCGCTACCCACGAGCTTATCGCCTAACTGGCGAGCATGGGCGCGCAAAGTGTTACGCAGCTTACGCTCATCATCGGTTAAATAGCTGGGTGCCTGGGCCTCACCAACACCTAATCGTGTTAGTGCATCTGTGACTGCGGCTTCAACCACTTCACGAGCTTTTTCTACTGTAGTCTCTAATTTTTTACGTAATGCTTTATCGAGTGAACTGCGCATAGTTATCTCTTAAATTTGTTAGTCACAATTGTCTTGCCGCTAGTGTTTAGACACTATCAATTAGTTATTAGCCATAAATCGTTAGTCATATATGTGATAAACCCTTGCTTGTGTGATGAACACATAGAGCAAGGGTGAGCGGCTAAATACTATATAGTAAGTAAATGCACCATTTAAGATGGCACAACTGGTCCTTTGGCGAGCTCTGCTCGTAAATCTTTTTCGACTTTGTCCAGCCAGTTTTGTAGCTGGGTTTCATCTTCGATTAATGGCTTATTGAGTTTGTAATACCTAACTTTTGGTGTCAGCTCACTGATGGCATCTTTAAGTACTTGGTCGAAAATACTCGGTAGCGCGGCAGTCTTATCGCTCCACTGCTCAAAATTGATCTCATCGAGCGAGTCGAACACGCCAGCGGCATCACTGACATTAACTTCTGGCAACTTATCGAGATGGCGTTTTTTTAAGAATTCATTGCGTTTGGTTTCGTCTAGCTTTTGCCAGTTTTCATCTTCTTCTAGCTCGAGCATGCAAGCTTTATGCTCTTGCTGATACTCACCTAAGCGACTCGTCAGGGTATCACGCAGTGCGTTAACCACTTGCTTAAGTAGCGGGTCCACTGGGTTTGGATCTTGCAACAAGCTGCGATTAGCAATAATGGCATCACGCTCTTTATCCAACGCCGCAAAAATGGCTAAGTCTTTCGCGTTTTTAAGCGCAAGTAAGAATTCACACCAACTAGCCTGACGCGCTTTGACTTTATCGGCTAAAGCCTGCCAATCTGCAAAGTCGCTAAGTAATTGATCTTTATTATCGAACACCTGTTGTAACTGGTCGTTACCAGAATACATTTCTAAATCTGTGAGTAATTTAGTACTAGGCGCCATAGGTAGTGGTGCTTCACCACCAGCACGACGAGCAAGGTTACGGGCATTTATAATGGCTTGCGGAAGATTGGTTGCTTCTTCACCGGCATTGCATGTTTGATCATGCAAAGTACTAATGACTCCACGCACCTTGATTAACTGTACTTTTGATAAAGTGATATTTTCAGGGCGGAATTTTGTTTGCGATATAGAAGACCTGTCTAGTTTTTTAGCGTCTACCGCTCTCTCTTGGCTGTCGGCGGCGCGTAAAATATTGGCTGCTACCATAGCAAGTAGTGCACCATCGATAGTGTCTTTACTCCAACCAAAAGGCGCTTGACGGAAGTTATCGACAATATCTTTGCCTGGCTTCATTGAACCAATAAAACGTTTTATTTCGGCACACACTGGGTGTTTGTCGGCATCATCATTATGCGCTATAGCTTCGAGTGCATTGGCATCAGCATGCTTACTGGCACGCTCAAACACTTTAGCCCAGCCTTTATCATCGGCCATTTTAAATTTATGGTACAAACGTTGGCAGGCAATTTCACCGGCATTTTGAATTTGATCTTTTAGGTTTTCGCCTTCAACTTCTTGACCACCGGCTAAGCGAACTTGAATTTGCGAGAAGATATCTTTCAGCAATGCCTTTTTAGTTCGCTCGGCATCTCGTAAACGAGTCTCCATGGCATCTTTAGCTTCTTTGCCTGCGTCGGTAGTAGCGCCACCACGAATGTCTAACGTGTTCTCTGCCGCTTTTAGGGTAACTATTGCTTTTTGTAAATCACTACGGTGTGAGGGTGGCACATGAATAAAGATAGTTGCCTCATCAGGATCGCTACCCCGTGATAAATCATTAAACTGCTTCTCTGTTACTTCTGGTGCCCAAGCGCAGATTTTTGTATTTGCATCTTTAGGTAGTTCACCCTCAAAAATCGCCGTGATCATGCGAGGCTCTGCAACACTGCCTTGGATAATGCGTGCTTGAGCAATTTGCTGACGTACATAAGTTTGAAGTTCTTTAGAACGGTATGACTCCAGCATTTGTGGGTTACCGATTAAATCAGATTCCTGACGTCGGAATTCATCGTACCAGGCTTGGCTTTCAACCGTTTGTAAGCGGTACTCTTGCCCTACTGTGGTTTCCATCGACATGATCAAATGCTCATCCTCGAGCACTTTTAACATTTTCGGTACGATTGGGCGCAGTTTGTGTTTGTCTTGCTGTAAATCTTCTAATAATAAATCCGCTAGGCTGTCTACCGTTGAATGAATGCCATATTCGACATCACTCGGAAGTTTACTAATGAGTAAAATAAGTGCTAATAAGCGACCTTGTAATTGCTCATCTTCATTACCCGCTTTCTTACGGCTGATGGTTTCGTAAATGTCTTTTGATATCACACCTGTTTGTAGCAAATTAGTCGCAATTTGGTCGTATATAAAATCGGCGGGGACCACATAACCTAGCTCTTTTTCTGCGGTATTTTTAACAGCCTCATGTACCACACGTAATTGATTGCGCAGTTGAGAGCCGGTACCGGTTTTATCTAGTGCGGGAAGAATTCGCTCCCAAAAGCGACGACGGACAGGTAATAGTGGATAGTCTTTTACCATCCATTTTTCATCGTCTTTATTGTGTTCGATAGTACTACCACGCAAGTGACGTGATATTTCACCTAGGTTGTTATCAATAACCGCTTGCACTTGTGCTTCTGCCGAGCTTTTCTTTTGCAGAATAACTTTACGGATCACTGAATCCACGTCGGTGTCTTCAAGTTGCACCGGCACCTGGAAACGGCCTAATAAACGTTGCAAGTTAGACATACCAGATAAGGCACTTTGGCCTGTGGCGATAAACAGTAATTTAGATTTTAATGCGCTTGCACCACTACAGGTTTCTACCACTTCTTGAACATCAAACGCCCGCTGGGCATCATCACTGATGTACTGCTGTACTTCATCAAGTACGACAAGGGTTAACGGTAGTTCACCATCAACAGATATTGCATCGACTAAAGCTGATACCATTTCATCGTTGGTGACATCTTTTACAATAATGTATTGAGAACGAAGCATCTCACGCACTTCTTTGGCGTCTGATGCAAAACCTGGGATCGCGTCTAATATGGCGGTATGTAGTATTGGAGATACATGAAGGTTTTTAAGCTCTTTGTCCCAGCTATCGACACCGTCTTTAGCTGTAGCATTTGTTTTTACGTATTGTTGTACTTGAGCTAATACGCCTTCTGCTTTTAACCACATAACAAAACGTGCGAGATGATACTGCTCGGGCAAACCGACAGATTTAAAGATAATGCCAAGAAATGCCATACGCACTTGGTCACGAACACCGGCACCGAGTGTGCCTGATGCGGCATGTAAACCACCATGATTAATGGCTAGTGATGATAGCTCATCAAAATGTGCGACAATGTGAGGAGGTAACTCCACTACACTGCGTGCATTGCTTCCATCATTTAGCGTTTGGTTAGTCCATAAAGTACGAAGCATTTTTGCTAAGTGAGACTTACCTGAACCAAAGAATCCACTGATCCACACACCTGGTTGTTCACTATTGGTTTTAACCGCACTTAAGTAGTGACTTAAAATGCTGTCCATACCTTTAGCGTAAGCCCCATCGCACACAAAGGTTCTTAATTCGTATTCGAGTGTTTCAAGCGCGGCTTTTGAGTGATCGTCCTTGACTTGTGCAACACCATTGTTAGCTAAACGACTATTGATTGGGTCGTTTATAAAAATTTCACGGTTTAACATCCTTGATCCCTATGAATTAGCTGAAATTGCGGTGGCGTGATATCCCCAACCGTCCTTTGCATCTAGTAATTGAAAATTATTGTTATGTACTTCGCCCGGAAAAAATATCACCAAGCGTCCCTTTACATGTTCAGCCACGGCTTCAACAAGCCCTGATACTGAAGCAAAACCAAATAATGTACCGCAGCCTAACATTGCGATGACTTCATTTTCATCTTGGTCATCGACAAACTGTTTTTTAAGACTCTCAACAAGTTCATCAGCAAAGTCACCATAAAGCCCAGTAAGGTACTCAGGGTCTTCAAAATAGGTTTCTTTGTAATCTTGTTCAGACATCCATGTTTCAAAGCTGTTGGTTAAATCCAATAGCATCCAAGGGTGGCTATACTGGGTTGTGGCCTGTTCAAACTCGCCTATTCGGGCTCTTAGTTTTAGCTCATCTTCTTTGTGATAAACCAAAAAAATGGTTCGTTCATCCGCAGACACAGTTGATGGCCATGGAAGGCTAATATGACTTTCATAGCTGTTTAACAGTTTTGATAATCTATCTGACATTACCTACACCTTAGGTATTTCAATATTTGGAAACGTCACTTCAACAACTTCGCTAGCTTGCTTGAAGTTAATCAGTCCTCGAAGTGAGGCACTGTGAGCTAATTCAAAAAGCCTGGCTTTATCTTGGTTTAACAATTTGCACCAAAAGCTATCAAACATTCTCTGGCCAGATAGACCATTACAATGCGCGAGAAATAATGCATAGGCAACATGGATATAGGTAACTTTTGGTATAGCGCGGAATTTTTTTGCTTTACCGGTCAAATAACCTGCTTGGGTCCAAGTACCATTAATATTCTGAGCAAATGATTTTAGTGAGGCTGGGCTAAAGCGATCGGGATTATCTTTGGCCAAATGGGCTTCTACTGTTTCACGGGAAATATGTTCACCTGGCTCAAGATTTAAGATCAGTTCAGCTGAGCCTCTTAATATAGGGTCTCGTGCAACAGCAAGCTGTAACGCTAATATGGCGCGTGAATCGTCAGAAAGTTCCCACCACTTTCGCAAAACCTTAAACAACGGAATGTCTAACGAGATGCCATAGAGATCAACCAAGTGACGATAAGTCAGCTTACGTGATTTTTCAGTTGGCTTATGCAGAATATTAAACTCAATGATGTCTTTTTCGTAATCTTCACGAGTGGCGTTTTCTGGGCATGAAAATAGTAACAATGACAACTCTTCAATCATCATACTGCGTGCTGAGTGGACACCGTTCTTACCGAATTTAAAGCCTATTTGAATCAGTGTTTCAGATGGTTCCATATCTGATTGTAAACCTATGTTTAGTCGATTAAAAATTGCTCGACAAGATGCGTAATATGGTCAATATGATAACTTACATACCCAACAATTTCAGTAAAAACTCTTGTCAATTCATTGCTCAATGAACAAAAGGTAATCAAACAAATTTCTTAATGTATTTTAGAAAAGATTATTCTCAGTATTTGAAACGCAATTTTAAAACAAGGCTCAGAAATTAAGGCTTTACATGTTCAATGATGTCTTCAACTTTACAGTCAAAGTAAATACACAAAGCATCAAGTGTGCGTGTTGTTGTTGAATAATTGGTATTAGAAGACATTTTAGAGATAGCTGCCTTGTTAACACCTGCAGCCGTAGCAACTTCATCAAGTGTGATTTTTCGTTTTTCTAGTGATGATTTTTTAGCTATTAATTCTTTTAGGTTATATTTAATCATGTTTTTATATCTAAATATTATCAAAAGTATCCTTGCAAGAAACTTTAAATGTGGTTAAATTGGTTTAAAGTTTCTTGTGAGGATACAAAAATGAGTTTACAGTCAAAAACACTGCTTACTGCTAAAGAGCTTTCACCACTCATAAAATTCAATCCAGATTACATCAACAGTAAATTGAAGGACAAGGTTTTTTTTGAAGGAGTTCATTACATTAGGCCGTTTGGATCACGAAAAATTTTTTATGTGTGGGAACAGATAGAAAAAGAACTGTATCAACATACCAGATACCAAACTCAAAAGGTCATTATTCCTATGGCTAAGGGAGGTATTTGTCATGGCTAGTATCAGATCACGTAACCAAAAACTTTTTTTTGATTTTTACTATCAGGGTATTCGATGTCGTGAACAGACGTCTTTAAATGATACCAAGCTTAACCGTAGTCGGTTAGAGGGTGTGTTACGTAATATAGAAGCTCAAATCCGATTGGATCGCTTTGTTTACTCAGACATCTTTCCTGATAGTAAACGTTGTGAGGATTTTAAAAAATATGATGACCAAATCAAGTTAGTCAAGGAAAGTGAACCAGAACCGACAGAGCATTTACTGTTTAATATTCCCACTTTTAGTCAATTCGCTAGCGAATGGCTTGCTGAAAACCGAGTTCATTGGAAGATTAGCCATAATAAAAATGTGACTATGATTTTTGAAAAATATTTAATCCCTGAGTTTGGTTCATTTAACCTAGACCAAATAACACGGCCACAAATTATCAAATACCGCGCGAGTATTATTCAACCTAAGCGAAAGCATTCGAATAAGCTCAGTAATGATTGGATCAATCATGTGATGACACCTTTGCGTGGCATTTTAAATGAAGCAGCTATGCGCTTTGACTTCCCTACTCCGTTTATCAATATCAAACCGTTAAAGATTGATAAGACGGCTATTGAACCTTTTTCACTGGCTGAAGTGCAGTTTTTCTTGTCTAGAGTACGTGATGACTTTAAAGACTATTACATTGTGAGATTTTTTACCGCAATGAGAACGGCTGAAATCGATGGACTTAAATGGCAATTTGTTAATTTGGACCGAAACGAAATTTTGATCCAGGAAACGCTGGTTGACGGAAATGTTGAAACACCTAAAACATCGGCGTCTTATCGCAGTATTCAATTGTCTCAACCCGTGGTGGATGCACTTAAAAGACAGCGGAAAGTCACTGGCAATAAGGATTATGTATTTTGTAATGCTAATGGCAACCCTCTTGATCATCGCAACGTAACAAAACGTGTTTGGTATCCTGCATTGAATGAAATGTGCTTAAAAAAACGTCGACCATACCAAACTAGGCATACATGCGCGACCTTATGGTTAGCCGCAGGAGAAAACCCAGAATGGATTGCAAAACAAATGGGGCATAGCACGACCAAAATGTTATTTGAAGTCTATAGCCGCTATGTACCCAACGCCACAAGACAAGATGGAAGTGCGTTTGATCGTCTTATTGAACAAGTTAATTTTAATACCATGTTGGAGAATGTTGATGAATAAACCAATATTTGTCTGGGTTAAAAATATTCAATTTGGTGCACATCTGCCTACTGCAAACTGTGAATTTATTTCATCCAATAACGTGGTTAACGCAATTATGACAGCAGAAACCGCCAGGAACTGTCAGTTTACTCATGGTCTGGCACAAATGGTAATAGCACACGACTATCAGGGTAATACTGTGGTTTGTGCTATCAAACCTGTGCACATTCAATGCACTGAAGGGCAATTTATCAAAATGGTGAATTTTTCTCACAATAAGAATGAGGGGCTGGTTGGTCGATTTTTGAAACTGCTCAGTTTTGTGTCGGTTAAGGAGCTACTGCCTTTCGTCGTTTTTATCCTCAATAATGAAGAAGTACTTAAGCTATTCATGCGCTCTGAAGCCAGTTTTAAGCATCATCATTGCTATCTTGGTGGCCTATTTGAGCATAGTATTGAGGTAGCTGAAATGACTTATCAAAATGCTAAACATCTAGGTCATTCAGACATAGAGTGCCAAACAGGCCTAGTTGCGGCGTTATTTCATGATATTGGTAAAATCTACCCTGCACTCAACATGAACAATGAAAAATATTGTTCAGGCCCCCATGAGAGCTATACATTTGCCTTACTAGCTAAACCGCTAGGTGAATTAGGGAGTCGTAACAGCCGAATATTTTCGATGTTAACCGAGCTTTTAGCCGGGAAACCATACGGACACAAGACTCGCTACCCAATTGAACATGTATTAAAACAAGCGGATCGAAGCTCTGCCGAATCTAACTATGCCAAAATTCAATTTGACGCTCTACCGTCACATTATTATTTTACTAAAGTAAATGGCAACGTGATGTATAGACTCAATAGCTCTAGCTAAATCAAGGAGGCTTGAAAGGATGAGCATATTAATGAGTAGCGTAAAGGAGTGGGCTGAGAAAAATTTAAGCTCATTGAATATTGTTAGATAAAGTTCTCTTTTAATCGTTGTTTTTATACAAATGATGGGCAGAAAATAATATTGGGCATTAGCGGTTAATCCACAACTCACTCGATGAATAATCAATTCGACTGAAAAGAATTTAGCTTAAATTTAATCTAAATGATATCAATCACTTGTTAAGAAATGAGAAAAACCGCTTCGAAGGCGGCTTTTTAAAGAGTGGGATTATCCGAATATTCGACTCAGGTAATAGAGCATACTAAAGGTCGCTAAAAGAGATAGCCCGATGATAGTAAAAGACATTGCTACTGACATATTACCCTCTTACGTTATGTGGTTCCACTGCGTCTTGTAAAAAGCATAACAGCAGTCATCAAACTCCGAAATATCTGTTGTAATAACCCCTGCTAGTTCAAGATGTATGGCAAGCCAATTTCAGGTGATTACTGCAACTTACTTCATGGACTGCTCGTCTTTATCTTCAGCTTGTTTAGCCTTGAATGAATGAAAGATAATGATGTGATAAATACCCAGAGTTAAAGCACCAATGATGACAATGCCTATTGAAAACAGGGCGAGATCGTAACTCAAAAATTCTGAAATCATCATTTACCTCATTGACATGGATAGGCCCATTAAGCTTTAAACATTAGGACTAAACATTGAGTGCTAGTACAGTTAAATTGCTCACCCCATCGAATAAAACCTATATTCTGGCACAAATCCAAGGTGGAGACGAATTCCACAACTGAATCCAAGCAGGTACTGCGCAAGCTGTCATTGGCCTGGCTATACCGAAGCCTTGCGCTTTATAACATCCCATCTTGAGTAATTGTTCACCATGTTCTTTGGTTTCTACGCCTTCAGCTATCACAGAACGACCAAAAGTCTTCGATAATTCAATAATACTTTTTACAATCGCTTGATCATCCATATCTTCTAACATGTCAATTACAAAGGATTTATCTATTTTTACAGCATCCGTCCTCAACTTCCTCAAATAACTTAAAGATGAATACCCCGTACCAAAATCATCTAACGAAAAACATATCCCATATTGTTTACATTGATTAATAACGTCAGCAATATGCTGAGTATCTTTTATAATACTGGATTCTAGGATCTCAAATTCAAGTTGACCTGCTTGAAAATTATTGTTGAGAAATAAAACTTCATTTAATTGTTTTATAAAATCTTCATGTTGAAGTTGTAATGGACTGACATTCACACTTATTGGTATGGTTATTCCTATGCTGCGCCATTCATTGAGTTGCTTTATTGCCTGGTCAATTACCCATTTACCTAATTCAATTTCCATGGATGAACCTTCAATGTAAGGCAAAAATCGAAATGGTGGCAAAAGACCTTCTGTCGGATGCTGCCATCGAATAAGTGCCTCTAAACCTATAATTTCATTAGTTTTCATATTTATTTTGGGTTGGTAATATAAAACGAACTCTTTGTTATTAAACCCTTTGCTTATGTATTCAAGTTCTCGGTACTGTTGCTTTATGGCTACATCATTTTCAAAGTCAAATTCATGTATGCAATTCTTTCCCTGCTCTTTAGCTCTATACATAGCCTGATCAGCATGTCGAATTAGTATGTCAGCGTAGCTATCGTCTTCAGGATAAAAAGTTACCCCAATACTCACTGTGACTGACAGGAGTTTATTTTTTATAACAAAATTTTCTGCGATTGATGAAAGAATTCGCTGCAAGATATCTCTTGCTTGTTGGTGACTGTCTAAATCATCAAGAATCAAAACAAACTCATCACCGCCAAATCTTGCAAGAGTGTCATGTTCTCGTATAACTGTTTTAAACCTATTTGCAACAAAGCACAGAAACTCGTCACCTATGTCATGACCATAGGCATCATTTACCTCTTTAAATCCATCTAGATCTAAGAAGGCTATTGCTATATTTTTATTATATCTCTGAGCTTTGATAAGCGCTTGTTGCATTCTGTCAGCGAGTAGATTTCTATTTGGTAAATGTGTCAATTGATCATAGTTTGCAGCATACTTTAATTTCTCATTAACTTCTTTTAATACCTGATTGCTTTTTTCAAGTTTGCGTTGATTATTTTTTTCATCGCTAATATCTTGAAAAATACCACTTATTTTTATAATAACACCATCAGAATACGTTATATTACAGGTCGTTCTAACGTCAATAAGTTGTCCTTTTGTTGTATAAGTCTCAAGCTCTAAGTCATATTCTTTACCAAGTTTAATTGCTGCATCAAAAGCATCTTGAAAAATCTTTTTCGAATCAGAATGTAAATAACTTACAACCAGCTCGATAGTAGGAGTAAATTCTTGAGGAGCAGTTTCATAAATTCTGTAAGTTTCATCTGTCCAAATCAATTCACCATTATTTAAGTTGAATTGCCAACCACCTAATTTTCCTATCCTTTGAGATTCTTTCAATAACTCGGTTGTGGTAGCTAGTAATTCTTCCTGTCGCTTACGAAAATCAATTTCTTGGTGTATTCCAATCATGCGAGTGGGTTTACCATCAGCATCCCATGAAATAGCTTTACCTGTAGACAATATCCACACGTAATGACCATTTTTGTGTTTTAAACGAACTTCTAACTCACAAAGGTCACTTTGACCTTGACAGTGATAATCAAAATTTCTAATTGCCTTAGGCAAATCATCTGGGTGAAGTACATCTATCCAAGTTTGGTAATCAATTGGCATTAGCTCAGATAAGCTATACCCTATAATTTCAGCCCAACGTTCATTACAAACAAGACCATTTTTCTCTACACTCCAATCCCACACCCCGACTTTGGTCGCATCTAAAACTAACTCTTTAACCTCTGTGCTTATCTTATTTTCGTGCATGGTTTATATACTTTTTAACAAAAGTGTGGATTGAATCGGCTTTAAAAAGAACAATTTTTTTGTTAATTGATCAGAGTTCATATTCCTGCTTTCAATATTGATACAAAACTTGGTGAAAAAACGAATAGTTACTCCACAATATAAGATAGACTTCAAAAATGTCAAATGAGGCGGCTTTGGTCTTGGATAATGTTAGGTATAAGAATGTAGGCCTATCGTCATAGGTAGTAACAACGCGCATTTAAACATTAGGTGAATTACCTGGCCCAGGATTTATTGTTAATTGCTATTCTCGATGTAATCAAAACATATCTAACACTTTATCGCAGGTAAACTTTTCCAATTTGTCGTGTACTGTGGTGTGAGTAAATCACGTCGCATCGACCATTTTTGTTCTATCCCTTGAGCGGCTAAGAATAAGGTATCAGTGCCATAACGCTGGTTAATGTCGTCTAGGGTTTGCATCAATGCAGGATTGGCTTTAGATGAATTAAACATGTCGAGTTGAGTGTGTTTTTGAGCGCTTAAATCAAGCAGCCCTATCCCCATTCGGTAATATCTCACTCCTGGCCTAAAAAGTCTTGGTGCCGCCATGATCATTGCCTGGGTTAACTCTTTTGTACAATTTGTTGGGCAAGGAAAAGACACCAACACTTTAAAGTTTGCAGGATGGTCATCATAGGGTGAATTACTCGCAAACATCATCATGGTTTTACAGTGTGATCCTTGTCGTCTGGCTTTTGCAGCAGCAATACCAATATGTTTACTCAATGCTTGCAACAAAGAATCGTAATCTATAATTCGCTCACCAACGCTGCGAGTCGAGAATATTTGCAGTTTATCTGCCCTTGCCTCATCCCATTGTTTACAAGCCAGTCCATTTAATTCACGTACAGTTCGCTCGATTTCAATACTAAATTGTTTGCGGGCTAACCCTGGAGGAATATTGGCAAGCTCTAATGCGTTTTTTATATCCATCAATGCTAATTTTTGACTAATACGACGACCAATGCCCCATACATCATTGACATTCATGGCACGTAAAATAGCCAATCGCTCATCTTCATTGTCAATGACGCATACACCTTGGTAGCCAGGCAATTTTTTGGCTGCGTGATTAGCTGCTTTTGCCAACGTTAAAGTTGGCCCCATCCCCACACACACGGGTAATCGAGTTTCTTTCCAGACAGCGCGTCTAATGAGCTGACCTTGACTTCGCAAGCATTTAATTGCTGGATAGCATTGTTTAAATGACAGAAAGCTTTCATCAATGGAATAAATATGTTGCTCTGGCGCAAAACGGCCAATAATGTTCATCATTTTCACGGATAAATCAGCATAGAGTTCATAGTTGCTTGAGCAAGCAATCACTCCTAAGCGCTGACACATGCCTTTAACTTTGAAGTAAGGAGAAAACTTAGGTATGCCAAGTTCTTTGGCTTGCCGATTTGCAGCCACAATACAACCATCATTGTTACTTAATACAATAATGGGTTTACCACGCCAATCAGGCCTAAAGACTTGCTCTGCACTGCAATAAAATGAGTTAGCATCCACCAAAGCAAACATGTTTCACTCTCCTTACTTACCAGCCAGTAACGGGCTTTGTCGATGGCACCGTATTGAGCGGATAACCACGCCTTCAATACTGAAAGAGTCATAATCATTGATGGGTTGAGGCTGATGATTTTCATTGGATGACAGTAGCTGTCTGCGAGGTTTATCAAGGATTTTGCATACAAACTCACCATTGAAATTAGCCACTATAACATCACCATCTCGAACCGTTTCATGCCTGTCCACTATCAATAAATCACCATAGAAAATTCCCACACCTTGCATCGAATCACCAGTGGCCACACCAATGAATGTGGCACTAGGATGCTCTATAAGTAGCTCATCTAGACTTAATGCTAACTGTAAATATTCTGAAGCTGGAGATTCGAAACCAGTAATACCAGCACTTGCATGAATAGGGATAATCCGCATATCTATAACCACTGTACATTTGTACAGCTATTTTATGCGTTCTAATTTTTATTGCTAGATCTTTAATGTTTTTTTCGCAGAAGGAATCTCTTCAAAAATAAGACCAGCATGCGCCAGTCATAATATCTATCTGATTATATTATTAAAGTTTCTATGATGAAGGTAATGTGTTCGTTTAGCTTGGAAAATTAAGAAGAGGTTATTGCTTTTGTTGTAACGTCTCCAAAATATTAGTGATGTGCTCGCACCTACTTGAAAAACACTAGGAAAGCATCTTCTCAACTAGCAATTTCTCTCCTGGTACGAGGTAATTCAATATTTCCATGCTCAACCTAAGTAAACTAACTTAACAGTTCAACCCCAGTATTTTTATTGAATTTGCTGTAAGGATGTGACATTAGCTGCTCGACCTTCGTCAAATGGAAGTTCTTCTGACATTCTAGTTTCCGTCCTACGCTGAATGTGCAATGTAGTCATTGACTGCATTTTCTACCGCAGCATTCAAACTAATGCTTTGCGATAGCGCTATTTCATTCAGTCGAGCGTGAACCTCTGGCGAGATCCGAACGTTGAATTTGCCAGAGAAGTTTTTATAAGGCTCAATGCCACGCTCCTGACACATCTCTAAAAAAACGCTTAATGACTTCGCGCCCTCGGCTTCCAATTGATTGATGCTTTCACCGTAGAAATCCGCGCCGCCGTTTAACCCAACGAACTCTCCACGGAATGTTTCAGCGTCTGGATCAAAATTAATAAAGGCTTTTACCCCGTTGATAATCATTAGATTTTTCATGCTTTTACCCCGTTTCTTTCTAACCATTTTTTGACGCTTACCACTGCGCCTTTGTCAGTTTCTTTATGAGGATGTGGGCGGTGATATACCTGAACTTCACCAAACAGCACCACACCAATTCGAGAACCCTCACGTTCCTCTATGTCTGCCCCTAGAGCAATAAACAGCGCTTCAATATCAGACCACTTGATAGAACCGCTGACAGGTCTAGCAAAAATAGCCGCTAACGTTCTTAAATGTTTTTTGTTCATAAAGCCTCATAATCCGTTAAATTCATAGTACCACTTTTTAGTATCACCTCAAGCGAATTTGATACTATTTTTTAGTACCATCATTAAAAGGCATTTGCAGCTATAGCCCCCATAGATACGTGGTCAGTTGTTAGCAGCTTTGGCGTGGTTTCGAGTGTGCGATTACCTAGCATGTGATGTATGTGGGCAACATCGAAGCCTTGGCGGTGAAGCTCTACAGCGAACACTCTGCGGCCAGATATCACACTTGGCGACTCGTGTACGACCATAATAAAGTTTGATAAAAATTATGGTTGTCATGAACGGTAATACCGCTATTGTTTGATAATTTATCTGAGGACGAATATCAGTTTCTGATAATTAAGTTTGATCATTTTCAAACTCACTTTTGGACAAAAGCGGGTTGGAAGATTTGTTTTTATAAAAGTTTGCCCTAATCAGACTAAATTTTAAAACTCAATTAAATTTTCATTGGCGTCAAAGGTTGACTACAAGTGCAGATGATCCAACGAGACGCCGCAAGCACCTCCATGTGGGCTTAACCAAAACATCCTTGTTTTGGATACTCGCTGGCTCATCAACACCTGAACTTTTGTTTCTTCGATTAAGCTTCATTGATGACTGTAGTAACGCAAGAGTTAAGTTGTTACTGGACATAAACGATTTAGGGAGCCGTTCAAGGGTTGCCCTGAAGGACTTCTTTAGAATAAGATAAATCACCGTACTGTTTTACCATACGGTACATTGATTTGATTGGGAGTTTTTTTATTGTTGAGCTTGGTAATAATCAAACAGTCGCTGTCTCACAAGCTCTAACGTCACTATAATTTCGTCCTTGTCTGGTTTTGTTTCTTTCTTAGTTATCATTTTGTCAAAATCACCATTGTACTCTGACGCAATAAGATTGAATGACGTTTCAGTATCTTTAAAGAACTCAGACTCAGCTAAGTTAGGGGTGTTATCAATCCAAGGAGCCTGTCCACTTTTTTCTAAGTTCGCATCATTTTCAATAACACAAGATAGTAGCTTAAAAAACTCTACATCGTCTTGGAGAAATACTTTCATATCGTCATCACGTAATAACATCGTAATATCATAAAAATGACGTGACTTTCCTGACAATTCGTTCTTATATGCAAACTTGATTAAACCCATTACTTTTTCTGTCAGTGTACGTGTTGATTTTAAGACTTTAAGTTTAAAATCTTGAAGCTCAAACTGAGTAATCAACTCATCTGAACCTTCCTGCGTTTTTAATACATATTCAGCAATAAGCGAGCGAATAGGATAAACATCTACCGGAACAGGTTTAGAAAATGAGTTGCACTCAATAAGAATAGTATTAGCCACCTCACCTAAATCACTATTTTCTAACATAGGGATGTGATATCTAATTTTATTAAAAAAACTCCCCCTCGTTCCTCTAAAGGTTTCATCTTTCCTCAAGCCTTGACTTGCAGCTTTGATGATATTTTTCCCTCTCGTCTGCTTTTGACTACCAGATAAACTCTCTGGATCTAAAATAACTAAGTCTATATCTTCAGAAAAGCGGTGGATCGCTTTAAACACTTTTGAAAGGGATGTTCCCCCCTTAAAGACAACATAATCAAAACAATTACTATTACTCAGATACTTCAATGCTCTGGTTAAAAAATAATCTTTAATTACATAGTCTTCTGGGATATTAAAATGTTCTGCAGTATCTTCAACGGCATCATAAAACTGCTCTTCGTTTTCATGTAAAATCATGCTAATTTCCACACTTTTGAAAATGATAGCCCTTTAGCAGCGACACCTACAGTATACTTACTGTTTTTTTCTATCAAATTTTTTAATGCTGTTGTAAATGAGAGTCTGGTTACACCCTCTTTTTGTTCATATTCAGAGAATAAAGCACCTAAAAGAGCTTTGGATGTTTTGCCTTTCAGCTCGCCCATTAAGAGTTTAAATGTGCGATCGTCTACATTATCCAAATACGGTTTTAAAGTAGGATAGACTTGTCTTATATCAATATCTTGCACTTTTTTTATATTATTTAGTATGTATGCAAATTCATAGATAGGTACAGTTACACAGTTAATATCTCTTTTCACATCACGCTTAACTCTGTAATAACCACCAGCAATTTTCAATTCTCTTGGTAACCGCTTGCTTGATACATACTCTTTAACCATCGGCACTTGAGTTGTTAAACCTACTTTGTTAAATAGTCCATCACCGACTTCATAGCCTGTTACTTCTTCACTGTTGGCTTTCCTAACTATTGCTTTTGTATATCGAAAACCTGATAACCTTACTCGATTATTTACACTCACACCAAAAGTAGATACCTTCGGCTTAGAATATAAACCATCGGAAACCTTAACTACATCAATCGAGTTTGTATAGATTCGATATAATGCGTCTTTAGTTGCTTTAATGTTTGATTTGCTGGTAGATAAATCTTCCACTGTAAAGATGGTACCAGGCACCATTTTATCGACTTCATTTCTAACTTGAGAAGCCACACTATTTCTACTCATATGATCCTCCTTAGAAATCAAAAAAATCAGCAAAAATCTTAAAAACCTACTCAGTATATAGATACACTTAATTATAAACCAGCAAAAAACATTAAAACCTACTCATAAAGCTCAGGCTTTTTAACTGTATTTCTCTCAAGCTTTGGATTTTATACCTTAAAGTTATTACAAAATTGAAACTGTAATGACAATCCGAATTTTCACTTTTATCATCGATCTTTAGTAAGTCTAACACTCCTCAGCGACTTCTCTTGGCTAAATACCGAGATTTCACCCATTCTCTTTAAAACTCAGTGAACTCATAATGGGGCAAGAAACGAGTTAGTTTTCTGACTTGGTTAATGGACCGGTTCAACTCTGAACTTGAGGGCGTTGAAGAAAATAGCGTGAGTCCTGAC
>TARA_R110002033_G_scaffold10172_1_pt1 | contig 34153 bp, 38 predicted proteins | sample TARA_R110002033 | Tara Oceans TARA_R110002033 (sample SAMEA4397051) | marine metagenome | biome: Polar Biome; feature: [SRF] surface water layer (ENVO:00010504); material: water (ENVO:00002006), including particulate matter (ENVO:01000060) such as... | depth 5 m
GCTTTACAATTAGGTGCAGATGATTATTTACCAAAACCATACGACCCAAGAGAGTTAGAAGTAAGAATAAAGACTATTTTACGAAGATACAATATAAGTACTAAAATTGAAGAGAAACCAACAAAAGTTTTTATTTTTGATGAAGAGAAAAAAGAGATAAGAAAAAATGGTAAATTTATTAGACTAACAGCTGCTGAATATGAAGTATTGTCTTTATTGATTAAAAGAGAAGGATTTATTGTCTCAAGGGATGATATCTTTGAAAATAGTGATTTATTAAATAGTGATTATGACAATATTGGTTCACTTGCAGTTATTATAAACAGAATAAGACATAAAATAGAAGCAAATCCCAAAACACCAAATTATTTGCATACAATAAGAGGAATGGGATATAAATTTTTACAATGAAAAAAGAGTCAATATTTTTTACAGTAACAATTAGTTTTGTTATCTCAATATTTTTAGTAATAGCTAGTTTTATAATATTAGTACTTCATACCCAAGATGATAAAGAAAAACATCTTTCAAAAAAGTATTTACCAGTAGCTAAGATGGTACTAGAACAACAAAGAACAAATGGATTGACTAAATTTTTTGTTGAATCTTTGTCTAATATGGATATGGAATTTATAAATGATATTGGTAAAATGAATGCCGTTTTATATAATCCCCAAACAAAAGTAGCATTAGAGAGAAGATATAGAACAATTTTAGTTAGAGTTTTAGATTTACATGGTGATAGTTATTTGTTTATAAAAAGTGATGGCTTAGAAATAATGTTTAAAGATAGTGACTATAAACATGTAAATCCATTGATATATCTAATAGTAGTTTTTGCAGTACTATTTATAGCAATTATTTTATCTTTTATTACAACTTGGAAAAGACTATATCCAATAAAACTTTTAAAAGATAAAGTAATAACTTTAGGGGAAGAGGATTTTGATTTTGAGTATGATACAAATGATTCGGATGAAGTTTCCCAATTAGCAATTGAGTTTAAAAATACCGCAAAAAAATTAAAAAATATAAAAGAGTCAAGAAATGTATTTATAAGAAATATAATGCATGAACTAAAAACTCCAATTACAAAAGGTAAGTTTCTAAGTGAATTGGAAAATAGTGATGAAAATGCTGAAAAGATGAGAAGAGTATTTACTAGATTAGAGTCTTTAATTAATGAGTTTACTCAAATCGAAGAGCTTATTTCCTCTACAAAAAATATTGTAAAAAATAACTATTTTTTAGATGATATTATAGATAATGCTACAGATATGCTTATGCTAGAAGATGATGTAATTATCTCTAAATACGAAAATAAAAAATTAAATGTAAATTTTAAACTTTTTTGTTTGGCTGTAAAAAATCTAATTGATAATGCAATAAAATATTCAGATGACAGAAAAGTAACTATAAAAACAAATAATCAAGATGAAATAATATTTGAAAATAGTGGTGAAGGGTTGAAATATCCCCTTGAAAAATACTTTGAACCATTTTTTGCAAATGAAAGTAAAAGTAAAAATAGTTTTGGACTTGGTTTATATATAGTAAACTCTATACTTAAAGCAAATAATTGCATACTTAAATATGAATATAAAGATGAAATAAATATTTTTAAAATAGCTAAAAGTGAACAAAAGGATAAATAATATTTGATATTGCAATTATAGGTGCAGGTGCTAGTGGATTGATGTTTGCAACACACTTAAAAAATGATAATGTTTGTTTAATAGATAGCAATGCAAAAGTTGGTGCAAAAATAAAAGTATCTGGTGGAGCAAAGTGCAATATTACAAATAATAAGGTAAGTGCTAATAATTACTTAGGTGAGAATAATTTTGTAACTTCAGTTCTAAAAGAGTTTTCAAATGAGGATTTAATAAGATTTTTAAAAAAGCAAAATTTAAACTTCAAACTCAATGAAAAGATTGTAAAAGGAACTTTCTTTTGTAACACTTCCCAAGATGTTATTGATATGTTTTTAAAACTTATAAAGAATAAAAGAATTTTTTTAAATACAACAGTATTAGATGTAGAGTATGAAAACTTCTATAGAATAAAAACAAACAATAAAATAATAGAAGCAAAAAAACTAGTAATAGCAAGTGGAGGTTTGAGTTATCAAAGCTTAGGAGCTAGTTCCATCGCTTTTGATATAGCAAAATCTTTTAATCATAAAGTAAATCCTTTAAATCCAGCTCTTGTTGGTTTCACAGTTCAAAAAGACCAATTTTGGTTTAAAGAATTAAGTGGTATTTCTATGTTTGTAAAAGCAAGTGTTGAGAACAAAAGTTTTGAAGGAAATATCCTTTTTGCCCATAAAGGAATAACTGGACCTGTGATTTTAAATAGTTCTTTATATTGGAAAAAAGGAAAGATGAGTATAGACTTTTTACCAAATAAAACTTTTAAATCCTTTCTAAAAGGTAATAAAAATATCTCCACAAGTTTTAATCTGCCCAAAAGATTTATGCAAGAGTTTTTAAAATCAGTTCAAATAGAGGATAAAGCAATTAGTAGTTTGACAAAAGAAGAATTAAACAAATTAGAAGTTTTAAAAAACTACGAATTCGCACCTGCGGGAAACTTTGGATATACAAAAGCAGAAGTTACAAAAGGTGGAGTAGAAGTTGAGCAAATAGATGTAAAAACCATGGAAAGTAAGCTTCAAAAAGATTTATACTTTATAGGTGAAGCTTTGGATGTAACAGGTGAACTTGGAGGATTTAATTTTCAGTTTGCTTTTTCTTCTGCTTATGTATGTGCAAAAGAGCTAAATAAATAGATTTATAAAGCTCTTTTTTTGTTTATTTTTAACATTAAACTTAATATAAATAAAATCAACGAAACTACTACAATAGTAGCACCACTTGGTAAAGATATATAAAATGAGACAAAAAGCCCAACTATCACAGCTAAAACTGCAAAAGATACTGCTAATAAACAAGTTATAAAAAAACTTTTTTCAAATTGCATTGCAGAAATTACTGGCATTATCATTAAAGCACCTATTAATAGTACTCCAATAATTTTTATGGATAATCCAACTGTAATTGCCACAAGTGAAACTAACATATAATTTAAAAAACTTACATTTATTCCAGAGGCTTTTGCAACTTCTTCATCAAATGCCACAAAAAGTAGTTTTTGATAATTATTGATAATGAAAAGAGCAGATAAAACTCCAAATATACAAATTGTCCAAATATCTTCTTTTGAAACAGCAACAATTGAACCAAAAAGATAACTAAATAAAGCTACATTAAAAGAGTTTGAAATTGAAACTATAATAATTGCAAGTGCAAGGGCTGAAGATAAAAATATTGATAAAATAGAATCAGAATATATATTATGGTTTTTTCTTAGGTATTCTATAAAAAGTGAAGCTAAAAGAGCTATTATAATTGCACTAAATGTTGTTGAGATTGAAAATAAAAAACCAAGTGCAACACCAAGTAGCGAAATATGAGCTAAAGAATCAGATAACATAGAGTATCTTCTTACAACTACAAAAGTACCTAAAGTAGGTGCTAAAATTGCTATAAAAATACCTGCTACAAAAGCTCGTATCATAAAAGCATATTCAAAAATTTCCATATATTTCCTTAGTGATGATGACAAACAATATTAGTGTCAATGCCATATAATTTACTCATTTGTTTATTATTTATTATTTCATGTGGAGTATGGCAGGATAGAAGAGTTTGGTTAATACATAAAACTCTTTTTATATCATTTACAATCACTCCTAAATCGTGTGTAACAAAAAGTATTGTGATATTATCTTCTTTATTTAATTTTTTTAATATTTCATAGAATTTTGCTTGAGAATTGGTATCTACACCTGTATTTGGTTCGTCAAGTATTAATAGTTCTGGATTACTTATAAGTGCTCTAGCTATCATTACTCTTTGTCTTTGACCACCTGAAAGTTCAGAGATTCTTCTATTTCTTAAATCGGTGATTTCAATTTTTTCCATAATAGATTCAATTTTTTTATAATCATTTTTTGATATTTTTGAAAACAAAGAAGTTTTATAAGCCAATCCAAGATTAATCACCTCTTGTACAGTAATAGGGAAACTATTGTCAATTAAAGTTGCTCGTTGTGGCACATATCCAATTTTATAATATTGTTTGAATAAAGATTGTTTGGTATTAAATAGTTTAATATCTGCAATATTAGGATTTATTAATCCTAATATTATTTTCATTAAGGTACTTTTACCACCACCATTGGGACCAATGATGGCAGCATATTCACCCCTTAATATTTCAAAAGATATATCTTGAAGGATATCTTTATATCCTAGGTTTTTTATATCAATTATGATATCAGAGAATTTTATTGACAATTCATTGCATCTTTTAATTTAGCTAAATTTTCTACCATAATAGAAACAAAACCAATATTTTCTTCATTTTGTTTTTTAGTTATATTTTCAACTGGACTTAGTTCATCTGTTTTAACATTTGCTTCATCAGCAATAGTTTTTGCTATTTTGTCACTTGCAAACTCTTCAAAAAATATTGTATGAATATTTTCTTTTTTTACTATTTTAATAAGCTCGGCAATTTGTTTAGCTGATGGTTCCTCATCCGGAGACATACCAGAAATAGAGTATTGTGTTATTCCATAATCATTTGCTAAATATCCAAATGCATCATGATTTACAACAACTTTTTTATTTTTACAACTTTTTAAAGTCTGATATTTTGTTTGCAAAGTAGTTATTTCTTTTAGATATGTACTTGCATTTTTTTGATAACTTTTTTTGTTCGCAGGGTCTTTTTTGATTAAAAGAGATTCAACATTTTTTATCATCTTAATATAGTTATCAAAACTTAACCAATAGTGAGGATCATAAACTTTACCATCTTCAAACTCTTTGTGAGTTGCTAATTTTACATGTTTACTCATATCAAATGTTTTGTCAGCTATTTCCATTGATTTTATAATCTTCTTACTCCACGGTTCCATAACTTGACCACTTGTTATAAAAATATCACTTTTTGATAAAACAACCATATTTTTTGGATTTGGCTCAAAATCATGGGGTTCTGTTCCAAATGGAATTAAATTATTTAGAATAACATTTTTCCCACCAACTTCTTTAACTACACTATATAGTGGATATATAGTTGTCGTAACTGTTAATTTAGCAAACAAAACTGATGATGCTAATATACTTAATACTAAAATTTTTTTAAACATAATTCTTCCTTTTATTTGCAACTAAGTTGCATTTAGTTTTGGAATAATACATCCGATTTTCTTAAATGCAACTTAGTTGCAAAAGGAAAGGTAAATTTTAAATTTAATCATTTATATTAGAATAATTGGATATTTTTATAAATATAAAACTAAGGATTAAAGATGTGTTTAGTAATATCAATGTTATCTTTTGTAATTGCATATAATTTTTATGATTCAACAAATTTAATTCCATCAATTATAAGTTTTACAATTGGTCTGTTTTTTCTTTTGCTTATGATTCGAAATATAAAAAATGAGAGAAATAAAAGAAAAAACTAACTTTTTAATTGATACAATCCAATTAGATAAATTAAGGGAAATAATTTGAAAATAGCATTTATAGGTGATATAGTTGGTAGACCTGGTAGAAAAATCATAGAACAAAATTTAAAAAAACTAAGAGCAAAATATGAAATTGATTTTGTAATTGCAAATGGTGAAAATGCAAGTCACGGTTTTGGCTTAACAGTTAAAAATGCAAATGAACTTTTTAAAGTAGGGGTTGATTTAATAACAGGAGGGAATCACTCTTTTGATAAAAAACAAGAGATGATAAATCTAGTAACAAGCCAAAATGTACTTAGACCTGCAAACTTCCCAGAAGCGATGCCAGGAGTTGGACATATGGTATTTGATGTTGCTGGTGAAAAACTTGCAGTTATAAATTTAATGGGAAATTTTGCAATGCCAATTTGTGATAATCCTTTCAATAAAGCAACCCAAATTATGAAAGAACTTGAAGAACAAAATATCAAAAATATTTTTATAGATTTTCATGGTGAGGCTACAAGTGAAAAAAGAGTCATGGCTATGATGTTTAATGGAAAAGTAAGTGGTATTTGTGGAACACACACCCATGTGGGAACTGATGATTTACAAATAGTTGATGGAACTACATATTTGAGTGATATTGGACTAACTGGTTGTAGAGACAATGTCATAGGAATGGATGCTAAAAATCCAATAGATAAAGCAACAACTGGCTTAGGTGGGCACTTTACAATTTCTAGTTCATGTAAGTCTATTTTACAAGTTCTTGTGATGGATTTAGAAGATGGTAAATCAAAAGATGCTTTTAAAATAAAAATATTATGTGATAAAGATGAAGAGATAATTACAAAGGCACTTTTTGAATAGTATTTTAAACTCTTTTGATTTATATATTTTTTTAAAAGAAAAGAATTTAATAGATACAAAGTATAAATATTGGTGGCCAACAAACAGTGATTTTGAAGTTTTCATAGGTGCAATACTAACTCAAAATACAAAATGGATAAATGTAGAAAAATCTTTAGAAAACCTAAAAAAACTAGAACTTTTGGATTTAGAAAAACTTTCAACAGTTGATACAGATATTTTAATATCTGCAATTACTCCAAGTGGTTTTAAAAATCAAAAGTCAGTAAGAATCAAAAAAATATGTGAAAATATACTTGAAGAGTTTGGTGACTTTGAAATTTTTAAACAAAATGTTTCTAGGGACTGGTTACTTTCTCAAAAGGGAATTGGGGCAGAAACTTGTGATGCAATTTTGTGTTATGCTTGTCATAAAGAAGAGATGGTTGTGGATTCTTACACTAATAGATTAGTCAAAACCTTTGGATATGAGTTTGAAAGTTATGATGATCTCAAAGCTTGGTTAGAATATGGAATTAATGAAAATTTCGATAAAATTGACTCGCTTTATGATTATGACATTACATTAAATATGATATATTGTAGATTTCATGGCAAAATTGTAGAATTCATGAAAAATCAAAAAAAGTCTTAAAGGATTTATAAAAATGATTATTATTCCTCAAACTAAAGGTGGCGTTGGAAAATCAACAGTTGCTATGCAAGTAATAGCTCCATATTTGTATAAAAAACATGGGAAAAAGATTACTTACATAGAAATTGACGATGAAAATAATGATAGTCAATCATTTACAACAACTCAAATAGTAAATAAAAGAATGCTAAGAACAAACAAAGTAAGTGATTTGGATGAGCTTATTTTAATGGATGATAATCATGAAATAATTATAGATGTTGGTGGAAATAAAACTTCATCATTGGTTTTAGATGAGATTAAAAAAGTGGGTTCTTTTGGAAATCTAAAATGGATTATTCCTTTAGGTGATGGTGAACTTGATGGAAAAAATGCAATTGCGACTATGAAAAAAATAAGAAAAATAGAACAAAGTCCTGATGAAAATATTATTTTTGCCTTAAATCGTGCAATATCCATGGAAAAAGATTATGTGGAAGAACAATTTATAAATTTCTTTGGGCATAAATACTTAGCTTCAAATACAGTAATGTATGATTTTATGAAAGATCCAAAATACTTTACAGTAAAAAATGATAAAGTAATTACTATGAGCAGATATTTAGGTAGTACAGTTTGGGAAATGGCACATAATAATACTGACTTTAGGGAAAAAGCATTAAAAGCAAAAGAAGCTGGTGATGTTGCAAGTGCAAAAAAATATATATTTTTTAGAAGAGTGCAATCTGAAGCACAAGATTATGTTTTAAATGTATTAAATCCAATCTTTAAAGATTTGGATAAATGGCTAGAAAAAAAATAACATGAGTGATATGAGTTTCAAACAAGCAAAAGAGCTTGTTGAAAAATTAGAGTTAACAGAATTAACACTTAAAAAATCAACTGATGATATAGATAAGTCAAGTAAAAAATTTAATGAAGCTTTAAAAATGCAAGAGCATTTATTGAAACTTATGCAAGAAAAAGACAAAAAATTAGATATTTTAAAACTATTAGTAGTTTTAAATGTTGGATTTATTGGAGGCTTACTTGCTGGAGTTTTTTTATTTAAATAATAGGGATATTTATAATGGGTAAACAAGAAAAAATAGTATCAATGTTCAATGACATCGCTGGAACTTATGATGTAGCAAATAGAGTTATGAGTATGGGGATTGATAAAAGTTGGAGAAATAAAGCTTGTAATTTAGCTTTTTCTTTTTATGGTAAAAACAAAATAGAAAAGATAATTGATGTGGCTTGTGGTACAGGTGATATGCTTACTACTTGGCAAAAAGTAGCAGATAAAAATGCAATAGAGATTCAAAATAGAGTTGGAGTTGATCCAAGTGTTGGAATGATGGATGTGGCAAAAGTAAAATTGCCAGAAGTTGAGTTTATTGAAGCTGGTGCTGAATTACTTCCTTTTGATAGTGAAGTAGCTGATATAATTTCTATTTCTTATGGAATTAGAAATGTGGTTAAAAGACAAGAGGCTTTCCATGAGTTTGCTAGAACTTTAAAAAAAGATGGACTTTTAGTTATTTTAGAGTTTACAAAAAATGAAAAAAATTCTCCCCTTGATTATCTTACGGATTTTTATTTAAATAAAATTTTACCAACGGTAGGTGGACTTATTTCAAAAAATAAAGAAGCATATACATATCTACCAACTTCAATTGATGAATTTTTAACTCAAGATAATTTATGTTTAGAACTAAAAGAAGCAGGATTGGAACCTATTTATGTAAAAGGTTTTTCAATGAATATCTCAACACTATTTATTGCAAGAAAGGTTTGATTTAACATATGAATCAAGCCATTAGTGTCTCAACACTAAATAATCAAATTAAGTCTTTACTTGAAACTACTTTTATAGGTGTATATGTTCAAGGGGAAATTTCTAACTTGACATATCACTCTTCAGGACATATATATTTCTCTGTAAAAGATGAAAACTCTACAATCTCTTGTGTAATGTTTAGGGGAAATGCTCAATATTTAAAGTTTAGATTAGAAGTAGGCATGAAAATTATAATCTCTGGAAGTATCACAGCATACATTCCAAGGGGAAATTATCAATTAATGTGTACAAAAATTGACCCAGATGGTCAAGGTTCCCTTGCCCTTGCTTTTGAACAATTAAAAGAAAAACTTCAAAAAGAGGGGCTTTTTGATTTAAATATTAAAAAAACTCTTCCTAAATATCCTAAAAATATTGTAATGGTTACATCTCCAACGGGTGCTGCTATTGAAGACATGAAAAAAGTTGCACAAAATAGATGGCCTTTGGCAAATCTTATTTTAATTCCTACTTTAGTTCAAGGTGAAGGGTCAAAATTTGATATAGTAAATTCTATAAAAAAAGCTGACAGCTTAAATTGTGATGTGATGATTGTAGGACGAGGTGGGGGAAGTATTGAAGATCTTTGGGCTTTTAATGAAGAAGTAGTAGCAAGAGCTATTTATGAAGCAAAAACACCTGTAATATCAGCAGTAGGACATGAAGTTGATTTTTTAATCTCTGATTTTGTAGCAGATGTTAGAGCTGCAACTCCTTCAAATGCCATGGAAATAGCACTTCCTGATAAAAATGAGCATCTACAATATCTAGATAATTTGCAAGTTGAATTTGAGAATAGATTTAAAAGAGTTCTTTATAATAAAGAACAAGTTATATTAAACTATAAAAAGTACTTTGAACAACACTCTTTAGACAAGAAGTTTTCATTTATTCAAAAAGAGATAGATTACTTAAAATCAAACTTTTCTAATACTTTGTCTCAAATATTAAGACAAAAACAAAATGAACTAAATTATCTAAAAAGTACTTATGAATCTAGTCATCCAGATAAAAAAATAAAAGATGGATATGTTCAAATTTCAAAAGATAATAAAGTCATTAGTTTAGAGAAAGTACAAGTTAATGAAGAAATAATATTAGAAAGTTCTAAATTGAAAGTTAGATGTAATATTTTAGATATTAAAAATATATAAAATTTAAGCTAAATATAGTAAAATATAATAAAAAATGATAACACACTATTAATAGGAGTTCAGTTCATATGGAAAATAAAAATAAAGACAATGCCGTAATTGATTACGCTAACACAAGTGAGTACATGAAGTTCGTATTAGGTTCTATGCAATACGCAATTGAGCTACCTAAAATCAGAGAGATTTTGACTTATCCAGAGATGATAACTGTTTTGCCAAATGTTCCTACATATATAAAAGGACTTATTAATTTAAGAGGTGAAGTTGTTCCTGTTGTGGATTTAAGAATTAAATTTAAAACTGGTGATATTGTAAATAATCAAAATACAGCTGTAATTGCTGTTGTAACAGAAGATAAAAGAATGATTGGTATTGTTGTTGATAAAGTTGATGATGTACAAAGACTTGATTTAACATCTTTATCTCCAGTATCTGAAATAGGTTCATCAATTCCCGCAAAATACTTAAAAGGTTTTGTAAGACTGCATAATAATGAAATGTTAGTAATAATGGACATTGAAACTGTTGTTAGTAAAGCAGAATTAGAGTAAAAAAGGTGACAGATGTCAGAGAGTTTACAAGATAGCATTAATAACTTAAAGAAACTAAGATTTCTTTTTGTAGAAGATGAAAAAGATTTATTAGATATTATTGCTGAAACATTAAAAAAATTAGAAGTAAACTTTCTGTTGGCTAAAAATGGACAAGAAGGATTAGATGTTTTAAAAGAGCATTCTAGTGAAGTGGATATAGTAGTAACTGATATTAGTATGCCTGTGATGAATGGCTTAGAGATGATAAAAGAAGCAAAAATTTTATATCCTCACTTGGAAATTATTATAATGACAGCTCACACTGAAGCTAAATATAAGATTGAAGCTGCAAGTTATGGGGTAAATGACTATTTACTTAAACCATTTGATTTTATAAAATTTATTGAGTTGATTAATCAAAAAAAGTTAAACTAAATGTCTTTAGATAAGACTTTATTAAAAGAAATCTCTATTTTATATGTAGAAGATGATGATGTAATGAGAACAGAATTATCTTCTTTACTTACAAATTTTTTCGCCCAAGTTTTTTGTGCTAGCAATGGAACTCAAGGCTTAGAAATATTTAAAAAAAATCATAAAAAAATCGATCTTATAATTAGTGATATTAACATGCCAAAAATGTCTGGTATTGATATGATAAAAGAAATTAGGAATTTTGACAAAGAGGTGGGAGTAATATTCTCAACTGCATACTCTGATAAAGAATTTTTAATTGATTCTATAAAATTAAAAATAGTTAATTATATTATAAAACCAATTGATATAAGAACTTTATTAGAATCGATTAGTGAGTTTGCAGAACACTTATCAGCTAAAAAAATCATTAAAACTAAAAATAAAGAGCTCTCTTTATACAAAGAAGCAATTGATATAAATAGTATAGTAATAAAAACAGATGTTCAAATGAATATAACTTATGTAAACTCTCATTTTTGTAAAATATCAGGTTTTTCAAAAACTGAACTTATTGGAAAAGAGTTTTCAAGTTTAAAGTATCATGATGTGAATATAAAAATCTATAATAATATGTTTGCAAAAATTTTAGATAATAAAATGTGGAAAGGGAAGTTAAAACAAATCACAAAAGATAATAATATCTTGATTTTAGATTCTTCTATAATACCTTCCCATGATGAAGATGGTAATATAAATGGCTCAATGATTATTCAAAGTGACATAACAAAAGATGTAAAAAAGCAAAGGGCGGTTGAAGTTGCTTTAATGAAAGAGAAAAGTGATATTTTCATAAAAACAAAAGAGACTTTTGCCAAAAACAGTGTTCAAATAAATGAGCTTGAAAATCAAGTTAAGCAACTCTTTGAAGAGTTAAGTAAAGCTGAGTTAGATAATGATAAATATTTAAAGTTTTTAGATAAGTATAAAGATGATATTAAAATTTTGACATCAAAAGTTAATAAATATGAAAAGAGTGAGATAAGTAATATAAAAGGTATCGATGTCTTAAAAATTCAAAAAGATAATGCAAATTTAAAAATTGAAATTAAAAGACTAAGAGATAATATGGAAAAGCTTATTATTAACTCTCAGAAAAAAATAAATCAATTAAGAAGTGCTTCAAATTTAGAAGTTGAGCATTTAGAAAAAGAATTAAAAAAAGTTAAATCTTCGCATGCTTCTACAGATACAAAAGTATTATTGGAAAAGGCTAAATATTGGGAAGAAAAAGCAAAAGAAGAAAGAGTTAGAATTGAGGATTTAGAGAAAAGAGTTATGAATTTTGTTGATTCAAAAACCCTTTCAAAAATTTATAATGGGAGATAAAATTTTATTTTATCTCTAAAGAAATAATCTTTTGCTCTTCTATAGGTTTATTTCCTTGATATTTACCAGTTGTAGGTACATTTTCTAGTTTTTTTACTACATCCATACCTTTTTTTACATAACCAAAAATTGTATGTCTACCATTTAACCAATAAGTTGGAACAGTAGTTATAAAAAATTGACTTCCATTTGTATTTGGGCCTGAATTTGCCATAGCTAAAATCCCTGGTTTATCAAATACTGCATTTGGTGAAAATTCATCTTTAAATGGTTTTCCCCAAATAGATTCTCCACCTCGCCCTGTACCTGTTGGATCTCCACCTTGAATCATGAAGTCTTTTATAATTCTGTGAAAAATCAAATTATTATAATAACCATTCTTTGCATGTGTTGTAAAGTTTTCAACTGCAAGTGGAGCCATGTCAGGTCTTAACTCAATCTCAATTGTACCTTGGGTTGTTTTTAAAATTGCTACAGGATTTGCAGCAAAAAGTGAAATAGCTAATATTGCTAATATAATGATTTTTTTCATTTTTTACCTTTGTTTTTTTAGGTCTAAAGTATATTATCTTAGCTTTTAAGAGTTTATTAAAAAAATAGTTTTTAGAAGTCTTTAATATTTATTGGATAAAATTATCGAAAATATGACAAGAAGGAAGAAAAAGTGGAAATGCCAGTTATCCCTCAACCAACATTTTATATATTCAAGTGTGAGCAAAGTGCACCTCCTGGGATGCCAAAACCTAGTTGTGTAACAGAAGAAAATAGAGATTTATTCAATTATTTAGCTCAAAAAATGATGGAAAAAGGTTTAATGGGACCTGTGCAAGCAATTAGAACTTCATGTCTAGGAAGATGTCAAATGGGTCCTGTACTTTTAGTAGAACCAGGACATACAATGTACTGTAAACTATCTAAGGAAAAAATAGATAAAATTGTGCAAGAACATATAATAGGTGGAAATCCTGTTCAAGAATTTATTATTCCAGAACAGTTTTGGGGTGAACCTATTAATTTAACAAAATAAAAGAGGAATTATGACAATTGATATGCTTTATAGCAAAATTCATAGAGCAACAGTAACTGATGCAAATTTGAATTATGTAGGTTCAATTACAATTGATGAAGAACTTATGGATGCATCAAGTTTAAGAGTTGGACAAAAAGTAGAAATAGTAAATGTAAATAATGGCGAAAGATTTGCTACTTATGTTATAAAAGGCAAAGCGGGAAGTAAAGACATGTGTCTAAATGGAGCAGCAGCTAGAAAAGTAGAAATTGGTGATAAAATTATTGTTATTGCTTATGCTTCTTACAGTGAAAAAGAATTAGAAAACTATAAGCCAATAGTTGTGCTTGTAGATGAAAAAAACAATGTAACTACTATAACAAATGAATTAATTGGGAGCGATCATGTTTGATGGAATAGATTTAAGCAAACTTAACCTAAATGATATTATGGGGCAAGTTCAAAATATGAGTGAAAAAGCAAAAGAAGATAATGCTTCAAAAATCTTTACATCAAAAGCAGGTGGAGGAATGGTTGAGTTATCAATTAATGGAAATTCTGAAGTTATAGATTTACAAATTGATGATTCTTTACTTGAAGATAAAGACTCTTTACAAATTTTACTGATTTCTGCTATGAATGATGTAATAAAACAATCAGATGAAAATAAAAAAATGATGGCTATGAACATGATGAGTGGTATGGGATCATTTGGTCAAAATAAATAATGAACAGACTTTTAGAAACTTTTGAAAACTACTTAAAATCTAATCTTCCAGTATCAAAAACTTTTCATCCTCATTTTGAAGATGCCTTAAGTTTAATGCTTGATGCTGGTGGAAAAAGATTTAGACCTATGCTTTTATTAAGCGTTGTAAACTCAAAAAATTCTCTTCTTGTAAAGAGTGCTCTTCCTGTAGCTTTAGGCTTAGAGATGCTACATACTTACTCTTTAGTTCATGATGACTTACCTGCTATGGATGATGCTGCTTTACGAAGAGGTTTTGAAACTTTGCATAAAAAGTATGATGAGGTAACGGCTATACTTGTAGGTGATGCTTTAAATACTGAAGCTTTTAATAAAATAGCAAATGCTCCACTATCTAGTGATGTTAAGATTGAGTGTATAAAAGTATTAGCAAGTGATGGTGGAATTGATGGAATGATTATTGGTCAAGCAATTGATTGTTTTTTTGAAAATCAAAAATTAGAATTATCTCAACTAGAATTTTTACATATTCATAAAACTGCAAAACTAATTGCAGGTAGTTTAAAAATGGGTGCAATTATTGCAAACTATGATTTGACTACTCAAGAAAAACTTTACAATTTTGGAATTGATATTGGACTTCTGTTTCAAATTCAAGATGATATTTTAGATGAAACACAAAGTTCTTTAGAAGCTGGAAAAACTACTCATAATGATGAAGCAAAAAACTCTTTTGTAAATTTACTTGGACTTGATGGTGCAATAAATGCTGCAAATGAACTTGCTTTGAAATGTGAAGAAAGTTTAAATTCTTTAGATGAAAACTTGTATGATTCACTGAATAATCTATTAATAAAATATATAAATCGGCATAAATAAATTACTTCTTAAACTCTTAGTCATCTTTACTCAATTTACTTGACAAAAATCAAAAATTTTATTACAATTTAGCACTCAAAAAAATAGAGTGCTAAAATTTACAAAATTTATAAAGAAACTTGATAGGAGAGTATATAATGACATTTAAACCACTAGGAAAAAGGGTTCTTGTAGAAAGAACTGAAGTAGAATCAAAAACTGCAAGTGGAATCATTTTAGTTGATTCAGCAAAAGAAAAACCAAATACTGCTGTTGTAAAAGCAATTGGTTCAGAAGTAACAGAATTAAAAGAGGGTGATACTATTGTATTTGAACAATATAGAGGTACAGAGTTCACTTTAGATGGACAAGATTATTTAGTATTAGAAATTGAAAATATTATAGGAGTTATGTAATGGCAAAAGAAGTATTATTTAGTGATTCAGCAAGAAATAGATTATATGCAGGTGTTGAGAAATTAGCAGATGCAGTAAAAGTTACAATGGGACCTAGAGGAAGAAATGTATTATTACAAAAATCTTTCGGTGCCCCTTCAATCACAAAAGATGGTGTTTCTGTTGCAAGAGAGATTGAATTAGCAGATACATTAGAAAATATGGGAGCACAACTTGTAAAAGAAGTTGCTTCAAAAACTGCTGATGAAGCAGGAGATGGAACTACAACAGCTACTGTTTTAGCTCACTCTATTTTTAAAGAGGGATTGAGAAATGTAACAGCAGGGGCTAATCCAATTATTTTAAAAAGAGGTATGGACAAAGCTACTGAAGCTATTTTAGTTAATTTAAAAGCAGCATCAAGAATTGTTGCAAATAAAACTGAAATAGAACAAGTTGCTACTATCTCTGCAAACTCTGATCATGCAATTGGTTCAATGATTGCAGAAGCTATGGAAAAAGTTGGAAAAGATGGAGTTATTACTGTTGAAGAAGCAAAAGGTATTTCTGATGAATTAGAAGTAGTTGAAGGTATGCAGTTTGATAGAGGATATTTATCTCCATATTTCGTAACAAATTCTGAAAAAATGATTACAGAATTAGCTAATCCATATATTTTATTATATGATAAAAAAATCTCTAACTTAAAAGAGATGTTGCCAATCTTAGAAGCAGTTAATCAAGCTGGAAGACCTTTATTAATTATTGCAGAAGATGTTGATGGTGAAGCATTAGCAACTTTAGTTGTAAATAGATTAAGAGGTTCGTTAAATATAGCAGCTGTAAAAGCTCCAGGTTTTGGTGATAGAAGAAAAGCTATGCTACAAGATATCGCTGTTCTTACAAATGGTACAGTTGTATCTGAAGAATTAGGTATGAAACTTGATACTTGTGGGATTGATGTACTTGGAACAGCTGCAAAAGTTGTGATTGATAAAGATAATACAACTATCGTAGATGGTGAAGGAAGTACTGAAGCTGTAAATGGTAGAGTAGCTCAAATAAAATCAGAAATTGAAAATACAACAAGTGATTATGATAAAGAAAAACTACAAGAAAGACTTGCAAAACTAAGTGGCGGAGTTGCAGTTATCAAAGTTGGAGCGGCTAGTGAAACTGAAATGAAAGAGAAAAAAGATAGAGTTGATGATGCATTAAGTGCAACAAGAGCTGCTGTTGAAGAAGGTATTGTAATAGGTGGTGGAGCTGCATTAATCAGAGCTGCTGCAAAAGTTAAACTTGACCTTACAGGTGACGAAGCTATCGGAGCTGCTATTGTTTTAAGAGCTATTAAAGCACCTATGAAACAAATTGCAATCAATGCTGGATTTGATGCTGGTGTTGTTGTAAATGAAGTAGAAAGATCTGCAAATGAAAATATCGGATTTAATGCTGCAACTGGTGAATATGTAGATATGTTTGAAGCTGGAATCGTAGATCCTGCAAAAGTTGGAAGAATCGCAATGCAAAATGCTGTTTCAGTTGCTTCATTATTATTAACTACAGAAGCTACAGTTACTGATATTAAAGAAGAAAAATCTGCTCCTGCTATGCCAGATATGGGTGGTATGGGCGGAATGGGAGGTATGGGTGGAATGATGTAAAAATAGATTAAATCTATTTTTACCTTTTCTCTTATATCAAAAAGGGTTATTTTTAATAATCCTTCCATTTAAATTAGAAATAAAAAAAGGCCCTTTATAAAAAGGGCCTTTTAACTTTTGAAGCTTACAAACTTTGTAAACTCAAGCTTTGGTAAAATAAAGCTTTTTAATTCTTAAAGATTAACAATAAATTTTGGTATAAATTCTACCACTGTAGAAGTACTCTCATTTAAACCTCCATATTGTTTTGGATATTGTAATTATATCCAAATGTAAACTTAAAGTAAAACTTATATCTATATATTATACTTTTTTAGATGAATTAAAGAGTCTAGATGCATCGTAATATAGGGGTTTATTTCTTTTCCAATATATTTATAAAATTTAATATTATTGATTGTAGTTACTAGTCCAAAATCATCAAAATTGTTAAAATTTTCAAGTTTTCTATGGGTATTTATATATCTTGTTTGATAATCATCAAAAATATAAGAGTCAAAAGAGGGTGAAACTTTTCCCTTTTTTACAAGATCAGTGCCTATTTCAGAAATTCCTGGACAATTAATATCATAATAAACTACATTGTCAATATTTGTACTAAGAGGATAGGCTTTACAAACTGTTGGTCGATTTTCATAAATTGTACATTTAAAGTCTTCAATATAAGGGCATAAACTTTTTCCATCACTTAATAATATAATAGCTTTTAAATATCCCATATCACCAAAGGTAAATAAAATAGGAAAGTTTTTATATACACTTTCAAAATCTTCAAGAATTATTTGACAGTAAACACTTCCTTTTCTTCCATCACAGCATCTAGCTTCACAAGTTTCGCAGCTAGAAAAAAAGATATCTTTGTCAATTTTTAAAAATGATTTGATATTGGCTCCTTGAAATAAAAAAGAATTGTATCAAAAAATGCTAAAAGTAATATATCATGTATATTTTTGTACAATATCACTTTAAAATAAAAAAGGCTAATTTATGTGTGGAATTGTTGGGTATATTGGGAATAAAAAAACAGAAGATATTTTATTAGATGGTTTAAAAGAGCTTGAATATAGAGGTTATGATAGTGCAGGAATTGCATTATTGAGTGATGACAAAATAGAAGTATTTAAAGCTTTAGGGAAATTAAAAAATTTAGAGCAAAAAGTAAAAACAGATCATACTTACCATTTAGGAATTGGACATACTAGATGGGCAACCCATGGAAAACCAACAGAACTAAATGCACACCCACACTTAGGTCAATATTCATATGTTGTACATAATGGAATTATTGAAAACTATAAAGAACTAAAAGAAGAGTTACAAGCTGCTGGTCATAAGTTTGTATCTCAAACAGATACTGAAGTTATTGTTCATTTGTTTGAATTTTATAACAATAAATTAAATGATTGTAAAACTTCTTTTGAAAATACAATAAAAAGATTAGAAGGTGCTTTCTCTATACTTTTGATTTCAAAATCTTGCCCAAATGATATATACTTTTTTAAACATGGTTCACCTTTAATTATAGCGCGGGGAAATGAGAAAGAGGAAGTTTTATTCGCTTCTTCAGATGCACCATTAATAGGACTTGCAAATGAAGTTGTATATTTAGAAGATGGTTGTGGAGGAGTATCAAGTGCTAAACGAATAGAATTTTTCGATGAACAAAGAATTTCTTGGGGAGTATTACCAACATCAAAACAGTTTGCTCAAAAAGATGGATATAGATTTTTTATGGAAAAAGAGATTCATGAACAATGTGTAGTCACAAGTGATGCAATGCTTGGAAGAATGTGTGATGAAAAGGTAGATTTTGAAGAGTTTGATTCTTCTATAATTGAAGGAATTGAAGAGATTAAAATCTGTGCTTGTGGTACATCTTTTCATGCAGGACTTACAGCTTCTTATCTTTTTGAAAGATTAGCAAAGGTTAGATGTAGTGTGGAAATTGCAAGCGAATTTAGATATAAAGAACCTCTATTAAACAAAAATACACTTTTTATAGTTATCTCTCAAAGTGGTGAAACTGCAGATACTTTGGAAGCCTTAAAAATGGCGAATAAAGAGGGTCTTAAATCAATTGTAGTTTGTAATGTTGATAACTCATCTATGACAAGAGTTGCTAATTATTCAGTTCTAACAAGAGCTGGTATTGAAAAAGGGGTTGCTTCAACAAAAGCATTTTCTACTCAAACAGTTGTTTTATGGATGATGGCACTTTATTTTGCACAATATAAAAACTCACTTAGCATTGAAGAAATGAACAGTGAATTAAAGGCTTTAAGAGAAGTTCCAAAATCACTTAAAGTTCATGATTCTACCCATGAAAAGACAAAAAGATTATCAAAAAGATATCTTCACGGTCATGGGTTCTTCTTTATTGGAAGAGATGTATTCTTCCCTTTAGCTTTAGAGGGTGCTTTAAAATTAAAAGAGATATCTTATTTACATGCTGAAGGTTATCCAGCAGGTGAAATGAAACATGGACCAATAGCTTTAGCAGATCCAGAACTTTTTACAATAGCTCTTATGCCACAAAATTTATTATATGATAAAATAAAATCAAATGTAGAAGAACTAAGTGCTAGGGATAGTACTATTTGCGCTATTTCACCACTTGATTTTGAATTAGCAGATGATTATATAAAAACAAATAAGTATGAGCATTATATGCTAGAATTTTTTGAAATGTTAGTTGTTTTACAACTGTTTTCTATGGAAATTTCAGTACGACTTGGCAATGATGTAGATATGCCAAGAAACTTAGCGAAGTCAGTAACAGTCGAGTAAAAGGTTTTTCTTAAAAATACTAATTACAATATAGTTTAAAGTTATAAAAGTAAATTTTGGATAAAATTCGTAACTTTTTATAAAAGTGTTCAAGCTTTTAATTTTATTTTTAATTTTAACTTTAATTAGTTGGAAAACGAAAATGGAAAACAAAAGAATGGAAAACGATAAAGATAAGATTTAAAAATTCTTTTCAAAAGATTTGAAAAGTAATTCAATTTTAGCTTTTGGAAAACAAAGGAATGGAAAACAAAAATGGAAAACAAAACAGAATATTTATTTACTAGTGAAGTAGTAAGCCCAGGTCACCCTGATAAGTGTGCAGATATAATAGCAGATACAATTGTTGATAAATTAATTATCGGAGATAGCAAAAGTAGAGTTGCCTCAGAAGTTTTTGTTGCAGGTAAACATGTTGTTATTGGTGGAGAAGTTACTTCATCTACAAATTTATCTGAGCAAGATTACAAAGACTTAGTAATTGATGCTCTAGCAAAAATTGGGTATAATGGTCATCCTCATTTTACAAAAGAGGAGTGTTTACACCCTGATGATGTAAATGTACAAGTTTTATTAAATAGACAATCTCCTGATATTAACCAAGGTGTTGATCAAGTTGATGGTGAAACTGGTGCTGGAGATCAAGGAATTATGTTTGGTTATGCAAATAGTGAAACAGCAAACTTTATGCCAAGTGCAATTACATATGCAAGAATGCTTATGGAAAAAGTTTATACTTACGCTTTAGCAAATCCAGATGTTTTAGGTGTTGATATTAAAACACAAGTTACTGTTGATTATGAAACAAAAGAGAATTTTGAAAATTGTTTACCAAAACATATTCATACTATCGTTGTTTCAGCTCCTTGTGTATCTACTATGAACATAGATACAGTAAGAAAATTAATCTTGGGATTAATTAAAGATACAGATTTACCAAAAGAGTTATTTGATTTAGAAAAAACTATTATTCATATTAACCCAACAGGAAAATATGTATCACACTCTTCTTTACATGATTCAGGATTAACAGGAAGAAAACTTATTGTTGATTCTTTTGGAGGATATGCACCAATTGGTGGTGGAGCTCAATCAAGTAAAGATTATACAAAAGTTGATAGAAGTGGATTGTATGCAGGTAGATGGATAGCAAAACATATCGTTGCATCTGGAATTGCTAAAAAAGCAATTGTTCAACTGTCTTATGCAATTGGTGTTGCTAAACCAACTTCGATTTCTGTTGATACTTGTGGGACTTGTATTGATGGATTAAATGATGATATTTTATCTACATTTGTACATGATAGTTTTTCGTTAACTCCAAACTGGATTACGAAAAAATTCAATTTAGATAAACCTAGTGTTGATACTTTCCTTTATGCAGATGTAGCAGCACGAGGACAAGTTGGACAAGAGGATTATCCTTGGGAACAACTTGATGAATTAGACAAGTTTATAAGTTTGAAGAAATAGTTTTAAGAAGGATATATAATGGATTTGAAGAATTTATTTAATAAAATAAAATTTGATAGTAAAAAAGAACAACCAACAAAAAAAGATGCACCAAGTCATTGGATAAAGTGTCCAGAATGTAGTTCTTTGATGTTTTTTAAGGAAGTAGAGTCTCAAAACAATATATGTCCTAAATGTAATTTTCATATGAGAATTGGTGCTAAAAGAAGAATCGAAATCATATGTGATGAAAATTCTTTTGTAGAATATGATAATGATTTAATTCCAAATGACCCATTAAACTTTGTTGATAGTAAATCTTATAAAAAAAGAGTTGATGAAGCTGTTAAAAAAACAGGAAGAGACTCTTCTGTTGTAAGTGGTGAATGTACTATCAATGGTATTGGTGTTCAAATGGCAATTTTTGATTTTGCTTTTATGGGTGGAAGTTTAGGTTCAGTTGAGGGTGAAAAGATTGTTAGATGTGTAAATCGTGCACTAGAAAAGAAACAAGGTGTTATTATTGTTTCTGCTTCGGGAGGTGCTAGAATGCAAGAATCAACTTTTGCTCTTATGCAAATGGCTAAAACTTCTGCAGCACTAAAAAAACTTGATGCTGCTGGACTTCCTTATATCTCAGTTTTAACTGATCCTACTATGGGTGGAGTTTCTGCTTCGTTTGCTTTTTTGGGTGATATTATAATGGCAGAGCCAGGTGCATTAGTTGGATTTGCAGGGCAAAGAGTTATTAAACAAACTATTGGAGCAGATTTACCTGAAGGCTTCCAAAGAGCTGAATTCTTACTTGAAAAAGGTTCAATTGATATGGTTGTGAATAGAGCAGATATGAAAAAAACTCTTTCTGATTTATTAACAATGTTTTCAACCAATACTATTCAAGTTAGTTAATGAATAATAATCGTTTTGAAGAACTTTTAGGATTTGATCCTAAAAGTTCTTCAAATGAGTTATATGCTTTATGTGACTTTCAAACTCTAAAAAATAAAAATATTTCCTTTGAAAGATTCTTAGAACTTTGCGAAAAGTTTGATGCAAAAATTATTCAATACAGAGATAAACTTTCAAATTACAAAACAAAAAAAGAAAATCTTTTTTATTTGAAAAGTAAAACTAATATTCCAATTATTATAAATGATGAGATAGATTTAGTACAATATTGTGATGGTTTACATTTAGGGCAAGAAGATTTTGAAAAAATTAATTCTAGTAAACAATTAGTTGTAAAACTAATAAGAAAAAAAATTGGAAATAAGCTTTTGGGTCTTTCCACTCACAATGAAAAAGAGATATTAGAAGCGAATAATTTAGATTTGGATATGATAGGTCTTGGAGCTTACAGAACAAGCACAACGAAAGATGTGAGTGTAATGTTGGGTGATAAGATATCTTATCTTGCAAAAATCTCAAAACATCCAGTTTGTGCTATAGGTGGAGTAAAAATTGCTGAACCTATAACAAATATTTCTTTTAATGTAGTAGGATCAAGTTTATATGATTAAAGTAAATATCTATCAAATAGCAAAATCTTCAAATGATGAGTTTAATAAAATTATAGAAGATTTTATTAAAATGTCTTCAAAATATGCAAAAGTCGAAATATATAATTTATTTAATAAAAGAATTGGAAAAGCTCAAACCATTTCAGATATAGAAGCAAAAAAATCTTACAGTGAAGTTTTTGAACCTTATTTAAATAATGGGTATAATATTGCATTAGATGTTCTTGGAAAGAAAGTTGATAGTTATGAATTTGCAAAACTATTAGAAAATAGTGCAGTAATTAACTTTTTTATTGGTGGTGCTTTTGGATTCGAAACATCTTTTTTGCATAAATGTGATAAAAAAATTAGTTTAAGTGAACTTACTTTTGCTCATAAAATAGCGAATATAGTGCTACTTGAACAAATTTTTAGAGCTTTGTGTATAAATAATAACCATCCCTATCATAAATAATTTAGAAAATTTTGAGTATAATGTCGAAATTTTTAGATTAAGGGTTAAAAGTGGCGAATACAAAACAAATAGATGAGTTAAAAGTTATTTTAACAGAAAGAAAAGAATTAATAGAAAAAAATATTCAGGGGAGTAGAGACAGTCTAGATTCTTTAAAAAATTCAGAGTGTAATGATGATTATGATTATGCAGAGGTTTCAAGTGATTCATTCAAAGAGGGGATAATTGCTAATCAACAATCAAAAGAGTTAAGTGAGATTGAAGATGCACTTAAAAGAATAGATAACAAGACTTATGGTATTTGTGAGATGTGTGATGAATCAATTGCAATTGGAAGATTAAGAGCAAAACCATTTGCAAAATTTTGTACACCTTGTAGAGAGATTTATGAGAGTGAGAATAATTAAATCTAAAGGATAATTTATGGGACTTAAAAAATATATAGCTTTTTCATTGTTATTAATAATCGCAGTTTATATATTTGTTTTTAGTATACAAACAGGTAATTTTAAAGTAAGTGTTTTAGATTATTCACTTGACTTACCAATAGCAGTTTGGTTTGTCTTACCTCTTGTTATACTTTTTTTAGTAACTATTTTACATATAGTTTTTTATGGTTTTAAGAACTATTTACAAGCAAGTGCTATAAAAAAAGACGAAGAGAATATAATTGAGTTTTTTAAAGATTTATTATTAGGAAATAATTCTAATAAGAAATTTAAACAAAAAGCATTGAAAGAGTTAGCTGATATTTTAGTACAAATGAAATTATCTCCGAAAGTTGAAAATTTTGAATCTTCAAATAATGATATTAAATCTATTGTAAATAATATGATTAAAATCAATTCTGGGGAGTATGTAAGCGATAAGTCTTTTAAATTTAATAAAAATGGACAAGTTGCTCAAAAAAATATTTTAAATAAAGTGAATGAAGATGTTGATTATGCAATTGATGTTTTGAAAAAGTCAAAAGATTTTTCAGAAAAAATTGTAAAAGCTGCCTTCTTTAATGTAGTAAAAAACAAAAGTATGACTACAATTAAAAAACTTCTTGATGGTTTAAAACTTGATAAAGAGATGGTTTTAGAACTTATGAAAAAAGATTCTGATAATTCAGAATTTGCATTAGATCATGAGGCAATTATTAAATATACAAAAGATGTTGAGTTTGATAGAGAAGATTATTTAACTTTTGCTAAACTTTATAAAAAATCTATTCAACCAGATGAACTTATAAAAATGTTTGAAACAATTTCAAATGACAATGAGTTGGCAATGGATGCATATTTGGTTGTTTTATTTGAATATGAAATGATTGACAAGGTTAGAGAGACTTTAAATGGGTATAAAAAAGAAGAATACCAATCTTTCAGAGCTCTTTTAGATTTAAAAGATTCAGGTAAATATTATACTTTAGAGAATCTTTGTTATAACAAATAATATGAAAAAACTTGATTTTAGCCAACCCTTAATGGTGTTGGCTCCTCTTGCTGGATATACAGACTTACCTTTTCGTGCAGTTGTTAAAAAGTTTGGTGCAGATTTGACTATTTCTGAAATGATTTCATCAAATGCGCTTGTTTACAATTCTCAAAAGACTTTTAAAATGATAGAAAAATCACCTTCAGAAGATCCTTACTTTGTACAAATTGCAGGTAATAAAGCAGAATTAGTTCGTGATGCTGTTGAGATACTAAATGACATGGAAGGTATTGATGGGATTGACTTAAACTGTGGTTGTCCTGCTCCAAAAGTTTTTAACCATGGAAGTGGTTCTAATCTTTTGGGTGATTTGAAAAAATTAGAGGAAATTTTAGGAACAGTAAAAAAATATAATAAAAAACTTTATACTAGTGCAAAAGTTAGAATTGGGGTAAATGAAAAAATTCCAGTAGAAATAGCAAAAGCAGTAGAAGCTTGTGGAGTTGATTTTATTTCAGTACATGGAAGAACAAGAGCTGGAAAATATAAAGCACCAGTTGATTATGATGCAATTAAAGCAATTAAAGAAGCTGTTTCAATACCAGTTATTGCAAATGGTGATATAAAAGATTATGCAAAAGCAAAAGAAGTACTTGCTCATACAAAAGCAGATGGACTAATGATTGGAAGAGGTGCTATTGGAAAACCTTGGATTTTTTACCAATTAAAGCATGGGGTAGAAGATATAAGTGAAGATATAAAAAAAGCTATAATATTAGAACATTATGATGCAGTGTTAAGATTTCATGGTGAACACGGAGCGATTATGTTTAGAAAACTGCTTCACTCTTATTCTAAAGGCTACAATGGTGCCTCAGAATTTAGGGATATAATTAATACTATAAAAGAGCCAGATATTATGAGAGATACAATTGAAAGCTTTTTTACATCAAATGAGTTACAAAATTAAAATAGATTAAACTTTTAAAGGGCAATGTGTGAAAGAAAATTATTATGAGTTAGTGATAAATGTAAAAAGTTCACAAGAGTTGTTCATAGATTTATTAACTCAATTAACTCAAGGTGCAGTTGAGATAGAAGAAAATGTACTTATTGCAAGAAGTGAAGAGAATTTGGAAGATGTCGAACTTGGAATTAATGAGTTTGCAAAAGCTTTAGGAGTTGAGTGTAAGACTTCTATAGAAGTGAAAAAAAATGAAGATTGGATAAAAAAGTATCAAGAATCTGTAAAAGCAGTAGAAGTTGGTAAATTTTTTGTAAGACCATCTTGGATTGAAGCTAAAGATGATAAAATTGATATCATCATAAATCCAGCACTTTCTTTTGGTTCAGGTCATCATGAAACAACAAATAGTTGTTTAGAAGCTATTTCTAAATACATGAAAAATGAATATGAAGTTCTTGATGTAGGGTGTGGAAGTGGTATTTTATCAATTGCAGCTAGTAAATTAGGTGCAAAAGTTGATATTTGTGATACGGATGAAGTTTGCATTGAAAGTTCAAAATCAAATTTTTTACTAAACAATGCACAATTTAACAATGCATGGACAGGAAGTGCAATGCTTTCTAATAAGAAGTATGATTTTGTTATTGCAAATATCGTTGCAGATGTTTTAGTAATGATTTCAAAAGAGTTGAAAAAATGCTTAAAAGAGGGGTCTACCTTAGTATTATCAGGGATATTAGATAATCATTTAAATAAAGTGTTGAAAAAATTTGAAGATTTAGAACAAATTGAGGTAATTCAAAAAAATGAATGGGTTACCCTTGTATTAAAAAAAGGAGTTTAGTTTGAAAAATAAGAAAAACAATAAACAAGACAAAAATAATAATAACAATAATAACAATAATTTTTTTAGTAATAATCCATTATTAGTTTTTGTTTTATTTTCACTAGTTACAATTATGGCTTTTAAAGCCTTATTTCCAGAAGAGCAAGGAACTGCGACAAACCAAAATATCCAAGCATTTGGACAAACAAAGCATAAAACTATTGCTTATTCTGACTTAAAGAATTTAATTAGTAGTGGAAAAATTCAATATGTGGGAATTGGAAATACTAATATTAAAGCTGTGTCAAAACCAAATGGTGCTGATATTACAACTTATACGGCAAGAAGAGTAGTTCCAGATAGTACCTTGATTCCTATGTTAGAAAAAAATGGAATAGATTATGGTGGAGTTAATGAAGAAAATGTTTTAGCTGATATTTTATTTGGATGGGTTTTACCTATATTTATATTCTTTGCAATTTGGATGTTCTTAGCTAAAAGAATGTCAAAATCAATGGGTGGTGGAAGTGGAGGAATCCTAGGAATTGGATCTTCTAAAAAAATGATAAATTCAGAAAAACCAAATGTAAAATTTGAAGATATGGCTGGAAATAAAGAGGCTAAAGAAGAAGTTCAAGAAGTAGTTGATTTCTTAAAAGACCCTGATAGATATGTAAAACTTGGAGCACAGATTCCAAAAGGTGTTTTACTAGTAGGACCTCCAGGTACTGGTAAAACTTTACTTGCAAAAGCAGTTGCTGGTGAAGCAGATGTTGAGTTCTTATCAGTATCTGGTTCTGCATTTATTGAGATGTTTGTTGGGGTTGGAGCTTCAAGAGTTAGAGACCTGTTTGAACAAGCAAAAAAAGTTGCACCTGCAATTATTTTTATTGATGAAATTGATGCTATTGGTAAATCTAGAGCTTCAGGTGGACCAATGGGTGGAAATGATGAAAGAGAACAAACTCTAAATCAACTTTTAGCAGAAATGGATGGATTTGCAACAGAATCTGCACCTGTTATTGTACTAGCTGCAACAAACAGACCAGAAGTTCTTGACCCTGCATTATTAAGACCAGGAAGATTTGATAGACAAGTTTTAGTTGACAAACCTGACTTCGAAGGTAGAAAAGAGATTTTAAATGTACACATTAAAGGTGTAAAAGTTGGTACTGATGTTGACTTAGTTGAAGTTGCTAGAATGACAGCTGGACTAGCAGGGGCAGATTTAGCAAACATTATTAATGAAGCAGCACTACTAGCCGGAAGAGCAAAAAAAGAAGAAGTTACATATACTGATTTTAAAGAAGCGGTTGAGAGACAAATTGCTGGTTTAGAGAAAAAATCAAGAAGAATTTCTCCAAAAGAGAGAAAAATTGTAGCTTACCATGAATCTGGGCATGCTTTAATTGCAGAGATTACAAAAGGTGCTAAAAAAGTAAATAAAGTATCAATTGTTCCAAGAGGACTTGCAGCTTTAGGGTACACATTAAATAATCCAGAAGAGAATAAATACTTAATGCAAAAACATGAGTTAATAGCAGAAGTTGATGTATTATTAGGTGGTAGAGCAGCAGAAGAGGTATTTATCAAAGAGATTAGTACAGGTGCTGGAAATGACTTAGAAAGAGCAACAGATATAGTTAAATCTATGGCTTCTATCTATGGTATGAGTGATATTGCTGGATTAATGGTTTTAGAAAAAAGATCAAATCAATTTTTAGGTGGTCAAACACAAAAAGACTTCTCTGATAATATGGCAAAAGATCTTGATACTCATATTAAAACTGTATTAAATGAAAGATATGAAATTGTTCTTCAATCTTTAAGAGAGAATAGTGATGCAATCGAGGAAATGACTAAAGAATTACTTGAAGTAGAAGTTATCTCAGGTGTTAGAGTAAGAGAAATTATTAAAGCAAACGGTGGAGTTGTTTTTGAAGAAGAAGATTTACATTCTGATAAAATAGAAAATAATGTTGAAGTAGATAAAGCTACTCCTGAAACTTCTGAAGATAAAAAAGAAGATGAACCTTCTACTAATGATGAAGATTCATCTAATAAAGATGAGAAAAAAGATGATTAATAATTTTGTAGCAAAAGAGGGAAGAGTATATATTTATATCTCTTTTGCTATTTTTGTATTTTCATATTTGTTTATATGTGATACATTGGCTTTTATAACTTTTGTAATAACATTATTTCTAATATTTATTTATAGAAATAATTTAAAAATAAAAGTAAAAGTTGATTCTTTAGTTTCTCCCATAAGTGGGGAAATTATTGCAATTGATAAATTAAATTCTCAAAATATAGTATATGTAAATGTAGGAATATTGGATTCTCACATATTAATTGCTCCAAAAGATTCTTTATTTAAAGAAGAATTTCATAGAAATGGCCTTAACTTTTGTACAAATAGTTATAAAGCAAAAGAATTAAATGAAAAAAGAGTATTAAAATTTGATGATATTAGATTAGAATTGATATCTGGAAGATTTAATATTTCACATGAATTTAACAATGTGGGAAATGTAAAACAATATGATAAAATAGGTGTTTTTATAAATGGTATTGTAAAAATTTATATTCCATCTTCTTATCCTTTAAATCTAAAATTTGCACAAAAATTAAAAGTAGGAGAAGTTTTATAAACTTTTCCTTGACAAATCATATTTTATAAAATATAATTATCTTCTAAACTTAATAGGAGAGCGTAATGAAAAATATTGATTTTTTCAAAAATAATTTTACCAAAAGTACAAATTCTCAACTTCTCCTCAAAAACTTCCTCTAACATTTATTATATAAATACAATTTAATTCCCGTACAAGTTTTTCTTTTATTTAAAAAAAGATATAATATGCCCAATTTACAAAGGTTACAAGATGGATAAAAATAGAATTATAGTATTAGATACAACATTAAGAGATGGGGAACAAAGCCCTGGTTGTTCTATGAATACTGATGAAAAGATTAAAGTTGCTTTGCAATTAGAAAAGTTAGGAGTTGATGTTATTGAAGCTGGTTTTGCAGCAGCTAGTCCTGGGGATTTTGATGCTGTTTCAAGAATAGCTGAAGTTGTTAAAAACTCAAGTATTTGTTCTTTAAGTAGAGCAATTGAAAATGATATTAAACAATCAGGATTAGCAGTGCAAAAAGCTGCAATGCACAGAATTCATACTTTTATTGCAACTTCTCCAATTCATATGAAATATAAATTAAAAATGAGTGAAGCTGAAGTTATCAAAAGAGCTGTTCATGCAGTTGAATATGCAAGAACATTCGTTGATGATGTAGAGTTTTCTTTAGAAGATGCAGGAAGAAGTGATATATCTTTTATGAAAGAGGTTATGGATGCAGTAATTGCTGCAGGGGCAAGTACAATTAACTTACCAGATACTGTAGGATATAGATTACCAACAGAATTAGGTGCAATGTTAAAAGAATTAAGTGATTTTGCAGGAGATAGAGCAATAATCTCAGTTCACAATCACAATGACTTAGGATTGGCAACAGCGAATACTTTAGCTGCTGTTTTAAATGGTGCTAGACAAATAGAAGTTACAGTTAATGGTTTGGGTGAGCGAGCAGGGAATTCTGCTTTAGAAGAGGCTGTAATGGCTATTAAAACTAGAAAAGATGCCTTTGGTGATTTATATACAAATATAAATACAAAAGAGATTTATCCATCATCTAGATTAGTAGCAACAATTACAGGTGTTGAACCACAACAAAATAAAGCTATTGTTGGTAAAAATGCATTTGCCCACGAAAGTGGAATTCACCAAGATGGTATGTTAAAAAATCAAGAAACATATGAAATCATGAAGCCTGAAGATATTGGTGTTTATAAAGACTCTAATTTAATCTTAGGAAAACATAGTGGGCGTGCTGCGTTTAGAGATAAAATAGAGCACTTAGGATTTGATAAGATTTCTGATGAAGAATTAAATACTGCATTTGAAAAATTTAAAGCCTTAGCTGATAAGAAAAAAGATGTTACAGATGATGATATTAGAATGTTAGTTACAGATGAGTCATTAAATCATGACAAAACTTATGAATTAGTTGGATTACAAATTTCTGATTGTTCATCTGGAACTCCAATGGCATCTGTATCAATCAAATATAAAGATGAAGTTATGATTGAGGCAAATATTGGCAATGGTACGATGGATGCAATTTTCAAAACTATTGATAGACTTACAGGGTATAGTGGTGAGTTACAAAGTTATAATGTAACTTCAGTTACTGAAGGTAAAGATGCCTTGGCAAAAGTAACTACAAGAGTTGTTTTTGATGAATCTTCACCATCATTTGTAGGGCATGGTTTGAGTATTGATACTATGCTTGCAACTGCAAAAGCATACTTAGGTGCACTTAATTCATACCTTTCTCAAAAAGAAAGATTATCTAAAAACAATGAACATCAAATTTAATATAAGAGATTAATCTCTTATATTATTTCTTCTTTATAATTATCCTTTTAAAACTTTTATTTTATTTTATTTTGGTAATATAATATAAATTTAACAAAAGGTGCGCTTTAAACTATGATGCAGTTTAACTTTTTCTTGAAATTATTAAAAGATTCATTCAGAGATCTTCTTCCAATAATTTTAGTAATTTTATTTTTTCAATTAGCAATTTTACAAACAGTACCACCAGGGTGGATATCAACAAGTATTGGTTTGATTATTGTAGGTGTTGGACTTGCAATCTTTTTACAAGGTTTGGAAATAGGAATATTTCCAGTTGGGGAAAGCCTTGCTAGAGATTTTGCAAAATCTGGATGGACAATTTGGATTTTAATATTTGGATTTATGATAGGTTTTGGTACAACCATTGCCGAACCAGCACTTGCTGTAATTGCAGATAAGGCAGCTTCAATTTCTAGTGGTAGAATTGATGCTTCTGTTTTACGGTTTGTTGTTGCTGGTTCTGTTGGATTTGCAATTTTACTTGGTGTTTATAGAATAATAAAAGGTCATCCAATTCACTATTACATAATAGTAGGATATCTTTTTGTTGTAAGTATTACATTTTTTGCTCCAAAAGAAATTATTGGGCTTGCATACGATTTAGGTGGAGTTACAACTTCAACTGTAACCGTTCCACTTGTTGCAGCTCTTGGTATTGGATTAGCTTCAAATATAAAAGGACGAAATCCTGTAATTGATGGATTTGGACTTATTGCTTTTGCTTCACTTACTCCTATGATTTTTGTTCAAATCTATGGAATAGCTGTTTATTCTTTAGTTGATGCAAAAGATGTGGCCGAAGTGGTAATTAATCCAATTATCTCTTCACCAAAAGATATAACAGTAAGTTCTGTAATAATGGGAATAATAGCAGTTATAAAAGATGTAACGCCAATATTACTTATTATTTTATTTTTCCAATATGGTGTATTGAAAAAAAGTATTCAAAATATAAAAACTGTTTTTTTAGGATTTATTCTTGTTATTATTGGGTTATATGCATTTATATTAGGATTAGAACTAGGGTTATTTAGCCTTGGTGAAACGATGGCTTATGAATTAACAAAAAGTAAGTCAGTATTAGTAATTTATGCATTTGCATTTGCTATTGGATTTTCTACAACGATGGCAGAACCTGCACTTATGGCCATTGCAAAAAAAGCAAAAGAGATTAGTGATGGTAGAATAAATGATTTTGCACTAAGGTTATTTGTTGCACTTGGAGTTGCAATTGGTATTGCTCTTGGTGCATTTAGAATAGTTGATGGTGGACATATTCATTATTATATTATTGTAGGATATATTCTTGTTATAATATTAACTTTTATAGCACCAAAGTATATTATTCCTATAGCTTATGATAGTGGAGGAGTTACAACTTCAACAGTAACTGTTCCTTTGGTTGCAGCACTTGGAATTGGACTTGCAACAAATATTCCTGGAAGAAGCCCACTTATTGATGGTTTTGGACTTATTGCCTTTGCTTCATTATTTCCTATGATTACTGTTATGCTTTATGGGATATTAACAGAAAAACTTGGGGTTAAATCAGATACTCAAATTGAAGCTGAAAATATCTTACGAGACAATTTAGTTGATGCTGAGAATATGGATTTAGCAACTGTAAATATTGATGGAAGTAATAGAAGACACTCATTACCGATGGATTTTTATGCGGTTGCAATAATAGTTCCAAAAGATAAAAAAATAGATGCCATTCAAGCAGCTAGTAAAGCTGGTGCAAATGGCGTTACAGTCTTAAGAGCAGATGGTATGGGACTTGGAAAAATGCACAATTTTTATAGAACATCTTTTGAAGCAAATGATTCTTTACTTCTGTTTTTATTGCCAAAAGCTAGGGTAAATCCTGTAATAAAATCAATTATTCATTCCCTTCATATAACAACAGAAGGAAAAGGTATCGCTTTTGCTTTTCCTTTAACTCATATGAAAGGGATTAGTTTAAGTAGACATGATATTTTTCAAAATAGAAAAGATAGAAAAGATGAAAATGAAGAAAATAAAGAAGAAGAATTAATAAAAGAAGATGAAAGTAATAAATAATTTAGAACAAATTAAAGAGAAGATAACTTCGAAAGAGGCTTTGATTATATACTTCTCTTCTAAAAGTTGTTCAGTGTGTAAAGTGTTAAAACCAAAAATAGAAAAAGAAATTTCAACTTATTTCGATAAAATTAGTTTTTTCGAAATAAAAATTGATGAGAGCTTAGAAATAAGTTCTTATTTTTCAGTATTTCAAGCTCCTACAATTTTATTTTACCTTGATGGGAAAGAGTTTTTAAGAGAAGGAAAAAATATAAGCATAAGCGCTTTTATAAATGCAATAAAAAGACCTTATGAGATGCTTTATGGAGAATAAATGAAAATTACTATTTTAATATTTTTTGTAGTTTTGCTTTTAATGCAAGCAATACAAATAGATAAAACAAACCCTGTTATTGATAAATCTTTAGAAATTCAAACCCCAAAAGAGGTTAAAGTTTTACTTAAAAATGCTTGTTATGACTGCCATTCAAGTGAAACTATTTGGCCATGGTATAGCTCAATTGCACCTGGATCTTGGATAATAGAAGGACATGTAGTTGATGGAAGAAAAGCATTAGATTTTAGCAAATGGGCAAATTATACAAAAGAAGAAAAAGAAAAAAAACTTAAAGAAATCTATAGAACAGCATATGCTGCTATGCCTTTGACTAGTTACACTTGGATACATAAAGAAGCTAATTTGACAAAAGAACAAAGAGAATTAATAAGAGAATGGACAGGAGTTAGAAGATAGTGGTAAACGCTGAGCTTAATGAACTTTTACAAGATAAAAAAGAACTTCTAACAATAACTTATTTTAAGCTTCAAAAAAAGTTTGAAGAAAAATATGGAGTAAATACTGTAGTTCTTATGGAAATAGGGACATTTTTTGAAGTTTATGAAGTAAATAATGAAGAAGAACAAATAGGTAAAGCAAAAGAGATTGCTGAGCTTTTAAATATACAATTGACAAGAAAAAACAAGGCAATTTTAGAAAACTCTAAAGAGAATCCAATCATGGCAGGTGTCCCTGCAATTTCACTAGAAAAACATCTTGCTAGAATAATTGGTGAACAAAAATACACAGTTGTATTAATAAGACAAAAAGGTCTTCCTCCTAAAGTTAGTAGATATATTGACACAGTAGTAAGTCCTGGGACAAACTTTGATTTTGTGATTGATCAAGATGAAAATAATATTACTTCTCTTACAAT
>TARA_R110002033_G_scaffold15997_4_pt1 | contig 34044 bp, 35 predicted proteins | sample TARA_R110002033 | Tara Oceans TARA_R110002033 (sample SAMEA4397051) | marine metagenome | biome: Polar Biome; feature: [SRF] surface water layer (ENVO:00010504); material: water (ENVO:00002006), including particulate matter (ENVO:01000060) such as... | depth 5 m
AAGATTAGTGGTTGTTGTATAACACAATTTCAAGAATATCCTACAGGGTTAAGAATGCTAAACATTGATTTATTAGCTGGAAAAAAAATGGATAATTGGGCTGAACTAGGACTAGATATTCTATATAAGTGGGCTAAAGATAATAAATGTGATGGTATTGAAATTATATCTAGACCCGGATTTTGGCATTGGGTTAAACATAGAGAAAATTGGAAAAAAACAAATGTTGTTTACGAAGTTAAATTTAATGAGAATAATTAATGAGTGAAGTTAATTTAGTTAAGGCTAATATAAAAGATATTTGGGATGATATTAAAGATGGTATAGATTTTATTAAAGGTGAAAGTTACGAAGCTGAAACACCTGAAGATATTTATTATGCCTGTGTTAATGGTGAATCTGCCATATGGGTAGATAAAAATATTGAACCTAAAGATGGGTTTTTAATTACTCAAGTACAAAGGAATGAATTTACTTCAGAAAGATATTTATTGCTATGGGTAGCTTGGTATAAAGAAGAAACTGGTGCAGATAAATTTCAAAAAGAAATTGAAGCACTTGCAAAAAGATTGCATTGTACCAGTATAGAGTTTTGGACATCTAAAAAAGAAATCCGTGATCATGGAATAACACATGGTTACGATGAAATAACTTACAAATGTAGGAAGGAGATATAATATGGGTGGAGGAGGAAGCAGCAGTTCTCAACCAACTGAACAAAAAGTAACGCAGACGCAGTTTCCCGAAGAGGCGAAACCTTATTTTACGCGACTGTTAAAAAGAGCAGAAGCTGAATCGCTTCAGCCATATAGTCAATATGGTGGACAAAGATTAGCTTATTTTTCCCCTGATGAGTTAAACGCTCAAGCAATGACTAGAGGTTTTGCTGGTGCAGGATCGCCTAGAGAGTTTGATATTGCAGCTCAAAAAGCATCTATGTCTGGCATGCCATTGTATTCTGGATATGGTGCTGGTTTAACTGGTTCTGGTTATAATGCTGCTAACTTGCAACCCGGATATGGTGCAGGATTAATTAATTCTGGCTATGGTGCAGGACAAATAGGCAGTGGTTATCAGGGAGAAAGAGTCTATTCTGGATACAATCCTTTTACAAGAGGCTCACAATATCAAGCAGGTTATGTTGGTCCTCAATTTCAAGGTATGGGATATGAACAGAATATTAATCGTTTTATGTCTCCTTATCAACAAAATGTTATTGATGTAGAAAAAGAACAAGCTATTAGACAATCGGGTTCTATGGCTGATCAAATTAGAGACAGAGCATCAGCATCAGGGGGTTTAGGAGGATATAGAGAAGCTATACAACAATCTGAATTAGATAAAAATCTTAGTAGACAACTAGGAGAAATACAATCTAGAGGAAGTCAAGCAGGTTTTGAATCAGCACAGCAACAACTAGAAAGAGAACGAGCAGCAGGATTATCTGGCTCACAATTTGCATTAACTCAATTTCAAGCACAAGAACAAGCTAGGCAACAACAAGAACAACTTGCACAAGCAGGCTTTGGACAATCTGAACAAGCAAGACAACAAGCAGCAGCTATGGGTATGACTGCACAACAACAAACAGCAGCAGCTATGCAAGAACAAGAAAGATTTAGGCAAGCTGCATTTGGACAATCTGAGCAAGCCAGACAAGAACAAGAAAGATTTAGACAGGCAGCATTTGGGCAAACAGAACAGGGTAGACAGCAACAAGAACAACTTAGATTGCAAGCTTTTCAATACGGAGAGAGTGCAAAACAAGAAGCTGCTAAACTTGGTTTAAATGCTGCACAACAAAATGAAGCAGCAAGACAGGCACAAGAAAAGTTTAGACAATCGTCTTATGACTTAACTAATCGATATGCATTACAAAGTTCTCAACAACTACAAGGAATAGGACAGGCTAGAACTGCTGATGCAATGCAAAGAATGAATGCACTGCAATCGCAAGGTTCTCAAATGAGAGCATTAAGACAAGCAGGACTTGATATTGGTTATGAAGATTTCTTGAGACAAGAAGCATATCCTCAACAAAGATTGGGAATGTTTAGTAATATGATACAAGGATTGCCATTATCACCAACACAAACAATTAGCACTTATCAGCAACAACCCGGATTATTCCAGCAAGCTGCTGGTTTAGGTTTGGCTGGTTTGGGTATGTATAAAGGAATGGGAGGATAGCCTAAATGATTACAACACCTTATGAAAAAATACAGAATGATTTAAGGTCAATACCTAAAGATCAGTTAATATCTATGGGCAATAATCCTAGTCCTCAGTATCCTACTTATATGATTGCAACTGAAATGCAAAGAAGAGTGCAAGATGAAAAAGCAATGGCTGCACAACAAACAAGAGATCAAGCCGGACAACCAACTGTTGTAGAAGGTGTTATGGATGAATTTGCTAATACTGGCGGATTGTCTCAAGCACAACCTATGATGGCAATGAATCAAGAAGTACCACCAGATGGTATACAAATGATGGCAACGGGTGGTCGTGTAGGTTACCAAGAAGGAAGAAGGCTTGGGTATACACCTAATTTAGATGACTTAACCGAAGAGCAAAAAATTGCATATATTCAAAGGATGTTAAGAAAAGAGGCTTTAGGTGTAAATTTAGAAGATTCTTTTACAGTACCAAATCCAATTCAAAGGAATGTTCCAGTAGGTGATGGCGTTGAGATGGTTAATGAACTACAAGGTTATGAGCAAGCACCTATGAGTATGATTGATCAGATTAGACAGGAAAGAGAAGTTGAAAGTATAGATGGTGGCTTGGAGGAGTTTTCTCTTCTAGAGGAAGTTTATGATGCACCATTTACTGCTATGGAAGAAGGTGGAGAATATTTTAATCAATCTGGTATGCCTATTGCTGGTGCTGCTCTTGGTATTGGTGCAAATGTTAAAAAGGCACTTAATCCAAAAAATTGGATAAAAGGATTAGGGCAAGTCGCTAAAAACAGAGGGTGGAAATCGGGTAAACCGAAAAGAGGTCCGGGTAAAGTTAAGACAAATTATCAAGATAGTACAAAGTTTATTAAGGATAAAAATGGACCTGACCAAATATGGAATAATAAGACAAAAAAATTGGAAAGCGGAAGATGGGAAACTAAAAAAATACCATCATCAACAAATGTTAAAACAGGAAAAGGAACACCAATACAAAAAACTAGTTTGCAGGCAGGTAAAGATGCTTTAAAAACTGCCGGTTATGGTGCTACAGGAATAGGAACTGCTGGTACTATAGGTTATGGCGGTTATCAGGCTTATGATAATATTTTGAGTCCTGAAGCAAGACAAGCAGATGAAGATGCAATTAATGCAGAAGAATTAGCGTTTAGAGAAAAGCAAAAAAATGACAGACTAATAGAAGAAGAAAAAGAAGCAAGACAAGCAGCGATTAATGCACAAAAACAATTAAATGCTGATGCACTAATCGCAGAACAAGATAAGGAGAATCAAATGGCTTTACAAGCACTAGCAACTCAAAAAACAGAATCAGCTAAAAGAGACAAACAAATGGGAGGCTTAGATATGGCAAGATTTGGTTTGGCTATAGCTGGAGCAAATAATGTATCTGACTTGTCAGAAGGATTAGGTGGTATTGTTACAGATATACAAACAAGAAGAAGAGAAGATCAAGAATATGAAAGAGGAGATGAATTGATTCAGGCTCAGATTGGACAACTAAAAGCACTTTCTGAAAGTTATGCTGTAAAAGGAGAATTTGCTAAAGTAAGAGAATTAAACGACTTTGCAACTAATGCATCTAATGTTCTTAATCAATTAACTAACAGTGGTAGAGGACCAAGTGATCCCTCATATATAGCCTTATCGGAACAGCTATCACTTGCATTAATGGAAATTTCTCAAGAACTTGGTTTATTTGTGCCTTCAGGACCACCTGATAATACTACTGCTAACCAAACTACAATTAACAACTCACCTTATGTAAACAACCCTTAGCCTTATGCCTACATTTAGATTAAAAGATGGTAGAACAGCAACCATACCGGATGATATGCCGGAAGATGAAAAGCGTGTTTTGGCAAATGCTATATTTCAAGAACATGGAATAGATATTTATACGGGTGGTCAAGCAGATACAAAGTTTGGCAGATTTGTTGATGTCATGAGTGAAGCGCCTAGTGCTTTTGCAAGAGGCGGTCTTAGAACAACTTTAGGCATACCCACAGGTGTTGTGGCTGCTGGTGATCTTGGAAATGACTCTGAAGCCTATAAAGGACTAAGACAGGCTCAAAAATGGATTAGTGAAGACAGTGCAATAAAAGTTAATAGAGACTATCAAGACAACTATTTTTTAAAATTAATGGAAGGTGCTGGATCAATTCTTCCTTATGTTGGTGGAGGCGTTGCACAGCAAATACTTAGAAAAAAAGGTAAAGATTTATTAGGTAAAGGTGTAATGTATGGCATTGCTGGTAGTGGTGGATTATCACAACAAGCTGAATTACAAGACATTAGTAAAGAAATGGGAGTAGACATCAGTCCTGCTCAAGAAATAGGAACAAAGATTGGTGGAGCATTAACAGGACTTACTGAAATTATTCCTGTAAATAGATTTTTTAGTGGACTCACTAAATCAAAAGGTAGATATGGCGGAGGTTTTGATTTAAAAAGAGCATTGATGAGTGGTGCTTTTGAAGGTACTCAAGAAATTACAGCTTCAAAAATGCAAGATTGGTTTGCAAGAACTGGATACAATCCAGACTTACCAATTCAAGATAGTTATATGGATGACTTTACTATTGGTGGCATTATTGGTTTTGGAATGGACACTCTTGTTAATTCTATTGGTGGCAAAAGATCAATATCTAAACCTTATATGTATAAAGAAGAAGCTGATCTTAGAGAACAACAGGAAAATTTACTTAGTGAACAGAGAGCCAGAAGAAAAAGTAAATATGAATCGGCAATAAATTCTGATGGAATATATATTGCTCCTGAAGACAGTGAACTAGATGCTATTCCTGATTTACCTCTTCCTGAAGGAAGTAAGATACCTCCTAATTTACAAGTAATAGAAAATGCTAATGCTACTTTTTCTATTATTGATTCAAACGATATACAAAATCCAGTTTTGGAAACATTTCAAACTGAGGATGAGGCTTTAATTGCAAGAGATAAAATAGAAAGAGAGTATTCAACTGACTTTATAAGAGAAGTAATAGAAAACGATTTATATAATCTTGGTTTACGGAATTCTAGTACGGCTAAAAGTTTAGCAGTTTCACTTGTTTCTCCTAACTCTATATCAATTAATTCTAAAATAATTTCAATGTATGATAATGAAATTTCTCAAGCTAGAAAAGATCAATTAATAGAAGAGAAAAAACTTGATGAAAAGATTATTGCATCTAGGGCAGGATATGGAGCGTGGTTGTGGAGAGATGAAATACAAAAAGAACTTAATATTGAAAAAGCTAATTTAGCTAGTGCTTTAGGTAAAAGAAAACCACAAGTAAATATGCTAGAAGCAATTAAGGATAAGGCAGAAAAGAAAAATTTAGAAAGACAAGACTTTTACAACTATGCTGAAACTAAAAAAATATTAAATAAAAATGATTTTAATGCTCTTGTAAAAGAAAAGGCAGCCGTAACTTTTAAAACATCTGAAAAGATAGGAAAGCCTTCTATTGTTGCAGATAAAATTGACTTAAAACAATTAACCACTCCTAAAGCTATTAAAGAGTTTGCAAAATCAAAGAACATTAATTTAGATTTTAAAGACCCTGCCGTTAAATTTGCTGCTGAAATGTGGACAGGCACAGCAAATTATCAAAAAATGTCACAATCACAAAAAGAGTTATTCTTAGCACGATTAGACTCTTTATCCAGTTTCAATCAAGAAACGAAATTCCCCGACTTTAGACCTAGAAATTATAGCGCACAAGACACAGCTAATTTTGTATCTGCTGTTAGCACTGATGTTTCTTTTAGCAGAGAAGATGTTTCTATTGCTGTAGGTAAAGAAAATACAACACAGTTTATTGATGATCTTATTTCTAGTGGAAGGGCTGAAAAGATTTCTAACAATAAATATCAACTTCTAGACAACTATCAATTCAATATTGCAAGAAGAGCCGAAGGCTTTAAAGAAACTCCTGAAGAGTTTGGACAAAGACTAACAAATGAAAATCAATTAACCGAAGAAGTTATTAATGAGTTAGTACAAAAAGAACAACAAAGACAAGAAGGCTTTATTGCTCCTAAAGAAATTCGTAAAAAAATATTAGATTTTGATCAAGAAACAAAAGCAGGATCAATTAGTAATTTTGCTCAACAAGCTAAAAAGATATTAAATCAGGTTGGTCTTAAAGAAACAGGCGTTATTATTAGTAATGATCTTTTATCTACAAGCAGTTTGAGAGAGGTTGGTGATAAAATTATTTTTGATACTAAGCAGACAAAAAAAGCGGAAGGAGAATATGACACAGCATTGGATACAATATTTCTTGCTTTGGATAAAATTGATCCTGATGGTACTTTAACAGATGCAGAACTAGAACAAGAAATTGCTAATTTATTAGACCATGAAATCGTTCATCCATTGATTGAGAAAGATTTATTTAAAGAAAAAGAACTGTTGTATTTACAAAGGCTTTCAAAGCAAAAGGTAGTTCCTAAAGCCTATGATATAAATACTACAGGCAAAGAAACATTTTATGATCGAGCCAAAAGAATTAACCCACAGATAACGCAAGATGTAACACTAAGTGCTGAAGTACAAGAACAGAGTATCTATGAAGAGGCTATAGCAGAGTTATATAGAGCAAGAACAATTGAAGATGTTTATATTCCTCCTAAAGCTGACACTATATTACAAAAGATTACCAACTTTTTTAAAGCTATTATTAAAGCAATGCGTTCAGTTGGATACTCAAGAGCAGATAAAATCTTTAGCGATATTGAACAAGGTCGTATAGGCAGAAGAGAAAGAAATAAAATAAGAACTCTTAAATATTTAGACCTACAAAAGGATGGTGGTTTTGTGCCAGATGTTTCTAAGTTTTCTGTTGGGGATTCAGTTCCACAGGGAATAACAAAAGTAAATACATACAACGATCCAGAAGTAGCACAAACATTTTGGGAAGTGGCAGACTATCAAAGGGGTGCGCCAGAATACATGTACCCACTTGCGATGTTTGCGCAACAGGGTTCGTATTCAAGTAATGGTCCAATGGATGCTGGAGATTTGGTTTATGTTATTGCTGGAGAATCTTCTGGTAGAACTATTGATTCTGGGGTTACTTTTGTCTCTGAAAGGATTTGGGAAAAAATAACCAAGCCGTTTATAGAAGACTTTACAAGGGTCTTTGAAGACACGATTCCAGAAATTGGTGCAGTTAAAGGCGAATATTGGTTACAAAGGGGATTTGATCAATCTACTGGATATATAATAAGAAGTCTTAAAAATTCAGATAACTTAGAAAGATCAGCCGAAAAAAAAGAAATTGGAGAAATTACTGTTGAAAATGTAAAAGCTTATCAAAAGCGGATTGGAACAAAATATGCCAATGAATATAGAAAAATGCCTGCATACAATGAAGCACAATACCACGCAAGGGAATTGGCTATAGCTGTTGGGGAGATGGATGTCGAGAAAGGCAAGCCGCATGCCGAGTATTTTATAAGCAAAAGAGGTAAGCGTGAAATTACTATGGGAGGGTCAAGACCTCTTGATAATACTTTTAAAGAGTTTATGAAAGAAGTAAAAACAGCATATAAGGATAAGAACGGAAACCTTATGCAATGGGAAGATGTCGTTGCATCTTCTGAGTCAAGAACTGATGTACCTAAGTTTTCTGTAGCAACCACCAATCCTAATCCAATTATTGAAGCTGCTGTAGGCATTGACTTAATGAGTGGTAGAGAAAAACTTCCTAATATAAAAACAAAAAAAGATTTAGCTAAAGCTTTAGAAAAGAGAACAAGACAAGCAAACAATGGAAAGCCTTTAATTTCATTTGATCAAAGAGGAGCAATTAAAGCATTAGACAGTAAACAAGTTGAACTACTTGCTGAAATGCTTGCTTTAGAGTCTCAGTATGCAATGTCATTACAAGGCAATGCATCTAATTGGTACAAGAATGAATTACAAACAGCTATGGATTATGCAGGAGATATCTTTCCTAATATAAAAAACAATCCTCAGCAACAAGATTTACTTAAAATCATTATGGGAATTACCTCTAATGGATTAAGTGTTAAACAAAATACTAATCTTGCTATTAATGTTTATGAGAACTATTTAGGTGCAGGTCAAATTTTTGGAGAAGGATCGGGTGTTTCTAAAAAAGCAATGGAAAATTCTTTTGCTCTTTTAAATACTCTTATTCAATCTAATGGCTTAGAAAGCACACTTTCTTTCATGAAAAGAAATATACCAGTAAAAGATTTAGATGCTGTTATGTCTTTTGCTACAGGATTGAAAAAGTCAGTTGGCTTAGAATCTAAAAATGCAATTGTTAAAGGTTCTTCTATGTTTGGTCCAAAAATAGGAGGCGGGTTTATACCTAACCTATTAGGCGATTATAATGCATTAACTCCTGATCGTTGGTTTATGAGATCATGGGGAAGGGTTACTGGAACTTTATCAAGTTCTAATCAAAAAGCATTAAACTCTTCTTTGTCTAAGTTTCGTTCTACTATTAAAGCAGGAGATGCAAGAAAACTTGGAATTCCTATTGATCAAATAAGAAAGAATGATGATGTAGCAGTTACCACTGCTATAAGGTTATACAGAGATTTTGCTAAAAGAAATTTTCAAAACTCAACAGCTTTAGATAAAGCAGCTAGGTCAGTTTCGAGTTCTGACAAAGAACTAACTGCACCTAAAACAATAACAGAAGTAGAGAATATGAGAAAAGTTATGTCTCGTTCTGTTGAACTTTTAAAAGAAAAAGGATATCCAGATATTGATGTTGCTACTGTGCAAGCATCACTGTGGTATGCAGAAAAAGATTTATACAATAAATATTTAGATATTAAAAATGAGGTTACAAGTTATGCCGAGCAATTTAAAGAAGCAGCTAAAGAACGAGGAGTTGATGAGTCCAACATTGATAGAACCAGTGCGACAGCAAGACAACGCATTACAGGATCAGTTCAACAAAACACTAGAGAAGCTGGACAAGAGCCAAATAGAGAAGTTGGCACTGGAGTTGTCGAAACTAATGTAATAGATGTTCCTAAATTTTCTGTTTCAAAAAGAAAAGAAGCTGAAAGAAAAGGGTTTGATACTTCAACAGTTTTATATCATGGTAGTTCTGGTTTTAGAATTCCAACTAAAAAAGATATTATTCAAGCAAAAGAATTTATGGATGAAGATGGTTTAAGTTTTTTTGTTGGTCATACTTCTACTGGACCTGCTGGTATAAAACTCGGATTACCTTCTAGGCTCATAGATAGAGATGTTGCTTTAAAAGGAGAAATAGATGATAGATTTTTACAGGATAAAACTATTTCATTAGGCTATAGTCCTGATATTGCTTATCAATACGCAGCTACAAAACCAGATTTTTCTGAAGCAGAAGCACAAGAAATAGAGCGCATTCTTAATGCTTTTATAAATCAAGATAGATATCAATTTACAAAAGAAAATTTACAATCTTCTTTAAGAAATGCACTCCCTCTTTCATACATATATCCAGTATATTTAAAAAAGGATATTATGATTTTTAACCCCATAATAGGAATAGGAATTGCTTCAAGGATTGACAAAATAGAACAGCAACCACGAAGTGAAAGGTCGAAGGAAGATCAAGCTTGGTATAGTGACAAGCTAGGTCTAATGGATTTTATTACTGATAATAATTTGGTTGAAGAGCATGATGTTTGGGTTAGGCAGAATGTTGGAAGCGACTATATAAACAGTATCATGAGTGGTGGTAATGCTTCTTTAAGTCCTGAATTAACCAGAAAATTAAGACAAAAAGTCCAAAAGAAAAAAGAAGATGATTTTTATGCTAGTCGTGATTCTAGAGTTAAAGATGATGGAACTATTGTTTTAGCCGGAGGTCCACCACCCTTTAACCAGACAATTACATTAGCAGATGTTGAGGCATATGGAGATGGAATTGCTGACATACTAAGATATGTATTAAGTTTTTCAAGAAGTTGGGCGTGGCAAGAAAATCCTGCTACAAGAAAAATTTTAGAAGAAATGGGATTTGATGGCGTGGCATCTGTTGAACAATATCGTGATGATTTTATTACTTCTGAGATTGATGAAAAGATATTTGATGATGCTAATAAAGGACAACTTATTGATGATGATGCCTATGATGAGTTTTATGAAATGGAGAGAATAAATACAATTACAAAAGATGCATATGAACCACAATTAAGAATTTTTAATCCAGAAAAAAATACTTTTATAGATAGTAGTTTAATTATAGAAGTTCCATCACCAACAATGACTAGCCAACCTAATTTGGGTGGTTTTAAAGATTTAAGTAATATTAAGAGACAAGTTATTCTTGAAAATTATAAAAATTTAAATTCTTTTAGAGAAGCACAACAAAGAAAGGGCTATCTTTTATTAAATTATCTTACGCCTGATGATCCTGATTTCATAAATCTAGATGTTAGAAAGGCTGTAAGATTTCCTACCAGAGAGACAGGTAGTCTTATAAATAGATCAGAAGGTTTAGATGTTAGTGGACTAAATGAGATTGAGAATAAACAACTAACAGCAATTGAAGCGTTTATAAATGAAGAACAAAACTTTCAGAATAGGACTGGTAATCAACTTCAAGTTGATATTTTAGAAGCAGACTTACTTAATGCTTTAACATATAGAAAAAGTGCAATAGATGCTCAAGCAGAGCAAGGAGTTATAAAAGATGAAAACATACAGGCATCCGAAAGAAATAAAGCAAAAATTAATACAGCTAGGAATGGTGGATTTACCGACATTATCAGATCAAGAGAAGGAAGAACTTTTGAGCAGACCTCAGCTATCAACAGACAAAAGAACAAGATTTTACAAAATGATGAGCAAAACACAGCGTTAGCTGTTGCCAATCTTTACAACAAAAAATTAAATAGAGGCGAGTATTTAAAAAAGAATGTTGAAACCAATCCTGAATTCCAAAAACGAGTAGCTAATAATTATGAAGCATTGGCAAATGAACTTACTAATAGAGTTGAGAGTGTAAGAGAATCAATAAAAACTAGAGTTGCTGAACCCATAACTCAAAAAGATGTGTTAGATGCACTTACTGTAGAGAATGAATTAACGATGGATACTTACAATAGTTTTGTAAGTTTATATCCACAATTGGTTAAAGATCACAATATAAGAAACTATAAAGATTTAGTTATAAAGTCTTATTCTGCCTTGGAGAAAGAAATAGAAATGCAGTATGCAGAACTTTTAAATACTGGTATTACTATTGAGTATCATGATGGTGCTGCTGAGTATATGGACTCTAGTGAATTACAAAGTGATGTTATTTTATATGATCATCTGTGGACTTTTAAAGGTGGAGAGCCACATTACTTTTTAAATAAGGCTGATATAAACGGAATAACACTAGACCACAAGTTTAGATCAATTCACGATTACTTTGGTCATGTTGTTAATAATAATCCATTTGGTGCATCTGGTGAAGAAACAGCTTTTGCTAGTCATGTACAAATGTTTTCACCTTTAGCTGCTATAGCAATGGCATCAGAAACAAGAGGGCAAAACTCTTATGTAAATTATGCCAATGATGGAGAGTTAAATAGTGATTTATTGTATTTATCAGATCAAGCAGCAAGAAGTAAAAAGCTTTTAGAAATGACTAATGATCCTGTGTGGGGAGATTATGCAAATAATCTTAGTGATATTGTTGGTGATAATTTTAGATATGCAAAACAAGTTCCTGTTGTTTTAAATGCTGAATTTTTAACTGATTCTATTCCAGATAATGTAAAAGGAGTTACAGTTTCGGAAGGTCGTAGAAAAGCAACAGAGTTAACCGAAAAAACTAATAAAGGGTTGATACCTTATTACAATACAAATGCTTCAGATGTAGCCTTAGACGCTGCTACAGAGTTTAATGAAGACCTTGCAGCAGTAGCACCAAAAGACATACCTAAGTTTTCTGCTCCTAGCATTCCTTTTGAATTACAAGAGGCTATAGATGTTATTGGCAAACCAGATACTGTTAATAAATCTTGGGGAGCAAGACTATTAAAAGCTTTTGAAGACCCTTCCAAGACTATAGGTGATGCATGGGAAACAACAAGAGAAACTATCTCTGATGGTTACACTGTTATAGACAGAAGAATTATGGAAATGTCTGAAGATAATCCAGCAGTAAGAGAACTAAATAATAGGGCATCGGTAGGTGCAATACAAGCGCTTAGAATGTCTGATGGTGGTGCTGCTCTTACACAAAAAGCGATGTTACTAGGCATTCCAGTAGAGCATATTGAAGGTGTTGCTAGTTTGACTAATGTTGTTCCTTTAATGGATGGAGATGTAGAGATTGGAGGACCGACAACATTCTTAGCACCATTGTTTGCTGATCCTAGCATAGATGGAGAGGCAATCTTTAAATTACTTTTAGTTGCAGATCGTGGAAGTTATTTAAATCAGAAGGGTATTAGAACTCCAGTAAATGAATTGGTTATTGAAAAAGCTGCATGGGTAAGACAGCAACCTCAGTATCAAGCTATTGTAAAGGCTACAGAACATTATCGACTTTGGGATAATGCATTAATTTCTTATGCAAAAGCAAAGGGTTTGGTTTCAGAAGAAATGGAAAGCACTCTTCAAGAATCTTTTTATTATCCTTTTTATAGAAAAATGGAGGATGGAGATGTAGAAGGTGTAGATTTTGCAAGTAATTATTTATCAGCTAATCCATTATCAGTTAAGCAAAAGGGTTCTGATAAAGAATTAAACCTTAATCCATTAGAAGCTATATCAAGAAATGCATTAGCAATTATGACTGCATCTCTAAAGAATGATGGTGCATATAAACTTGTAAAATCAATGGAAGCCTATGGCTCTGCAAAAGAGTTGCTTGGAAAAGAGAGAGAAAATATTTCTAGTTTAGCTGTAATAAAAGTTTATAAGGATGGTCAACAATCTTATTGGCAAATAGACGATCCAGAAATTTATCATTCTTTTCAGGCTTTAGGAGTAAGTCCTTATAATAATGCACTTACTAGACTTCTTGCAGGAACATCAGGTTTTTTAAGGGATATGATTACTCGTGATCCCGGATTTATTGCTGTCAACCTTCTAAGAGATACAATCTCTGCTTCTGTTACCAGTGGGTCAAACTACATACCTATTATAGATACTCTAAAGGGTTTTGTTGGAGATATAAGTGAGTTAGAAAATTTTGGTATTGTTCGTGGTTATGATGCCTCAAACGATAGTGCTGATATTGTTAAGATGATGCGTAAGTCAATGAAAGAGCAAGGACTTACAGAAGAAAATGGAATGGATTTAAAAGATATGTTTGTTCGTTTGTGGGATGGACTTGGAGGACTGACAACCAAATCAGATGGCGCGACAAGAATGGCTACCTATGTAGATGTTTATAAACACATGAAAGAACAGGGTTATTCTGAAGCAGAGGCTCGATCAGAAGGTGCTTATCAAGGATTAGAAATTATTAACTTTGGAAGAAGAGGCAACTCACCTTTGTTTAGGACAATTTCAGCTTCCATTCCTTTCTTGAATGCAAGGGTTCAAGGTCTAGATGTATTGTATAGATCAGTGGCAGGAAAATATTCTGCTCGTGATAGATTGCTTGAAGGAGACACTCTAGATACTATAAAGAAAAGAATAGCAACAAAAGTGTATACAAGAATGCTTCTGTTATCGATGACAACGATTGCCTACTATATGATGGTAAAAGATGAGGAAGAGTACAGAAACAACAAGAGAGAAAAGAGAGACAACAACTATTTATTGCCAACGCCTTTTGGTGCATTGTGGTTTCCTATCGCATTTGAGGTAGGCATTATTACTAAGGTCATCCCTGAAAGACTTCTTGATGTGTTAATGGCTGATCCAGTTGAACAAGACCCTCTCAAAAGTTTTTATCTACAAGCAAATAATAGTTTAAACTTCCCAATAACCCAAGCGGGATTAGGAATACAATTGTTTAAACCACTTCATGAAGTGATAGCCAATCGTAATGACTACACAGGCAGTGAGATTGTGCCATATCATATGTTAGGACTTGAGCCTGAACTACAGGCATATAGAAGCACTAATGCATTTTCTAAACAGTTGGGAGACTTCTTTAATATGTCACCCTTGAAAATAGATCATATCCTTAATGGATATAGTGGAACTCTTGGAGGCTATGTATTATCTGTCATGGACATGGCTGTTAGACAGGCAACAGGAGAGCCTTTTATTCCAACCCAAGTTGGAAATATGCCATTGATTAAAAGGTTCTACAAAGAATTAGGAACTGGTGGTGGTTTACAACAACAATTCTATGAATTGGGTTCACAAATAAATACCTTTGTACAAACAACAAACTTCCTAAGAAAGAACAATCGTTTTGATGAACTGGCTATATATATGCATAACAATCAAGGACTAATGAATGTTAAAGGACAAGTTAGGGCAACCGAAAAGTATTTGTCATATTGGAGACAAAGAAGGGATCGTCTTTATCTTAGAGAAGATTTAGATCAAAAACAGAAAAGAGCCATGATGAAAGACTTGATTCTAGAAAGAGATCAACGACTTATCTTTGTTCCTGAATTAATCAAAAGGTCTAAACAACAAGATTATGCTAATAGGTGATGAGGCGTCAGAATGTGACGCTTACGAAGCTGAATCAAAATATTTTACTGGTTTATATTTTATAAGCTATCCATAAGAGATTCCTCTTTTAACTGCTTTAGTCTAAAGAAACCATTATGCTCAGGATGCTGTGCATGAAACAACCTTGCATAGAATCCTATGTAATCATTCGAGATTTTAAAGTCACTTCCCTGTGTCTCTATCTCACGATCCCACCTTATCCTATTAATAATCGCCCAATGCGAGTAGTGCTTTCTACCGCTTTCTATTGCGTTAAATGTATACTTCTCAAACAGTTCATAAACTAGTGGGTTCTTCTTGTGCCAACTCCACCACTTTAACTTTCTTTCTTGTAAAGACTTTTTCAGACTGTTTGTTAGTATGTCTGTTGATTCTAAATAACTCATTTTCTACCGACCTCCCTTTAAATTATATACTGGTAAAATATTTTCCTCGCTGCTTCATGTGTGCAACAGGTGTGCATAATGTAGCGATTGGTATTAATTTAATAGTATATCTTTGTCACAGTTTGGACATCCATATGCTATTTTCTCTTTGTTGTAACCCAAATGATTATTCGGTGTTACAAAAAATGAACCATGCTCAGGACAGATTACTTCTATCTCTTTATCCATGTTCATAATGTGTTCAAACTCTTCTAATAGTTCTTCACTCATTCTTCTTTCTCCTTAAATAAACTTACAAAGTGTTCAGCATCCATTACGACTAATGGCTTGCTCCTGTTTCTTTTAATCACCAATAAGGGTTCATACCCCTTACAGTTTGTTTCGGCTTGTTCATAGGATGCCCATACATTAACTCGTTCTTGGTTCTTGCATTCAATGCTGTATCCAAACTTCTCTCTTGATTGTTTCCCCATGATGATGTCTTCACCTTGAGAACCCATCGGTCTAGATTCTAAGTCTTCTTCGTCTAATCCCAACTGTTGTATTAGTGTTTCCGTAAACCATTTTTGTAGCTTTCTACCTTTAGCTTTTGCACTACTTGTCTTCATAAATTCTCCTAATCACTTAAATTATATACTGGTAAAAAATATTTAAATCCCACGGGTTTACGCCAATAGCGGTATTATTAAAACGGACATTCATCTAACTCCTCAAGGAAATCTTGATACTCAACCTTTGTTCTGACTTGTTTCATTAGTTCTTCTTCAGTTCCATATGCCTCAACAAACCTTTTCTTCCAAGGATGTCTGCTTATGGGTTCTTTTCGATCTCCCTTTCGATGATGCTCGTAGCACAAGGGTAGTATTTGGAAGTGGGCATTTTTCTTAGTCTTGCCATTGACATGATGCACCTCTACCATTCTATTGTCTTTGCCTTGATTGGCACAAACGATGCAAGAGAGTTTGGCTACCTTAGACATATAAATCTGTTCGTCTTCAGTTGCCCTTCTTCCTCTCATGGAAGTCTTATGCTGTAGTTGTTTAGTTGTTCTATCTTTATTTCTAGTTGCTCTATGTATATATCTTGTTCGGCAATTTTGAGTTCGAGAGACTTCACTTTGTCTCTGTTCCTAATGTTTCTTTTCCTCAAAGCGTTTGCCATTCTTCGCCAGTATTCACCTTCACTTCTAAAAGCTTTCTTTTGTTTTTTTATAATCTTATCCCAAACTTTTTTAGGGTCATATTCATTCATCATATTTTCTCATTTTAAAAGGAGCAACTCTCAGTTACCATTTACTCAATGAAAGAGTTGCTCCCTACACAGATAGGTATCATTTAAACCTTCTGTGCAATTTCATCTATCAAAAAATTCATGTACCACCTTGCTTTCATGAGGTCTTCTAATCCATCTTCGTTTTTAGTAGACCACCTGTGCATATACTTTTTCACATTGCCCTCTAAAAATCCCTCAAACCTCTCAGGACTCATAGACGCTTTAGCATAGTCAATAAACTCTATCTCTGTATCTTTGTAGTGGGAGGGATTGATACTATCCGCCCTCTCCCACTCTTTTTTTCTAAAGATTTTGGTCATTCTTAATGCGTTCTTTCGCCATCTTGTTCGAAATGTTTTTGCATTTCAGAAACATAAGACATATACCAAATCAGCAATTCACCAACTGGTCTTTGCTGTCTTTCAGCTATGTGTTCAATGCCATTTAATACTTCATTAGTTTCTCTCATAATATTCCATAGAAGGTTTTCATCAATGTTCTCTTCTAATTCTTGTATGAGTTCTTTGCCATAAATAGGCGCTCTAGAATGGTATATCATCTTCGTCAAACTCCTCTATTTCTTCAGTTTTAGTTTGTGGTTCTTCTTGTACAAAGTTTTGTTCCTTTTTCTGCCAAGGCTCTGCAAGTGTCGTATACATATATGGGTTTCCTGTATTCTTAGCTACACGATTCCATTGTGCCACCTCAATAACAGCCTCGTCACCATTTTTAACTTTGCTTACTAAGTCTTTTAGAAACTCTTTAGACACCTCTATCTTTCCTGTCCAATCAGGCTTTCTGTCGTTGTCCTTGTATCTATTTTTATAGACATTGCCAGTGTTCTGTTTTGGCGGAGTAAAATTATTAGTCATTTGTTATCACCTCTTTATTTTGTTGTTGTTTAATTTTATTGGTTATCTCTAATATATCAGCATCGAATTGGAATCTTGTATCAGGGTCAACCTCTTCCATTTTCTTAATTGATCCAAGGTTTTTCTTATACCAATCAGTAAAAGATTCTATGTTGCTATCATGGAAGACAGAATATTTGATAAACCCTTCAGCAAAAAGCTTTGCTTGTTCTGCTGTTGTTATCTCATCAGCATCGGATAGCTTATTTAATTCTTTGCTTTCCTTCTTAGCTTTCTTCTTGACTGGTTTGCTTTCTGCTTTCCCATTCATCGCATGATCGACCTCTTCAAATGAGGCATAGTTTCCTCCGCTCAAGCCACATGCCGAAAGCGCTCTGCCGATTGAGCTTGTGATGCAGTTCTCTAAAGCACTGGTCTTGTTCACCATGCCAACACCCCGATATTCTTCAGCAAAATCATTAGCAATTTTTCTCCAAGTGCCATCGACTATGACATGGATTGTGGTTTCTGCTAAAACCCTCTCCTCATCAGCCACATGGATGTTAGTAAGAATCTTACCATCCTCTCCGTATGCCTCTCTGAAGGCTTGTACTCTTGTATGCACCTCACTATATTTTTTTCCCTTGATGTCCACCTTGTTCTTGTCATCAAGTTGTGACATGGCATTTACTGCCGATATTAATTGGTCTTCTTTCTTTTTCATGCGCTTTCCTTTTTTTGTTGTGTTAATTCTCTAAATTGTTGGTCTATGTCTTTGGAATAAATAAATGATCCAACATGACTTTCCACAATCTCATGTTCTATCTCACAAATCTCCTCTACATTGGCAACCCAACAGGCTCTCTCGTGTGTTTCGTCTGTATAGGTATCGGGATCATCTTCCCATTGATATATTGCGTTATAATTGAAATATAATATTGCTTGATTCAGATAATCATCATTGACTTGATCAATGTTTTCACCCTTCATGCAAAAAATATCAGAATATTCTCTTTCACCATCTCGGCACTTGGTTTGTACCACATAATATTTAATCATCAGCCCTCTCCTTTTTATATTGATCGCAAAATTGTGCAACACCACAATAGTTTCCAACACATCTTGTGCTTTCGCCCTTGCGTTCTTCAACATAGTATTGATTGGTGTTATTTTTATCTTCGTATTCGACTCTGAGTTCTGCATCCACCTCTGAGTCCATAAGTTTGATTGCAGATTTCCTACCCTTCTTCATTACTGCCCACTTAGTTTGCTTTGCCCATCTCTCTTTTGCTGTACAAGAGGGTAGTATTTCTTGATCCAGTGATGAATTAGTAAACAGATGTTCAACACTCTGATGTAATCCCACCCTATCAAAAATATATTCTGATTGTTCTTCAAGTGACCACAGCCTTATTGGAATTGTTGCACATGGTGAAGGCGGATAAGAGCCATCATAACTTCTTTGAAATTGTCTCTTGTTCCAGTCTCGGCAGATTGCAATAATCTCTAATGATTCGATAGGCTCACCATAAGTTGCTTGATACAGCCATGCCAATGTATTGAGTTGCTGATCCCACTCTTCCTTTCCTTCTTTCATTGCGTTCACTACTGACCAAACTGATGTGACTTTATAATCTCTTAGAGTTTTGTCTTCCAGTGATAAAGAATCGTACTGCCCACTTATTTTCCAAGAACCTACTTGTGCATACATTCGCTCCTCAGTCCGAACATCGGTTTCATTCTCGTTTGCTCTTTCTAGGATGGTATGAACACTCTGTCCAAGTAGCGACCAAATCTGCTCACTTACATCAACAACCATTTCATCTTCGTGTTTCTTTCTTAACATCCTTATACGAGGCGATGTAATCATCTCTGTTGCACTTATGTCCACTCCCTCACCCTTGTGGTAGGGATCGTTCTGTAAACTCCTTACAATCTCAATTGGTGCATTGTGCAGATTTGTTAAAACTTTCATCGTTTCACCCTGATTAATATGCCACCACTAAAAGTTATGGCGCATCCCATAAGAATGAAGATTAAACTTAGTATTGATTGAAACATTGCAGTGGGTTCGTTTAGTGAGAATAGATTATTCCAATGGGCAAGAATATTTATAGTATAGATGTCTTCTTTAAGTGCCATTGATGCTAGGTCTAGAAAAATTAAACCACTAGCAAAGGTAAACATACCGACAAAGAAACATATGACTCCTAGCAACCTCATTTAATTCTCCAAATGCCAATACCATCTTCAAGTTTTCTCACTGAAAATTTCTTGCTTGGATTTCTATAGCTATAGCGTAAACAAAAATTGCTGAGTATTTTTCTCTCCGCATGTATCTTTGTTTTTGGTAGTTCTATCTTTATAAAATCTTCTACTTCCATTTGATCTAATGGAACATTATATTTTCTTGGCTTACCCGATGTCTTGGGTAAAGGGATGCCCTTCTCTATATTGAACTTCATTTTTTTCTCCATTCATTTGGTGTGTTGTTAACTTCTTCTTCATCATAGCTACTTCTGATGATGTATCTCATGCGACTTCTTGTACTTTTTGACTGCGTCAGTATGCCTTCATCTTTCATCTTGTCCATTTCATCATTGAGTACCACCACATCTTCATCTATGTACCCAATTTCATTCTTATGTCTGTAGTGTCTCTCGATCTCTACCGCTTGTTTTATTACATCGGCACTGCACCTCGCGTGTGGTATTCGGTAACCCTCATCGACTCCGCCTTCATATTTTGCTTTTGCCACGCTTAATTCTTTGTTTTTGTTTTTCATGTTTCTCAGTATTAATTTATATGTTGATTGTTTGATTATGTGCCTATTAACGAATGATGTCAATAATATTTGACATCACAAACTAACCCATCTAATATCTTAAAGATGCAACAAAAGATGAAACTAATCCAATCGAAAATAATCAGCCAAGCAATCAGAGATTTAGCCAGTGTTAAACCCAAACTTAGGGAAGAGGCACTGGCTTTTTTCTTTTCGCCATCGTTTACATTACTGAGTAGTGATTTAAATATTGATAGGCAATATGTTTTATTAGCGATTGAACAGTTAGTTGAATATCCGATTGTTGCTAGGAAGAAACTCACTGAAGAAATGGTGCAAGGATTGAAGAATTTATACAAAGAAAAACCTATAGCAAAAGAGAGTAAGCTATAGGTTCTATTAAGTTCTTTAGTAAGTAGATACTTAGTAAGTTTTTAATATTAGTTAGTTTCTAACTAGTAAGTATTTACTTAGTAAGTATAGGGATAATGAAGGAGTATTTAATGGAAGTCAATAACAAGGAACATTTAAGTTTCATAATGGCGCAAAATAGGACATCGACTTTGTCCTATGGTCAATTCAAAACGAAGTGTCCTGTTTGTCACAGTTCACGGAAAAATAAAAACAAAAACGACACACCGCTTTCGGTAAACATTACGAACGATAAAATAATTTACAATTGTTTCAATTGTGATGAGAGTGGAATCATTAACATGGAGGATAAGAAACCAATGATAGAAAATAAAAGAAAAGAAACCAAACCAATAGCGACACAACCAAACATTTATGATGGTGAATCAGCTAAGTGGCTTATCGAAAGAGGCATTGATTTGGAGGTAGCAAAAAGTTCTCTGCTGGCGTTAAATATTAAAAATAATAAACCAGTAATAGGTTTTCAGTACAATCATGGGGATAAGTTAGAGGGGATTAAGTGGCGAACAGCCAATGGAACGAAGTCTTTTTGGTGGGAAGGAAGTTCCCAAAGACTGTGGGGAGAAAAGGAGAAGGCGAATGGTCTTCCTCTTGTTGAGGACACCATTGTTTTAACCGAAGGTGAAATGGATACCCTTGCAATTAAGACAGCCTTTAAGGATGTGTTTCATATCGACTGTTATTCAGTTCCGAATGGCGCACCGAACAAATTCAAAGAAGATAAGAAGATTGATCCAAAGGAAGATGGAAGGTTTAAGTATGTGTGGAATGAGAAACACCTTTTTCATGATGGGATTAAAAGGATCATACTAGCTACTGACTCAGATCATGCGGGAGATGTGCTTGCAGATGAGTTGTCAAGAAGACTCGATAAAGCTAGATGTTACAGAGTGAAGTATGGTGAGAACATAAAAGATTCAAACGATTACTTGCTTGAGTATGGTGCAGAAAAACTAAGAGAAATTGTACTCAATGCAGAACCATTACCTCTTCATGGTCTGAATACTATTGATAATTATAATTCTGAGTTTGATACTCTTTATAAAGAGGGAAAACCAAAGGGGATTTCTACTGGTTATGAAAGTGTGGATAAGTTGTTTACATTAAAAACAGGGCAACTTATGACCATAACGGGCTACCCAAGTGACGGAAAAAGTGCTTTCTTAAATTCCCTATGCGTTAACATCGCAAAAAACTATGGATGGAAAACTTGTTTCACTTCCTTTGAGAAAGACCCTGTCATGCACAGTGCCGAATTGTCACAACTGCTCATCAATAAACCCTTCTTTGGAAAAGGAAGGATGACTGAAGATGAGAAAGACTATGCGCAAGATTGGATCAAAGAGCATTTCTTGTTTCAAGACTATATGTCTTCAGCAATGCCATCCATTGGTGAGGTTTTAGAAAAAGCTAAACAGGCTGTGCTTAGACATGGCATCAGATGCTTGGTAATCGACCCCTTCAACTTCCTAAGAACAAACGATGGCAAACCATTTGATCACCAGTCAATATCAGATATGCTTACCGAAGTGCAATTGTTTTGCAAACAGTTTGATGTGTTAACCATTTTCATCAGTCACCCCTCTAAACCATTAGAATACAACGGAAAAAGAAGAGTGCCTGATGGTGTTTCAATCAGTGGGTCTATGGCTTGGTTTGCAAAATCTGACATCGGTGTCACTGTTTACAGAACAGAAGATGCTGTTGAAATACACTGTTGGAAAGTAAGATGGTCTTGGCAAGGAAATCAAGGGATGGTAGAATTGGGATTCGACCAACCCACAGGCAGATACCTTGAGGCGCAAGAAATCGAAGACGATTACGAATGGGCAGACTTCTAACGAGGTCTTCCTAAATGAAATTGGCACACCGAAGTTGCATGAAAAGCATTCAGTTGGGATTGAGAAAATTGGCAAGATGGGAAGAGCAGTTGTTCTTGATCAGCACATTATCGATAAGCTTTTAAACAAGAAAAAAATAACACCCAACCAACACCTTGTAGCAGACAAATATTATAATCTTATTTCTACCAGTGGCGCGTTCATTAGTTCACCACCATTCGAGAGAGTCTCCATTAGTATCAATAACAGATCGAAACCATTACCGAGAGGTTTGGTATTACTAACAGTTCAAAGAATCCTAAGAACAGAATGTTCTCCTGAGAAAGAAAATGAGATGTGGATTATTATGGTTAACAATCCTAGTGAAATAAACGATGAGCAATTGGATTGCGTAAGAGAATGTTTGGATGCTCTACTGGAGAGATGGGGAATCAGTTTGTCTCGGAGTCCTGTTGCCTTGTTTCAGCAAGCTTGTGTAAACCTATAGGCTCTTTCTTTTCTTCGATGCTAATGTTTAGTTCCTTTGCCTTGTCATGCACCATGTGAATGATCTGCTTATTCAATGATCTGCTTTCTTCTTTTGCAATCGCGTGTGCTAGATCATATGTATCTTTGTGGCATCTAATGTATAGATTCTTCTGACTCATCTTCTTCTTCCTCTAAGGTTTTGGGATCAATGAGTTCAGCAATTGCTAATGACTCTCCTCCCACTTGGTAATATCCATTGTCTTTAAGTTGTTGTATTGCATTCTCTTTTACATAACCACCAACACCACATAGCATTGGATCATCTAAAAATGTTTTGGCTAAGTTCATTGCAACCTCATCTGTCTCGGCAAGGAATGCGAAGTGTTTCCATGTACCAGTAAACTCATGAAACGATGGACTAGGATCGTCTTTAGTAATTACATAGGTATGGCGAACAACAACAAACATAGAAGAATGATACATCAAAGTGATTGCTAAATGAAATCTTTTTTGGGGAGTAGTGGTAGTTTTATTTATCGTTTTTAGTCTTTCAAAAACTACCAAAAAATATGACCCAACATGGAGGTGCTGTTTTTTTTCATGTGATTAGTATGGGTACTCGGTTTAGTTCTTATCTCCACCTTCATCTACAACCTTGACTCTTGTCTACTCTTATTTAAAAGAGGGCAAGGATTTTACAGTAGCGCGTGTCCTAATCACAAATCTTTCTAATGCTCGTTCGAGGGTACGAAAATTACAATGGAAAGAAATTCTATAATGCATTATGCAAGCAGTCCAAACAACCTAATTCTTACCACGCTTGACTGGGTAAAGACCTGCTACTAAAAATATTTTACGAGTATATTATTTTCAGTGCCTTCGTAAGAGTGCCTGTTTTTAGACCAAAAAAAAAGGCGCACCCTACATAGCGTTTAGCTATGCAAGATGCGCAATTACACTCTCCATCCTTTCGGTGATAGGTTTAGACTGTGATTAACTGTCTACTACTCGACTCTGAGAAATTTGTCAGTATGGGTCTTGGTAGTCTATTCATACTCTTATCGCAATTTACCTTTTCTCTAGGTGCATTAGGCTTAACTTGCTAATGCTCAAGTTGGTTTATGATCCACTTCCTCTTTAGTTACAGTAGGATATTTATAACCTTGATAATCTTCAATTACCTTTTCGGTTTCAGAATCCTCTCTGTAAACATCATGGAAACCACAATCAAAACATTCAGAGATATGACCAATCTCATCATCCCTGAAGTCTTCATTGATTCCATTTGTGGATTTGCACTCAGGGCAATCCCACTGTGATGACATGCTACTCATGATCCACCTCATCTAGATTGAAATTGTGAGAATCCGATTGAGGCGTACGACTCATTTCATTCTTATAGTCTTGGTTCATAGCAGTAACTGCTTTCCTGATTGCAGAAGAAATCTTTTCAACTTGCTTTTTGTCATACTCATAATATCTTTTGCAACTGAGCCTAGATATCATGTTAATCGTTGAAATGACTTTTTTGGTTCTGTACTCAGCAAGTCTTATAAATTTTTTTCGCTTGTGATTGTCATTGTTATTATTATTCATTTTTACCTCCATAGTTAAATGATTAATTGCTGACAGGATTGTCAGACTTGTTTGGGAGAATCCCATTAATAACACCAAAAGATGCTATTAATACGATTTTCTCATCCACAGGATCGCGTGTAAGGCAAAGTTAGAGAGAGGGTAAGGGCATAACATACCCTAATTTACCCCCTCTCTTGAGGTTAACGATTAATAGTTATCAAAAGTTATCCTCACTTTTTCACCGAATGCATCGCAAGACTCTTCATTCATTCCATCAGCAGTAGTCATTGCCCACAAAACAGGCACATCAGGTTCGACCTCGGCACTGACTTCTCCATATCCATCAGTGAAGTAGATCATGGCAACACAATCTTCTGCATCATCGGTATGGTTATTGAAGAGATTGAAAGGCGGATCAAAATCAGTTCCACCGCCACCAATGCGATAGAGTTTTACCTCTTCACCTTGACCGACTTCTATGGTTTGCCACCACTCTTCATCACCAGTTAGGTCATGACTGCTACCTCTTTTCCTGATAAAAGTTCTATCATAATTGTTAACCTCATCAGGATTTCTGGTGTCATGGTACTCGGTATCGCAATAACAAACTCGGATCGTATCGATGCCACAATCGAGACAGAGCGCCTCAACTTCTGTAGCAAATTGATTGAGTTCATATTGTGAAACACTGCCACTGGTATCAATAGCAATTGCGAGTTCACCACCCTCAGCAGATTTCTGCTTGGAAGGAAGATTGATGCCTCTCCATTGATGCCTCTTGTTGAGCCTTGACCATGTAGGATCATTGGCAACAGTAGACACTAGAAAGTCTCTCAATAGTTCCACCCAATCGACTTCGGAGTCTAGGTTAGCATTTATCGCACTTACCATGGCATCACCCATGCTGTCGTTTCCGACAGCTTTTTCAAGTGTTGCATTTAAGGATGCAGTAGAGCGAACAACTTTAGCAAATTCCTTTGCCTCATCTTTGTTCGCCTTGTTTCCATCATCGTCTTGCAAATCCCAAACCTCTCCCGATAGGACAGGTCTTTCGTCACGAGTAGGTGCGCCACTTGCTTGACCGCCAGTTGAGTCTCCATCTGAAAATATTTTACTAGTATCAGATTTTCCGTCATCAGAGCCGTCATCTTCACCGCCACCGCAATCATCAGCATTGGATTCATCTGAGTCATTCGTATCACCATTGAGGTCTGATAGTTGGTCAAGCAATGATTGCTTTTCCTCTTGATCAGACATGATATTACGATAGACATCTTCAGGAGTTTTATTCCTGTGTTTCCAATCCCAAACACCATCCGAAGGAAGAGTCATTTTCAAGTCATACTTGATCCAATTGTTTATGACGATGTCACAAGCAATATTGAACCAGTATGGATCACGCTCTCTCCTACGAATGGGATGTTCCCAAATGACATGACAGCCTTCATGGAATACAACACTCTTCAATTCATTCATAGGTGTTTGTAACACCCAATCAGAAGAGAAGAATATTCTTTTTCCATCGGTAGCCATCGTTGGACATTCTTCGGCTGATAATTCAACAAGGTCTAATTCTATAAGCATAGATGCAACTCCTTGGCTCTCTTGCATGAGTAATACTCTTGCCTTAACAACCTTTTTCATTGCATCAGTCATTTCTAATTTAGTCATTGTTATCCCTCCTTCCGAATGCTTTATTTAAAAAGTCACCCTTTAGGTCAGTGATAGAATCATCTAAACTATCTGACACTTGCTCTCTCTCTTCTTGAGCCTCAAAAGTATCATCTCTTAAAGCAGAGAAATACTTTTCATCTTTAAGCTTATCGACTTTAGAAGTAAGTGATTTATGAACCTTGCTGATCGTTGGATCATTGCCAAGAATCTCAGCATTAAGATCAGCTAATACAGACAAAGACTTTTCAATCTTTGGCACATTAGTTTTGTGGAAAGTTCCACTTCTCTTTTTGCCTTTTAGACTGTTGTACTCACGCATTCTTGTGGTTAGGTTTTCGATATTCTCTACTAACTCATCCACTGCGTTTTTTCCAACAGCAATTAGGTTTCTTGTTAAACGATCTTTCGTATCATTGACTAGCCTTTCCTTCATCTCATCAGAGACTTCGAGGCGAATGTCTTTTGCATTGACAATTTCCTCAACTCCTCTTGTGTCTAAATCAAATCTAAATTTAGATCGAAGGTTTTCTTCGGCAGTTACTTTCACAAGCTTGTTATCTTCATCGTAGTATTCATATCCTTGAGGATAGAATGACTCATCATAGAAAACACCTAAGTCAGCTTTTGCATAGTTTGCTATGATTTTGGGTAGGTCTTTGATGAAACCATCAACTTCCTTTTCCCATTCAATCTTAGCTTTATTATATGCATCCCAAACTTGAGTTTGCTTGTGTACAGAACATAGTCTCCAACCATCTTTTCCATCTTCCCAAGGATGGGTTAATGAATGAAATGATTCTTTCCTAAACTTAGTAAGGATTCCACGAAAATAAGTATTAGGATTGTTCCCTCTACTTTTGTCACCTGTAAGATAAGTTTGACCATTGAAAGCATTTTCAGAGCCACCATCAGACATCTCTGCTATAGCCTTGCGTACTTTTTTACTACTTTTTATACCACTCCAAAGTCCTGTTCTGAGTCTAATCATCACAGCTTTTTGGTGCAATACACTGGTAGTATCGTTCTTTGGTTTTTTTGTTTTACTCATAATAATTTACCTCCATATTTGAGTTAAATAAGATACTCTTTTTAAGGGTATCACCATACAGTTGTAACGCAGAGATTGGAAAATATAATACTAGTAAAATATTTTCCAACCCCATACACCACATCCGTTTCATCCCACCCTAATGGGAATCTTCAGTGGCTTACAGTTAATGCCAACACTACAGGATAGTAATATCGCTGTGCTTAACTGAGAACTCAGTGAAAGTTTTAGTCTCTTTGAGTTCATTTCTTTTGGCAGTTACCATTCGGATAAACAACACCGCAAATTCGGGAGTTTTATATCTTTGCAGATAAGTTAAAGCACTATCAAAATAGTCATAAACTTTTTTCTTATTTGCTGAGGCAACAGTAGTCATTAATGCCAATGTAACAGCATAACTTAGACCGCCTAATTTGGGCATTTCTGCCTTACTCGGATTTTTCAAAATATCATCAATGCTTGGAAGGTCTTCAGATAGTTGCAAAAATTTATCAAATTCAATTGCCCATTTCTGACCGACATCCATCGTAAAGAAGTCTATTCTTAAATCATCGGGAATCCCTGTCTTGAAAGTATCCGACAACCTAACCCATGTTCTAGGTGTAGCTTGTGGAGTATCAATCTTGGGAGACCAATCTAGTAGTCCATCGGGTCTAAATTTAAGAAAACTTATAACAGATGGTAGGACATCATTTTCAATTGCCCATTTTTCCCAATCATCGAAATCGTGTTGAAAATCGATCATTGAAACTCTGCCAATGGTTTGAGTAGGAATCTTATTAGACCCCGCACGATCAGATTGCCTGTTTGAACTACACAATATATTCCAACCATCAGGGAGTTTGTATTCCCCAATGCGTCTTTCATAGAGCAGTTGTGATGCAATGGTCTGAATGCTTTGATGTGCCTGTGCAAATTCATCTAGAATGAGCAATCCTTTTCCACCTATAGCTAGGTTTCCAAGAAAGGCTCTTTTCTGAGCAAATTGCTTATCCAAATATGGCAGTCCTCCAAGATCATGAGACTCTAATAATGAGAGTCTTAGGTCTATCACAGAAAACTGATTTTCATTTGGATTGATTACATCTCGAACCAATTTAAGTTTAAATTCATCAGCGAGCATTTGAGCAAGTAGGTTTCCAACTGCACTTTTTCCTATACCGACTGATCCGATTAAGTAAGGGCTATTACCCCCTTTAATGACATGGTAACATGCCAACAATGCTTGACTTGGTGTCATAACATTATCCTCCATATTGTGGGAGTAGCTTTCGCCACCCCATAAAAAAAAGACCAGTAAAATATTTACCAGTCCACTAAGAAACACCTTTTTACAGGCTAGGATTCCCTAATTAAGTTTTTCGTATTGTTTCAAATACTCATCGGTTAGTTTATTGATCTAATGCATTTATTAAGATCAAAGGTTAACTCTTTCAAGTCTGACATAAGTCCTTTAAAAAGATCAAAGGGATGGTTAGATGCAATCCAGTGATGCAGTTGATCTGTTTTATCTTCTCCACTTGCATCGTAGTATTTATCTCCCCAATGTTCATCATTAGCATCCCATCCAAGCAAACAAAGATGTTTAACTATCTCGTATGTCTTTTCTGAAGAAAATGATTTCTCATAGTATTTAACGACTCTCATATGTCTCATTCCATTATGATCTGCAAACCCAATGTAATCATCGTGATTGCCTGATATTTCAAAAGGAATTCTCGAAAGATTATTTCCACATTTTTCTTTTATTCTATCTATTGTACTCATAACATTTTCCTCCATGTTTTTGAGTTGGGATAATTCCCGATAAGCACACTTGTAATAAATGTACTTATAGCGAATTGAGCAGTTTAAAATCTTGCTCAGGATCGGTTCTCATCTGAAATCATAAAAAGACAAAATTTTGTACCCAAAGGCATTTATAAGTCTTTTTGTTGTTTCAAGAGAAAAGCCAGTCACAGCACGAATGGATTTCAACCTTTCAATCCCATTATCGCTATCAAAAAATACTCTTATAGTGTCACCATTGGTATTTGAGTATTTAGTGTCTTTTTTCTTCTTGCTTTTAAATGGCTCATGAATTATTTCAATGTTGCCATCTGCTACAGCCTGTCTTTCCATTCTAGTGAGAATCTCACGAGTTATTTCCTCTAGTTCCCATTCAAGATCGGAATCAGACCATAGACTTTTTTCATCATGTAATTTATCCATAATATTTACCTCCATAGTTTGTATTATGTTTTGGGATAATTCCCAATGATCACACTCGGAAAGAATATGATCATGGTGAATTGAGCCTTTTTAAATCTTGCTCAGGATTAGAGATCAACTTTGCATATAATGATTTTCTACATAATGCAGTGCATAGTCATTAGCATCATAGTCAATACTGATTCCTTGAAAATCATTACCTATAGTAGTAATGAACTCTTCAGCCAGTTCAACTAGTTTAGAAAAAGTACAGGTATCGTTTACCCCTGTAAAATTTTCAAACAGTTCACTGGTATAAGGATCGATATAAGCTACTCTTCCTCTTTTCCAATCATTATCTTTTGCTTTGTTTTCCATAATCGTTCTCCATATCATGGGTTGTTGTTACAGAGGCAATAAGAGAGCCAAATGTCCAAGAAGTTCTAAAGCAGTCCAAAAATGCAAAATATTGCAATTTCAGACCGCCTCAGAGCCTCATAGGAGCATTCTTTGACCTTTGGTAATACCATAGCATCCCCAAGAATCGTGCTTTCTCAAGCCTCCACTATGAATCCCATTTATGGGTAAGGTCATTACTGATACCTATTTTAAATTTTCGACCTTATCTCAAAGGTCATCATCAGATAGTTCATAAGCAGTTTAAAATCTTGCTCAGGATTAAAGGTTAACCGATACCACCACAGGCATATTCAGAGACAGCATATCTATCTTCGGGTTCTTCTTCAAAAAGATCACGAGAGTACAGCCATATATTGGGATACAGCGAATCTAGTTTTCTATTAGCCTCGAAGTCTTCGGGAAGATTGATAGAACACAGTATCAGTGGTGTTGTTAAACCCCATATTTCACCAGTAGAACAATCGACATCAGTGTAAAAAGATGGGTAATCATAATGCTGATGCGGAGCAATCCACTCACCAAATATTTTTCCATTAAGATTATTTGCTACAAAGATTAAAGGATAATCGGTGTTGAAACATCCGAGAGGATGGTCTTCTTCATTGTCAATATCACAATACTCTACAAACTTATTTCTTAACAATTCATCAATATCCCCTAGACTACTTCTTATACCAAAAGGATATGGTGTCTTCCATCGATTCCAGTCCATAATATGTCCTTTTTTATCCTCTATTAGTTTCCAAAGCTTTTGGAATTCTTTCATATTCTTAGTGAATTCATCTAGCCACTGTTTTTGTTCTTTATTTAGTTCTTTCATAATATTTACCTCCATAGTTTTTATTATGTTTTCTGTTTCGCATATCCCATATTCATTCTTTACAGGATGCTCTTCAGTCAGGTTAATTCCTGATACAGAGATTGAGCAGTTTTGCATCTTGCTCAGGATGTAGATTAGTTTATTATCTAGCTGTTATTTATCTCATTTCTTTAGCCTCTTTTTTTACGACACGCGCAAGATCAAAAGCCATGTATTCATCACTGTATCTTGTTAGAAACTCATCAATTTCTTTAGCCTCTTTTTTTACTTGTTCTTGAAGTAAATAAATTTTGATCTCTATGTCATCGCCTAATCCAAATGCCTCGTTTCCAAGTGATTCCAATAACTCAGTTAATTTTACTAATTTACTAGTTCTATTTATCATAATAATTCTCCATGTTATGAATTGGGATTAATTCCCATTAGTCACACTCTTGTGAATATGACTAAGGTGAATTGAGCAGTTTAAACTCATGCTCAGGATGTAGATCAACTTCCTAAACTTACAGGCACACTATTAAAGTTGTACTCTATGTCCAAAAGATTAGGTTTAGAAACCTCAGCATTTCCTTTTGAGAAAGCTTTGATGATGGCATCATTAATCACGATATCTTGTAGGACATCGATGACTCTTTGAGCCTCGCTTGCGTTGATCTTTTTCACTGCTTTTAAGACCCTGATATTTGCATAGTCAGTAGTGAATGGTCTGTTTAGATATTCTTCTTGATATTTTGAATTTATCATTTGATATCCCTCCATATTGTGTTTCGTATTTAGAAACAATTCTAGGCATAACTGGTGTCCGATAGGACTCTTCAGATAGTGACCGCCAAACTTCACTATGACACATGGAGGTGTGTCTGAATGTTCGTCTATCGTTTCTTGTTTGTATCTCTCTAGCCTACAGTTGCTAACATGATTTATTCTCGGTATTAGTCAGGTCATTATTAATGGTTACCAAACCTGATTACTGAAGTCTCCTTCACTTATGATTCTGTGTTTCCCATCACTGAGAGCCAGTGTCGTGCCATCTCTCTAAGTAGTCCACCCAATTCCTCAATAAGCTGTTACCGATGCAAAATTCATTGAGCCTTAAAAACAGGATGCAATAATCTCTACATTCTTTTTTGTGAACCCTCCTACCTCTTGGCAACCACATCCAAATTGTTTTGGTTTAAGTGGCGAGATGTCAACCTTGTTATTTGGTCGATGATCATCTCAGTCATTCTCCAGTAGCATCTCAGTACTACCTACCTCAGCATTATTTCGCATCTGATGATGGACTGCTAACTGGGTCACAGTTGTGGATCAAATCTGCCGATTGCTATCGTGATGACCAACCCACATTAAGAATACTACTCTCTTGGTCACTATATGCAACCTCTATTGATAATCATTTATGCAGTCATTCCTCTAGCATTACTTAAAAGATTAAAACCAGTTAATATTATTCTCCTAGGGATGATACATATAAGGAGTAATTTATGACCGACAAAACGAGCCAAGATAAGAGTAAACCTAAACTGAAGTTAGTGGATAAGAAGGACTCAATCCTGACACCCAAGCAGAGGGCATTTGTAGACGCTGTAGTGAAGGGAAAGATAACGACCTATAAGGAGTGCTATGCCAAAGCTTACGATGTCACTCTGACAAAGACAGGAGGCATTCCTAAGTGGACTGAAGTTGAGGCTAGTAAGTTGATGACAAACCCTAAGATAGCACTAAGCATTCAGACTGCATTAGAGAAGAGAGACCGAAGTACATTGTCATCAGCAGTCAAGCTAAGAGATCATGTCATGACACAGCTATATAAGGAATCACTAGAGGCATCCTCTGACTCATCCCGAATTCGTAGCCTCGAACTTATTGGTAAGACCATTGGATTATTCACTGACCAGATTGAGGTTAAGGACAACCGAAGTGTGGAAGATATAGATGAGGACATCGAGACTAAGATAATGGCTCTAATGAGTAACGATTAGATGAGAGGTATATATATAGGTCAGGATTATCTAGGTCATATATCAGACAACCGACTGTCTTATTGTACTGATACATTATTACAACCGCACCCCATCGAGAAAAGAAATCTGAACAATTAAAGTTACCCCCCACCAACCCGTGTGACACACGACTACCTAAGTATTATCAATACATAGTGGTCTGCTCATTCATAGAGTAATTTTTATACCCCACCCCCTATTGCATTTTGCAAGCATGTAGATTATGCACAGTTGACCTTGTTTTTTCAGGAAAAAGGGTAGAGTCTCATGCGGAGGGCATATATATTTTAGTTGACACACAATGTGAAGGTAGGTATATATGGTATAATCAAGCAATAGCTAACTAAGTACATACTTAATAAGTAAATACTTAGTGAGTAGATACTTAATAAGGTTTTAATTTTAAGTTTCTAACTTGGTATATTTATAAACTTAGTAAGTATGCACTATGAATAGTTCACTAAATAACTATCTGGCTAACCATATCAATACTTTATCCAGTAGCGATAAGAAAGAACTGCTTGTTCTTCTAGAAGAAAGAGAGAAAGCTGTTATGCGTCAGTCTTGTCAGGATAACTTCATGCCTTTCGTTAAAACAATGTGGAGTGCCTTTATTGAAGGCGAACATCACAAAAGAATGGCTGATATGTTTGACAGAGTTTCTAAGGGCGAACTTAAAAGAATTATTATTAACATGCCGCCTCGACATACTAAATCGGAGTTTGCATCGCATTACCTACCTGCATGGTTTTTAGGAAACTTTCCAGATAAAAAGGTAATTCAAACAGCGCATACATCCGAACTTGCTGTAGGTTTTGGTCGTAAGGTTCGTAATTTAGTTAATAGCAAAGATTTTAATACTGCATTTCCCGATGTATCACTACAAGCAGACAGTAAAGCTGCTGGTAGGTGGAACACTAACAAGGGTGGTGAGTATTTTGCTATCGGTGTTGGTGGTGCGGTTACAGGTAAGGGTGCTGATCTATTAATCATTGATGATCCACACTCAGAGCAAGAGGGTGCTAGTGCTGATCCTGCTGTGTTTAAAAAGACTTTTGAATGGTATACATCAGGTCCAAGACAGCGTTTACAGCCTAATGGTGCGATTGTTATTGTTATGACAAGATGGCATCAAACAGATTTAACTGGTCAAATTATAAATTCTAGCTTAAAAAGGGCTGGATCAGATCAATGGGAAGTTATGGAACTTCCTGCAATACTGCCATCGGGTAGACCCTTGTGGGAAGAGTATTGGAGTTTAGAAGAATTAGAAGCACTGAGAGCAGAACTACCTACATCAAAGTGGTCGGCTCAGTACCAACAAGACCCTACTTCAGAAGAGGGAGCGTTAGTTAAGCGTGAGTGGTGGCAAACTTGGGAAGGGTTAGAGCCTCCTGAGTGTGAATTTGTTATCCAAAGTTGGGATACAGCGTTTTTAAAAACCCAGCGT
>TARA_R110002033_G_scaffold50359_3_pt1 | contig 33745 bp, 20 predicted proteins | sample TARA_R110002033 | Tara Oceans TARA_R110002033 (sample SAMEA4397051) | marine metagenome | biome: Polar Biome; feature: [SRF] surface water layer (ENVO:00010504); material: water (ENVO:00002006), including particulate matter (ENVO:01000060) such as... | depth 5 m
CTCGAACCTTTATTTCAATTAATTGATATTCAAAAAGTTAGTATTGTTTCAGCTAAGTTACGCACCGATTAACGCACTTGACTGTAACATTTATATAAAATGAACTTAATTGAATGCAAATTTGTTCAAAACATTCAATGTGTAAAGATAGTAAAATATAAAATGAAGGCATTAATAAATTAATTGTATTATCAAAATAGTTATTACCCGAAGATCGCTTATTCGAATTTAGTTACTCTAATACAAAAATCCGGTCTTTAAAGAAATTGATTTTTTTTATTTAGCAAAGTACAGAATTTTGGCGTTTATCTTGGACTTAATAGCATTTGATTAAATTTGATTTAGTTTAGTACTTAATGCGAAATTTTTGGATCAAGCTAAAAAACCTTTTGGAAAGAATAAAATCTTTGTCTATTTATTAAAAATGTACAAGTGGTGGAATTGGTAGACACGTTAGACTTAGGATCTAATGCAGCAATGTGTGGGAGTTCGAGTCTCCCCGCCTGTACAAAAACCGAAGAGAAATCTTCGGTTTTTCTTATTTAAAACTATAAGCAATCTTTCTTCAGGTACAACATAGGTACAACATTTTGCTGTTTTTATTGATTTAATTATAAATAGCGGGTTTTGGTTTCAAATAATTTCAAAAACTATTTAAAAGAACATTTTTAAAAAAATAAAATTTATTTTAACATTCTGTGAGACACCTTTATTAAACCAATTATTCTGAGAAGGACTCTAATATTTATTCATGAATTGTCCTAAGAAGAACTGAGTTAAAAAACAAGCAAATTTAAGCTAATTTAGAAACAAAGTTTTCATCATAAGGTAATCCGCATTTTGCAATAGCAAAGACTGTTTTAATAGTTTAGTTGCCACAGATATTAATGCTAGTTTTTTTACTCTTACCTTTAACTACAATTCTATCAAATAATGCTTTACAAGCTTTATTGTATTTATAGGCTGAAAATGTTGCTAAGAATACCTAATTCCTTAATTTCCTATTTTCCACTTTACTTATCCTACTGCGTCGTCGAACGCTACTTCCTGACTCTCGAATAGTTGGAGTTATACCTACATAACTAGATAGTTGTGATGCGCTTTCAAACTTTTTAAACCCATCGGTTACTACTATTAAAAATAAAGCTGTTTTTAAGCTTATTCTTGGTATGGTTTGCAATAAAGTTAATTGTTTTTGTTGATCCTGATTTACCAATTCTAAGAGTTGATTCTCAAATATTAAAATCTCTTTTTTAAAATGTTTTAAATTGCGTTTTATAGGACTATAAACTGTTTTTGATGGAATCACTAAAACATTTTCACCATGAAGTTTGTTTTTTGTTGCTGCACTCTTTTTTACGTAGCTTTCTAGTAACCTAAAGAGTTGGAAGCATTTACTTTGAGCATCTGTTAATGCATTTATAATGGAATCTCATTTACTGTTCTACACTCACAAATAGATTTCGCAATACTCTTACTAGGTCTTTACTTTAGCTAATTTCATTTGGATAAAGCGCTTTACTGATAAGGGATTAACCACAGAAACCAATACGCCATTTTTATATAGAAACGGCGCCAACCGGTAAAGATAATAACCTGTAGCTTCCATAACTGCCAAAGCAGTTTTATGCAAACTCTTCAATAGAGTTTTTGAACCTGATTCGTCATTTTTAATAGTGAATATCCTTCCTTTCGGTTGTAAACATCAAACCGTATTTGCTTAAATGACTGAAAAAGCGCAGAAATAAATACAAGTAATTATTGAAATTTAGTTTTTAAATGTTTGCTTCATTCGAAATTAAAAGGGAAAACAATTGGGAGATAAATTTTGAAATTCATAAAGCAATTGTGAAGTTTAAATCAGTTTTATCAAAAGTATGAGGGTGTATAATTGTCCTATAATTTTAAAGTTATGTTTAGTTTATTCATTCTAATAGCCACATATATATTATTTTTAAGACCTAAAAGAATTATATGGATTTATCAAATATAAAACTTGTAGTGAGTGATATGGATGGAACGCTTCTAAATAATGAGGGGCATGTAAGTAATAAGTTTTTTAGCCTGTTTGAGGATTTAAAAAGGCGTAAGATACATTTTGTAGCTGCAAGCGGCAGACAATATCAGAGTATTCAAGATAAGTTGACACCTATAAAAGATGAAATTTCCATTATTGCTGAAAATGGTGGTTTAGTGCAACATAACAATATGGTTCAGGTTTTGTTTAAACTGTCATATGATGATGTTTTGAAGACTATAAAGATTTTACGAAATATAGATAATTGTTATATTGTTCTTTGCGGAAGAAAATCAGCTTATATAGAAACCAAGGATTCTGTTTTTGTCTCAAAGTTTAGCAAATACTATTCTGTTTATGCTATAGTTGAAGACTTAACAAGAATGGTTGATGACGAATTCCTTAAAATTGCCGTTTATCATTTTGACTCATCTGAATGTCATGTCCTACCATTTTTAGAAGAAATTACTAAAGAACTTAAGGTGGTTGTATCTGGTCGTAATTGGTTAGATATATCGCATCCTGAGGTAGATAAAAGTTTTGCATTAAGTATGTTGCAATCTGAATTGAAAATATCGGAAGATGAGACTATGGTCTTTGGTGATTATAATAATGACATTGAAATGTTGCAATTGGGCTATTTTAGTTATGCAATGAAGAATGCCCACCCTGATGTTAGAAAAGTTGCACGATTTAAAACAACAAGTAATTCTGATGGAGGCGTAGAAAAGGTGATTGAGCAGCTTTTAAATAACAACAAGTAAATATAAAATTTATAAAGAGAATCATTTATAAATTGTCTTCTAGAATTAATTTCAATTAGTATTAGCCTTCATAAGGTTTAATATTTAAGTTTAAAAACCTTTAATTAGGCAATTATTTTTGCTAAAATTTCACTGGTCAATAATTAATGCATATATTTGCAAGTGTAAAAAATACACTTATAAAATTAATTGATGCTAAACAATTGTTTTTAATCAAGTTAACACCTTTAATCCAGAAATTAAAATGAACAAACAAATAGATCAGCAATCGGCAGATAATATAAGAGCTTTAGCCGTTGCTATGGTAGAAAAGGCAAATTCCGGTCATCCAGGTGGACCTATGGGAGGTGCGGATTTTATGCACATTCTATATTCAGAGTTTTTTAACTATGATCCAACGGATATGACATGGCCTTTTAGAGATCGGTTTTTTATGGATGCTGGTCACTTATCCACTTTAATGTATGCACAATATTACCTTTTAGGAAATTATAAAAAAGAGGATCTTGCTAATTTTAGACAATGGGGTTCAATCACACCAGGTCACCCAGAAGTTGACGTAAAACGAGGTATAGAAAACACGTCGGGGCCATTGGGACAAGGGCATACTATGGGAGTTGGAGCTGCAATAGCAGCAAAATTTTTACAAGCACGATTTGGAGATTGGATGAATCATAAAATTTATGGTTTTATATCAGATGGAGGTATTCAAGAAGAAATTTCGCAAGGCGCAGGTAGAATTGCAGGCCATTTAGGCTTGAGCAATTTTATTATGTTTTTCGATTCTAACGATATTCAGTTATCAACCGCTATAGATGTGGTGACTAGTGAAGATACCGAAATGAAATATAAAGCATGGGGATGGAATGTTATTACCATTGATGCTCACAACCATGATGAAATAAGAAAAGCATTAACTGACGCTAACAATGAAACCGAAAAACCGACACTTATAGTGGGTAAAACCATTATGGGTAAAGGTTGTGTTGCTGCCGATGGTGGTGTGTACGAAGGGCACTGCGAATTACATGGTCAACCTATTGGACATACTGGTGCAGATTACGAAAAGACCTTAGTTAATTTGGGTGCTGACGTTAATAATCCGTTCGATATTTTTGGTGACGTTAACGATTTTTATAAAAAATTAGTTGAAAGAAAAACGGCTGAAGCTGCTGAAAAGAAGGCTGAAATAGCGTCTTGGAGAAAAGCAAATGTGGCACTTGCCGATAAATTAGACTTTTTCTTGTCTGGTGAATTACCAGAGTTGGATTTTAGTTCAATAGAGCATAAAGCTGGTTTGGCTACTAGAGCCGCTTCTTCAGGTGTATTAGGGTTTTTGGCTGAAAACGTAGAAAATATGATTGTGTCTTCTGCCGATTTATCAAATTCTGATAAAACAGATGGTTTCTTAAAGAAAACACAGTCGCTTCAAAAAGGTAATTTCTCAGGTTCATTTTTACAAGCTGGGGTTGCCGAGTTAACTATGGCATGTATCGCCAATGGTATTGCTTTACATGGCGGTGTTGTTCCTGTTGTAGCAACATTCTTTGTATTTTCAGATTATATGAAACCAGCTATTCGTTTAAGTGCTATTCAAGAACTGCCAGTGAAATATGTTTGGACTCATGATGCATTTAGAGTAGGTGAGGACGGACCAACACACCAACCAGTAGAGCAAGAAGCTCAAATTCGTTTATTAGAAAAATTGAAGAATCATAGTGGTAAGAATAGTTTCTTAGCGATGCGTCCTGCAGATTCAGCAGAGACTAGTGTTGCTTGGAAAATGGCTTTAGAAAATACAAATACACCTTCAGGCTTGATATTATCTAGACAAGGGATTAAAGATGTTCTTGCTCAACGTGAATCAAGATACCAAGAGGCTTTAGCTGCTCAAAAAGGAGGCTATTTAGTGAAAGAAGTAAATAACCCAGATGTGGTTTTAATTGCAAACGGATCTGAAGTTTCAACCTTAGTAGCAGCAGCCGAAATTTTAGAATCACAAGAGAATCTAAAAGTAAGCATTGCTTCTATTATTTCAGAAGGTTTATTCAAACAGCAGTCTAAAGAGTATCAAGATAATGTTATTCCAAAAAACAAACCACTATTTGGTTTAACAGCAGGGTTGCCAGTAAACTTAGAAGGTTTAGTTGGTGATAACGGAAAAGTATTTGGATTAGATCATTTTGGATATTCAGCCCCAGCAACTGTGCTAGATGATAAATTTGGATTTACAGGAGAAAAAGTAAGTAAAGAAGTATTAGAGTATTTAAAAACAGTATAAAACTACAGATATGAAATTTTTTATTGACACAGCTAATTTAGATGAGATTGCTGAAGCACAAGCTTTAGGCGTTTTAGATGGTGTAACAACCAATCCATCATTAATGGCTAAAGAAGGTATAACAGGTGAAGCTAATATTTTAGCACATTACAAAAAAATATGTGATATTGTAGAAGGCGATGTAAGTGCCGAAGTGATATCAACAGATTTTGACGGTATGGTAAAAGAAGGTGAAGCTTTAGCAGCTTTACATCCTCAAATTGTTGTAAAACTGCCTTTAATTGCAGATGGAATTAAAGCATGTAAATATTTTTCTGATAAAGGTATTAGAACAAATGTAACTTTAGTGTTTTCTGCAGGACAAGCTTTATTAGCAGCAAAAGCAGGAGCAACCTATGTATCGCCATTTTTAGGACGATTGGATGATATCTCAACAGACGGCATGCACTTAATTGCTGAAATTAGACAGATTTATGATAACTACGGTTTTAAAACGCAAATTTTATCAGCTTCAATACGCCACACCATGCATGTAATTGATTGTGCTAAAATTGGTAGTGATGTTATGACGGGAGGTTTATCATCCATTACAGGCTTACTAAAACATCCGTTAACAGATATTGGTTTAGCAAAATTTTTAGAAGATTATAAAAAGGGAAATTAAATAAGTAGAATTTAGACTATAACTTTAAGTAAAAGTCATTGTCTTTCATGTTATCATATTTTTCTTGATCAAACATAAAAAGATATGATCCTTTAGTAGAAGAGGTCATATCTTTTTCATCTAACTTAACTAATATATCCATAGAGTTAATTTTATTTATAAAGTTTCTTTTATCAAGTTTTTTATCTAAAATGGCTTCATATAGTTTTTGAAGCTGACGCATGGTAAACTTTTCTGGTAAAAGCTCAAAACCTATGGGGTTAATAGAAGTTCTTCTTCTTAATCTTTTTATAGCTTTGTCCAACATTATATTATGGTCAAAAATCAAATCTGGCACTTCTGATAAGCTAAACCATTTAGCATTATAGTTTTCAATCAACTCTTCATTATGCTTTTCAATATTAATTATAGCATAGTAAGATGTAGATATGGTTCTTTCAACTGGATCTCTATCTATTTCACTAAAAGCAAATAATTGTTCCATATATACATCATGTACACCAGTTAGCTTGACTAATATTCTTTCGGCGGCATCATCTAAAGTTTCATTTTTTTTTAAAAAACCGCCCATTAAGGACCATTTGCCTTTTTTTGGTTCAAAATCTCTTTGAATTAAAAGTACTTTTAAGTCTTCATCATCAAAACCAAAAATTATACAATCTACCGCAAGAAAAATCTTGTCTTCTGGAATGTAACCCTTAACCATGATTAATTATTTTGTACGAATATAATATTTTTTTTTTTTAATCTTAGAGCATCATCACAATTACAAGTGTTAAAAACACATTTATTTATTAAAAAATTTGGATATGTTAATTTTTTTGTATTTATTTACAAATGTAACTATCACACTTATAAAAAAATTAACTAAAACTAAACTAGTATGATTACAACTAAACTACTATTTTTTAGTCGCAAATGCGATTCGCTTTCTAAAAAAAGGCTAATGGCGTTCGTGATTATTATGGCTTGTGCAAATTTTGGTTTTGCTCAGCAAGCAATTTCAGGAACGGTTACCTCTGAGAATGATGGCATACCTTTACCTGGCGTAAATGTATTGCTTCTTGGTACATCTCAAGGAGTGGTAACAGATTTTAACGGTGATTATTCCATTAATGCATCATCTGGTGATGTGCTGGAATTTTCGTATTTGGGCTATTTAACTCAAGATATTACCGTAGGGAGTTCAACAACTATTGATGTTGCCTTAAAAGAGGATTTAACTTCCCTAGATGAAGTGGTTGTTGTTGGGTATGGTACTCAAAGAAAATCAGATTTAACAGGTGCTGTTAGTCTAGTAAATGCCGAGGAAATGACAAAGCAAGCTACTAATGATGTTACACAAATGATGCAGGGACGTGTAGCGGGTGTTTCAATTACAACAGATGGGCAACCTGGCGCTGCACCTAGTGTTCGAATTAGAGGTGTGGCCACTTTTGGTATAGGGGCAAGTGCTGAGCCATTGTATGTTGTTGATGGTGTTCCTATTGATGGAATTAGAGATATTAACCCTAACGACATTGAAACTGTTCAAGTGCTGAAAGATGCATCTGCTGGTGCAATTTACGGTAATAGAGCAGGTAATGGAGTTGTTATTATTACTACAAAATCTGGTAAAAGGAATCAAAAAGCAACTTTTAGTCTATCATCATATTATGGAGTGCAAAATATAACGCAAAGCCTTCCTGTTTTAGGCAGAGTAGATTATCAGACATTAAATAGAGAAATGATAAGTAATGGTGGAAGCACTATACCAATCCCATTAGGAAATGATCCTAGCTCCTCTGCTTTTATTGATAATATTGACACAGATTGGCAAGAAGAAGGTTATAAAAATGGTTTTATACAAAATCATAATTTTAATATTACCGGTGGTACTGAAAGTAGTAAATATTTCATGTCTTTGGATTATTTAGATAATGAAGGTACATTAGTGGGGCAAGGGCCAAATTACAAGCGTTATTCTTTCAGGGTAAATTCAGAAGCAAAATTCGGTAAATTTACAATAGGTGAAAATCTCTTTTTTGTGCATTCAGACGAGAACCCATTATTTGATACAGCTACCATCAATTTACCTGGAGGAAGGCCAACTTTAGTTAATGACTTGCTACAAGCTGCGCCAACTATACCTGTAAATGATCCAAACCGCTTAGGAGGTTTTGGCGGCGCAGATTCTGTAATACATCAATCGATAACACTAAACGTTCCTGGAATTAATACATTGATTGATAATGAGTCTAAGGTAAATAGATTAAATGCTAATTTGTACTTAAGTGTAGAGCCAGTTGATGGACTTGTTTTAAAATCAAGTGCGTCTTATAATACTACTAGTATCCAGAGTCAACTGTTTGTTCCTCAATATGATTTGGGTTACTTTTTCCCTAATCCATTAGCTCAGTTGCGAGTTGTAAATACAAACATTAGTCGATTTTTGATTGAGAATACCGCCAATTTTAGTAAAGAGTTTGGTAAGCATAATGTATCTGTTTTAGCTGGTCAAACGTATCAAAAAGATGAATTTAGAGCAGTTACTGCAGTTGGTGGAGGTTTGACGGAACCTTACGTTTTAAACTTAGGCAACGCAACAGAATACAGTGTTTTTGATAACATTCAAGACGCGGCATTGTACTCCTTATTGGGTCGTGTAAACTATTCTTTTGATGACAAGTATTTCTTTACAGGTAACATTAGATATGACGGGTCTTCAAAATTTAACTCTGATGTTAGGTATGAAGTTTTTCCATCAGTTTCTGCAGCATGGAAAATACACAATGAATTTGAATTACCTGACTTTATCACTACACTTAAATTAAGAGGTGGTTGGGGTGAAGTTGGTAACCAAGAAGTTGGAAATTACCTTTACCAAAGAACTATAAATAGGGGTATTCCTTATCAGTTCTCCGGAGGAGCAACTGTTGTTGGTGCCGCTGTAACTCGCCTCATAGATGAAGACATCAAATGGGAAACTAGAAAAACTAGTAGTATAGGTCTTGATGCTACCTTTCTAAAGGGGGCTATTGATTTTACTGCGGAATATTATAGAAACACATCTGAGGATGTTTTAGTAGATATTCCTGTGCCATTATCAAACACAGTTGGTGCATTTAATTCTACAATCTTGTCCAATGCTGGCTCCATTAGAAACTCAGGTATTGAATTATCTGCTGTTTATAGACAAAGTATTGGTGATGATTTCTCTTTTGAAATTGCTCCAAACTTTTACACAGTAAAGAATGAGATACTAGAAATTGGTGGTCAAGAATTTCTTACTGGTACTGGAACCAGGAATATTGTAGGTCGTTCATTAGGAGAGCATTATGGCTGGGTTTACGATGGTATCTTTCAAACACCTCAAGAAGTGAGCGATGCACCTTTTCAAACTCCTGGGACAGCACCTGGAGACATAAAATTTAAGGATATTAGTGGTCCAGATGGTACACCTGATGGAGTAATTAATGATGAGGATCGTACCTTCTTAGGTCAAGGATTACCAACGTATTACTATGGAATAAACATTACAGCCAAGTATAAAAACTTTGACTTTACCATTTTCGGACAAGGAAGTGGCGGTAATCTAATTAACAGTAACTTATACCGTGGTTTAATGCCAACTTCTAGCTTTACTAACTGGCACGAAGATATTTTAAACCGTTGGACGCCTGGAAATACAAACACTAATGTGCCGCGTGTTGTTTTAGATGACCCGAACAATAATGGTAGAGATTCAAACAGACCTGGTTGGTTACAAGATGGCGATTATTTTAGAATAAATACTATATCTTTAGGTTATACTTTGCCTGATAATATTGCTAGTAAAATGTATATGTCTAATGCACGATTTTTTGTAACCTTACAGAATGTTGGTGTTTTATCAAAATATAAAGGTTATAACCCAGATTTTCAAGCGGGGGTATTAAACCCAGGTTTTGATTTTGGCACATATCCAAGACCGATGACTACTATGGTAGGATTTCAATTAAAATTTTAAAAGCTAAGAAAAATGAAAACATATTTCACAAAATTATTTTTACTTGTAGTTGTTACCACATCTCTTAATTCGTGTGATAACGAACTAGAAATTCAGGACACAAATAGACTTCTTGCAGAACAGTATTATCAAAGTGAAGCCGAAGCTCAAGCTGCCGTAGATGCCATTTATAATGGACTTATTATTGACGGAAATTACCAGAGAATGACTCCAATCATGGGTGATGCAAGAGGAGATGAAGCAAGGTCTAGAAGCCCTTGGCAATTTTTAACACAAACGGGAAATTTTACAGTGCCAGCTACAGATACTGCGCTTGAAATAGCTTATTTAGGATATTTTACAATAATAAATAGAGCTAATCAAGCTCTTGCAGCGATTAATCAAATAGAAGATATTGAACCTGAGCTCAGAGAAAGGCTTTTAGGTCAAGCTTATTTTTTAAGAGCACATGCATATTTTAATGCTACAAATGTTTATGATAACATCCCTTTAGTATTAGAGGTACAAGCTGGGGCTGAAACTTTTTTTCCTTCTAATCAAGAAACTACTCAAGTTGATATATATGCACAAATTGAGGCAGATTTAAATGAGGCTATTAGTAAACTTCCAGCTAGCTACACTAGTGTTTCTGGACCAGACACTGGTCAAGCAGCACGTGCTACAAGTGGAGCAGCAAACGCATTGATGGGAAAGGTTAAATTATACCAAGGATTACATGATGAGGCATTGCCGTTTTTTCAAGAAGTAGTTAACTCTTTAGAATACGATTTAGCACCAAATTATGGGGATTTATTTTCGCAAGACCCTGCTCTTGAAAATGCAAATCCAGGTAGGATATTCTGGGCAGAATTTACACAAAGTGCAAATGTAGATTTTAACTGGGGAGGTGACCCATCTGTGAATTGGAGACAATTTTCAGCAGTCGCTCCAACATATTCAGGTGCTGATTTTTACGACTTTATCCCAACTCAATTTTTGGTAGATGAGTTGAAAGCAGAAAGAACGGTTAATGATAATATTGATCCACGTTTTGCGGCTACCATTTTATCATACCAACCGTCTGAAGGTTTAACACAGGCTTATGGTGTTGATTACCCCGTAGAAGCAGACTACCCTTTGAATCCTAACCAGTTTTATTTAGCTAAATATACTTTAGCGAACGAAGGTGGTGATCCATTTGTTGCGGGTATTAACTATCATATTATACGTTTTGCTGATGTTTTGTTGATGTATGCTGAATGTTTAGCAAATACTGGTAGTATTCCAGCTGCTGCTGCTCAGGTTCAGCGTGTTAGAGATAGAGCAAACCTTCCAGATAGAGAAGCTGAATTCGCAGCCTATAGCTTAACACAATTTATGGATCAATTAGCGCATGAGCGTGTTACAGAATTGGCAATAGAGGGTTTAAGATGGTATGATATTAAAAGATGGGGATGGTTAGATGATGCGACGAAATTAAATGAGCTTAAAGCAAATGATACAGACTTTGATTCTTATGCACCAAATAGAAAATATCAACCATTGCCACAAACAGAATTAGACAGAAATCCTAATTTAGATGGTAATTCTGCTAATCAAGGTTAAAATAAATATTTTGAGTTAGTGTTTAATTTAGTTTAGTTTTGATAAATTGATGCTTGAAAAATTTAAAAACAATATTGTTGTTTTATTGGTTACAATTGTTGTAACCAATTGCGCAAGAGAAAATACTGAAAATAATAAATTATTCGAACGTATTAGTGCAGATTTTTCAGGTATCAATTTTAAAAATGAAATAGCTACAAACGATTCTATAAATATATTAAACTATGAATACCTCTATAACGGTGGAGGCGTTGGTATAGGAGATTTTAATAGTGACGGTTTACCCGATATAGTTTTTTCTGGAAATATTGAAAAAAGTAGAATTTATATCAACAAAGGTGATTTACAGTTTGATGATATTACTGAAAGTTCTGGAATAAATACTCAAGGAAAATGGTGTACAGGTGTTAGCATAATCGATATCAACCAAGATGGTTTTGATGACATATATTTAAACATTGGCGGAATGGGGAACAAAAGTATGTTCCCCAATCTGCTTTATATAAACAACGGCGATGCTTCATTTACAGAATCTGCCAAAGAATATGGTTTAGCCGATCAAGGAGAATCAATACAATCTATATTTTTTGATTATGATCTAGACGGTGATTTAGACATGTATCTTCTTACCGGTGGTGGATTTGAAAAATCTGCCATTAATATTAGGCCAATATTAAAAGATGGCCAAGGTCGCAATACAGACCGCCTTTATAGAAACGATTTTAATAATGAATTAGGGCATCCATTATATACTAATGTCTCAACCGAAGCAGGAATTTCTATTGAAGGTTTTGGTTTAGGTGTTTCAGTATTTGATGCGAACAATGATAAATGGCCAGACATTTATGTTTCAAATGATTATCTCTCTCGCGACTTTTTATATATAAATCAAAAAGATGGTACTTTTAAGGAAGATGCTTTGAATTACTTTGGTCATACTAGTCATTTTTCAATGGGTAATGATGTGGCTGATATAAACAATGATGGCTTTTTGGATGTTATATCCGTTGATATGCTTCCTGAAGATGTGAAAAGACGAAAGCTTATGTCTGGTGTACACTCTCATGACATATTTCAAATTGCTTTACAGTTTGGTTATGGGCATCAATACATGCGTAATATGTTACAACGCAATAATGGTAACAGAACGTTTAGTGAAATAGGGCAGTTATCTGGAGTAGATAAGACTGATTGGAGTTGGGCGCCATTAATGGCTGATTTTGATAATGATGGTTTAAATGATATATACATAACCAATGGTTTTGGTAAAGATATTACCGATATGGATTTTGTAAAGTTCAGGCAAAGTAAAGCTTCAGCTTATAAAGATATTGATGAACTAAAAAAATCTGTAATAGACTGCTTATATAATAGACCAACTATAAAGGTTCCTAACTATGCCTATAAGAATAATGGAGATTTAAGCTTTAAAAAAGTAACCAATGATTGGGGTTTTAACCAAGAATCTATTTCTAACGGGGCGGCATATGCAGATTTAGATACCGATGGCGATTTGGATTTGATAGTTAATAATATTAATCAACCAGCTTTTGTTTACAATAATACGCTTCGTGAAAAGGATTCAATTAATTCAAATTACATTAAAGTAAACCTTCAAGGTCCTTCTAAAAACATCAGAGGCATTGGCGCCAAAGTGTCCATTTTTACACCTTCAAATCAAAAAAAAACAAGATATAATCAACCAGTTAGAGGGTTTCAAAGTTCGGTAGAAACGACGCTTCATTTTGGTTTAAATAAACTGAATAAGGTTGATAGCTTAAAAGTGGAATGGCCAGACGGTAAGGTTAGCACCCTTTTTAATTTAAGAACAAATCAACTGGTAACGATAGCATATAATAATGCGTCCCAGCAAGAAAGTACTATGTCTAAAGGAAAGCTAATGTATTTCAAATCAGATTCAACGTTTAAACATACGCATCAAGATAAAGGTTATAATGATTTTGCATCACAATCATTACTTATGCAAAAATATTCTAATCAAGGTCCAGGAATGGCCGTAGGCGATCTTAATGGAGATGGTTTAGAAGATGTTTTTATTGGAGGGTCATATGGTTATAAATCAACAATTCATTATCAAGAAAAAAATGGAGGCTTTAAAAAGGCTGAATTAGAAAATACTGAGTTATTTGAAGATGAAGGTGCTTTAATTTTTGATGCTAATGGTGATGGATTAAATGATTTGTATGTTACCAGTGGTGGTTCAGAACGCTATGAGGGCCATAAAGCTTATCAAGATAGATTGTATTACAATTTAAATGGAAAGCTGCAACAAGAAGAATTACCCGAAATGCTTACAAGTACATCGGCAGTTTCTGGTGGGGATTATGATAATGATGGCGATATCGATTTATTTGTCGGTGGTCGTTTAATTCCCGGTAAATACCCAACAGCACCAAAGAGTTATATTTTAGAAAATAATTCAGGTAAATTTGAGATAGCTACCAATAAGGTTTGTCCAATTTTAAACGAAATAGGTATGGTAACTTCTGCTATATGGACTGATTTTGATAATGATGCGAATCTAGATTTGGTTGTTGTGGGAGAGTTTATGCCAATTACTTTACTAAAAGGAGATGGCAAACAACTAACTAACGTTACCGAAAGTTTAAATTTAGCAAAGAGTTCAGGGTTTTGGAACAGCATTGAACCTGGTGATTTTGATAATGATGGCGATATTGATTTTGTGGCTGGAAACCTAGGTTTAAACTCAAATTTAAAAGTGGTAGATAATCATCCAATTCGGCTAGATTACGCCGATTTTGATGATAACGGTTCAGTAGATCCTATATTTTCAAAGTTTGAGTTAGGACAATATTATCCATTGGCTACTCTAGATCAATTAATTAAGCAATTGCCAAAGATTAAAAAGAACTTTCTTTACTATAAAGATTTTGCTAAGTCATCCACAGAAGATATTTTAAAAACTTTTGATATAGATGGCTATAAAACTCTTGAGGTGCATGAATTAAGGTCCGTGTATATTGAGAACTTAGGTAACGGTAAATTCAAATTGAGGTCACTTCCTCTTGAAAGTCAGATCGCTCCAATTAATGGAATACTGGCAGAAGATTTTGACCATGATGGTTATTTAGACCTTTTAATGGTGGGGAATAATTATGCTACCGAGGTAGGAGCAGGAAGGTACGATGCTTCTGTGGGGGTTATGTTAAAGAATAAAGGTGATGGAACTTTTAAAGTAATTAATAATAACGATTCTGGTTTTTTAGTTATTGGTGATTCAAAAAGTATTGTAAAAGTACATACAGCTAAAAAATCCCTGGTTCTGGTGGGCAAGAATAACAGTACAGTTACTTCAAATCAAATTATACTGAAGGGTGAAACATTTGTCCAACCTTACCTAAACGAGGCATATGCAGAAATCACTTTCAATAATGGACCCAAAAGAAGGCATGAATTTACATGGGGAGGTGGCCATTTATCGCAATCTTCAAACAAAATAAAGGTCATTAATGCAATTGAATCCATTACCATCTTTAATTATTCCCAAGAAGTAACTCGAAAATTAGACTTTAATTGATTTTTTGATAATCAAAGTATGTTTTATTCGTATAGGTAATCAAATAATTTCCAAAAGAATACATAATTTTGTAAAGTATTATACGAACATCAAATAATAATCAGTAATAGGACATGTTGAATTTCAGAAATAGACTAATCAATTTTAATTTTTTTGGAAACATTTTTTTTGGTTTCGCTTTTACCTTTTTATTGTTAACCATATCAGGTTGTAAAGAAGATACACGTTACAAAACAGATTTAGATAATCCTGAATTGTTTCGTGAAGCTGTTAAAAATTTAACGGATGTTATTGTGTATGATATTTTTTCACCACCCGTAGCATCTCGTGTTTACATGTATTCCAGCTTAGCTTCTTATTCTATCATTCAAAAAGAAAACGCTTCTAAGTATAATAGTTTGGCGGGCCAGCTAAAGGGTTTTGAGGAAGTGCCGCAACCAAAAAATAAAAATATAAATTTCAATCTAGCAGCATTACATGCTTTTTATACGGTTGGGAAGTCCCTTGTTTTTTCCGAAGAACAGCTAGTAGAACCTCAGCAAGAATTATATAATAAGTTAAAAGAAAATGGCATACCTAATATGATTTTTGAAGCTTCAATGGACTATGGAGATCTTGTTGCAAAACATATTTTGGATTGGGCAGATAAGGATTTTTATAAACAAACTAGAACATATCCACAGTACATTTTAAAGGAAGAGCCGCAATATTGGAAACCAACCCCTCCAAATTATATGGAAGGTATAGAACCACATTGGGATAAAATTAGAACCCTAGTACTTGATTCTGCCAATCAATTTGTTCCAAAACCACCAGTTGTTTTTAATTTAAAAGAAGGAAGTCCTTTTATGCAGCAATTAATGGAAGTTTATAACGTAGGAGGTAAACATAATTCAAAGGGTAAAGACATCGCAAAATTTTGGGATTGTAATCCGTACGTTGCACTTCAACAAGGACATACAATGTTCGCAACAAAAAAAATCACACCCGGTGGTCATTGGATTGGTATTACATCTATTGCTACCAAAAAAGCAAATAATAGTTTTCATGATACTGTTAATGCATTTTCTAATGTTTCTATAGCATTATTTGATGGTTTTATTAGTTGTTGGAACGCAAAATGGAATACATTAGTTGTGCGTCCAGAAACTGTAATTAATAAGTCGATAGATCAAGATTGGGAGCCGTTGTTACAAACGCCTCCTTTTCCGGAATATACTAGCGGACATTCAGTTGTTTCGGGATCCGCTTCGATGGTTTTAACCCATTTGTTTGGTGATAATTTTGGATTTGTAGATACAACAGAAATGGAATATGGTCTACCCGCTAGAACATTCACCTCTTTTATTCAAGCTGCTGAAGAAGCAGCTATATCCAGACTTTACGGAGGTATTCACTACGAAATGGCTATAACAGAAGGCTTAACTCAAGGAAATCAAATAGGTAATTACATAGTCAAAAACCTTACGACGTTAAAGCCTGATTCAGATTAAGGCTAAGGCTACTTAATTATAAGTTTGATTACAATACCATTCAACTAACTTGTTTATTAGCTGTTTAGGTTTTATTGCAAAATACCAGCCTTTTATTTGGTTATATGATAACTTTTTGATTAATTTGTAAGTGTGAAAAACACACTTATTAGTTTTTGTATTTACACAAACAATAAATATTAACAAGATAAGATTATAATTATGCTAAAAATGAAATTAGTCTTTCCGAATTTTTTTGCAATCTTTTTTATTGCAGTTTCAAGTATTTATTCACAGAATACTACAATAATAAAAGTTAATGAAGATAAATCTGCGCCAACAATTAGTAAACATATTTATGGTCATTTTGCTGAGCATTTGGGTAGATCTATTTATGATGGTATTTATGTAGGAGAGGATAGCAATGTTCCTAATACTAATGGAATGCGAAATGATATTATAAAAGCATTAAAAGACTTAAAAACGCCAAATTTAAGATGGCCAGGTGGTTGTTTTGCTGATGAATATCACTGGAAAGATGGTATAGGTCCAAAAGATGAAAGACCTCATATAATTAATACGCATTGGGGCCAAGTAGAAGAAGACAATAGTTTTGGTACTCATGAATTTTTACAATTGTGCGAGTTGTTGGGAACAGAGCCTTATTTGGCAGGAAACGTTGGAAGTGGAACTGTTGAAGAGCTTAATGATTGGGTTGAATACACCAATTATGATGGGAATACAGCAATGGCAAATTTGAGAAAAAGTAATGGTCAGCAAGAACCATGGCGGGTAAAGTATTGGGGAATTGGAAACGAAAGTTGGGGATGTGGAGGAAATATGACTCCAGAATATTTCGCAAATTTATATAGACAATATGGGACCTATGCAAGAAACTATCCGGGGGCACCAATAAAGAGAATAGCTTCAGGTGCTGATGCCGATAATTATCATTGGACTGAAGTTATGATGAGGGATGTACCTCATTGGATGATGTGGGGGCTTTCAGTTCACTATTACACTCGTACAGGATGGCCACCTACAGGGTCTGCTACAAAATTTGATGAATCTGATTACTTCCTTTTCATGAAACATTGTCTTCATATGAATGAGATTTTGGATAAGCATACTGCTATTATGGATAAATACGACCCCGAAAAGCGCGTTGCTTTAGTTGTTGACGAATGGGGAAGTTGGTATGAGGTAGAAGAAGGTACAAATCCAGGTTTCGCTTACCAACAAAATACTATGAGAGATGCTATGATAGCTGGTGTAACATTAAATATATTTAACAGTAGAGTAGATAGAATTAAAATGGCTAATCTCGCACAAGCAGTGAATGTCTTACAGGCCACAATTTTAACTGAAGGAGAAAAAATGTTGTTAACACCAACTTACCACGTTATGAAAATGTATGCTGCGCATCAAGATGCACAGCTTTTGTCACTTTCTTTTGAATCTCCTAATTACACATTAAATGGAGAATCGCTTCCAGCAATATCAGCTTCAGCGTCAAAAAAAGATGGTACAGTTAATATCTCTCTAGTAAATATTGACTTAGAAAAAGAAAATGATGTTGAACTTGATTTGAGTGCTCTCGGAATTAAGGAATTTTCTGGAACTATTTTGGCATCAGAAAAGATTCAAGACCACAATACTTTTGATAACCCTGATAAAATAAAAACCAAAGAATTTAAAAAGTTTAACTTCAAAAAAGGAAAACTTACTGTTGCAATTCCACCATTTTCAGTTATTGTGTTAAAAGGTAAATAATAATTGTTTAGCTATGAAGAAAGAGATTATAATGTCGAAAATTAAGTTAGTAGTACTGTTTTATCTACTAGTTTCAGTTAATACTAGTTGCTCCAAAGATGATAGTCTTGTAAATGAAGAGCCACAACAGGAGCAGGAGGAGGAAGAAGAAGTTGAGGTTCCAACATCAAAAGTTTATACCGTAGATAATATTGAAGATACTTATTACGATGTAGCTGGGGTTGCTAATGTTTGGGATTGGGGGCCATATAATGTGCATGACCCTTCTATAATAAAAGTTGGTGATATGTATTATTGCTATAATACAGATGTGTCTTTTGGCTCAGCAGTCCGTCCAGGAATTCAAATTAGAAAATCGCAGGATTTAATCAATTGGCAATGGGTTGGTTGGGCTTTTAACACGCTACCCTCAAAAGGTGCTAACTTTATAAGAAGTAAGGGTACAGAGCCATTTAATTCGCTATGGGCGCCCTTTATCATGAAAGTGGGTGACGAATATCGATTGTATTACTCGTTGTCTTCAGAAGTCGGACGTCTCAGTGTTATGGGCTTAGCAACTTCTGATAGCCCCGAAGGTCCTTGGTTCGAAAAAGATTTGGTAGTAACCTCTGAGGCTAATGGTAATGTGCAAACCAATGCGATTGACCCTTCAGTTGTGGTGACCCCATCTGGCGAACATTGGTTTTATTATGGGTCTGCGTGGGACGGAATTTATAAGTTGAAGTTAAACCCTTCTTCGGGTTTACCCTTGATTAATGGAGATAAAGGAACACGCATTGCGCAACGTGGCTTTACTGGAAACTCAATAAATGGAAACATTGAAGGCCCTGAAGTTATTTACAATGCAGAGCAAGGAAAGTATTACATGTTTATTTCTTACGATTGGCTTGAAACAAAGTATAATGTAATAGTAGGACGAGGTGATGCACCCGATGGACCATTTTATGATTTTAACGGTTTAGACATTAATACAGAAGTTGATAATGGCCCTATGATTGTAGCACCATACCAGTTTAATGGGCATTCAGGTTGGCAAGGTGTTTCTCATCCAGCGGTTTTTAGTGATGGTAATGGCCAATATTATATGGCACATCAAGGAAGACCGGGAGAAAATAGGTTTTTTATGATTTTACATGTTCGTAAAATTCATTGGACAGAGGATGGTTGGCCAATAGTATCGCCAGAGCGTTATGCTGCTGTTAGTCAAACAGCAATTTCTGATACAGACTTAGCTGGGACTTACGAGCAAATCATTTTGGGATATTCCGTAACACCAGGGTATGCAAATGAACAGTTGTCGCCCGATTTTCAAACTTCAACTAGTTTGGTATTGGGAGCAGATGGCTCTCTTAATGGTGATTCTAATAATTCGTGGACTTATAGTTCTCCTTGGTTAACTTTAAACTGGAGCAATGGATTTACAGATAAATTACACGTAGAACGTGGTAGAGATTGGGAAAACAAAGTAGAATCCACAATATTACTCTCTGGTTTGAATAATGAAGGAACAGCAATTTGGGGTAAAAAAGTCAACTAAATTTTATTTTAATGAGATACTTACTTCAATTTTTATTCGCCTTTATAACTTTACTTGCCTGTAAGGAAGAGGTTAAGGAGCACAATTCTTTAGAAGAATCAATTAAAAATTCAAAGAAGAAATTAAAAGTCAACAACCCTGTTATAACTGATGTTTTTACAGCAGATCCAGCAGCAATTGTACATAATGATACGGTATATCTATACGTTGGTCACGATGAAGCACCAGACGATTTCAATTTTTACAAAATGAATGAATGGATGGTGTTCTCTTCCACCAACATGGTGGATTGGAAATCCCACCCGGTACCTCTAAAAGTCTCAGATTTCGATTGGGCGATTGCCGACGCTTGGGCTGCACAAGTAATTGAACGTAACGGAAAATTCTATTGGTATGTTACTGTAGAACACGATGAGTCTAACTATGGAAAGGCAATTGGTGTAGCTGTTTCCGACAGTCCAACAGGACCATTTAAAGATGCTTTAGGTAAGGCTTTAATCACTAACGATATGACTAAAGCAACCGATATTCGTTGGGACGATATTGATCCTTCTGTTTTTATTGATGATGATGGGCAAGCTTACCTTTTCTGGGGAAATACAGCATGCTACTATGCCAAACTTAAAGACAATATGATTGAGTTGGATGGCGAAATTAAAACCATCGATTTACCCAACTTTACCGAAGCCCCTTGGATTCATAAAAAAGGTGACAGGTACTACTTGTCTTATGCATACCAATTTCCGGAAAAAACGGCTTACGCTATGAGTAAGTCTATCGAAGGCCCTTGGGAATACAAAGGTATTCTTAATGAATTGGCAGGAAATACTAATACAAATCATCAAGCGATACTCGAATTCAAAGGAAAAGATTATTTCATTTATCACACAGGAGGCATTCAACCAAACGGAGGAAGTTTTAGACGCTCAGTTTGTATTGATGAATTAAAATATAACGAAGACGGAACGCTACAACGTGTAGTGATGACTTCCGAAGGTATTCAAAAATAGATTATTATGAAATTTACTAAGTATTACGCGACTTTTCTAGTTTTTTTTTCAGTACTCATTTCTTGTGCGCAGACTGATAGACCAATCACTCATGATCCTGTCGTGGCTAAACAAGGCGATACTTATTACTTGTTTTGTACAGGTCCTGGTATTACTAGTTTTACTTCAAAAGACTTAAAAACATGGACAAAAGCCGATCCTGTTTTTGCTGAACAACCAAAATGGGCAAAAGACGTGGCACCAGGCTTTAATGGTCATATCTGGGCACCAGATATTACATATCACAATGAAAAATATTATTTATATTATTCGATTTCAGCTTTTGGAAAAAATACTTCAGGAATTGGGTTGGTAACCAATGAAACCTTAAATCCAGAAGTTGAAAATTACAAATGGGAAGATCAAGGTATGGTCATTCAATCCGCACCAAATAGAGATATGTGGAACGCAATTGATCCAAACCTAATCTTTGATGAAGAAGGTACACCATGGCTATCATTTGGATCGTTTTGGTCTGGCTTAAAAATGGTAAAATTAGAAGACGATTTAAAAACTTTAGCGCAACCACAAGAGTGGTATCCTATTGCAAGAAGAAATAGAAGTGCTGACATCCCAGATGCCGACGCTGGAGATGCAGCAATAGAAGGCCCATTCATCTTTAAAAAAGGAGATTATTACTATCAGTTTTTATCATGGGATTATTGTTGTCGTGGAGAAGAAAGCACCTATAAGTTAGTCGTTGGTCGCTCAAAAGATGTCACAGGACCTTACGTGGACAAAGACGGTAAAAAATTAGTCGACGGAGGCGGAAGTCTCGTTATAGAAGGCAATAAAAACTGGTATGGTGTTGGTCATAACAGCGTTTTCACTTTTGATGGTAAGGACTATACCTTTATGCACGGTTATGATGCCAGCGACAAAGCATTACCAAAACTTATTGTAAAAGAAGTGACTTGGGTAGATGGTTGGCCAACAGTAGAACCAATGCAATAATTAGGTCTAAATTCATTAATTAAAAATTAACAAAATGCTTAAACGTATCGTTTTTCTTAGTGTGCTATGTTTTTTGATAAACTATCAAGGAATTTCTCAAAATAACATATCAATTTCTAACTCTGAAAAACGTGCTTTTTTTGTTGAAAGTTTAGTTCGTATTTGTGACCCTATTTTAACTAATCTGGCTAATGATAGCTTAAAGTTAAATATACCGGTGGAAAAAGCGGATAACCCTTATGACGGAAGAGAGGAGGTCGTTCATTTAGAAGCTGTAGGTAGAACCTTAGCAGGAATAGCGCCATGGTTAGAGTTAGGCCCTGACGAAACAGAAGAAGGTAAACTTAGAAAAAAGTATATCGGTTTATCAGTAAAAGGTATTGCAAATGCCGTAAATCCAGAAGCTAAGGATTATCTCAATTTCACTGAATTAGGTCAACCTTTAGTTGACGCTGCATTTCTAGCTGAAGCCTTAATTAGGGCACCAAACCAATTATGGGGAAATTTAGATGATGTGACACAGCAGCGCGTACTCAAAGAGTTCAAGAAAACAAGAACAATTGCACCGTTTTACATGAACTGGTTATTATTCAGTGGCATGATTGAGGCAGCAATTTTAAAGTTTGAAGGCGAGGCAGACATGATGCGTATTGAATATTCCTTGATGAAGCATGACGAATGGTATTTGGGCGATGGTATGTATGGCGATGGACCAGATTTTCATTGGGATTATTACAATAGTTTTGTAATTCAACCTATGATTTTAGACATTCTTGGTGTATTGAAAGAATACAAAGATCAACTTGAATATTACCCTCATAAAGATAAATTTATAACCAATGCGCATCTTTTCTTCGAAAGAGCATCACGTTATGCAGCGATTCAAGAACGTTTAATTTCACCAAAAGGAACTTACCCAGCTATTGGACGTTCTTTAGCGTATAGATTTGGAGCATTTCAAGCGTTGTCGCAAATCGCTTTATTTCAAAAATTACCAGAGAACGTAAAACCAGCACAGGTTCGTGAAGCTTTATATACCGTTATCAAAAATCAATTATCTGCACCAGATACATTTAATGAAGATGGGTGGTTGAATATTGGTTTTTATGGCCATCAAAGATCTATTGGAGAGCGTTATATCACTACAGGTAGTTTGTATCTGTGCACTGTAGCTTACCTCGTGCTTGGACTGCCTGAAAATACACCATTTTGGTCTGATCCTTATGAAGATTGGACACAGAAAAAGATATGGAGCGGTCAACCTACACCAATTGATCATGCTTATTATTCTAGAAGAAGCAAAAACTAAAATAATATATTTAATATGAGAAACTTTGGAGTTGCTTTAGGAGGACTTTTAATTTCATTATTTCTATCCTGTAAAAATGAAACTAAAACTTACAACCAAAATAAATTAAACCAAGCAGATGTGTTGTTGGAAACAATCGATAGCACATTACAAAGCGCAGTAAAGCAATATTCTTACTTAAGCGAACAAGTAGAACCTGGCGAATATCCAAGAAGTTTCGAGAATGACAGCTTAATAACTAGCGGTTCTGGTTGGTGGTGCAGTGGTTTTTATCCCGGGACTTTACTTTATTTAGACGAGGCTGTTGGAGCACCAGCATTGAAAAAAGAAGCCATCTCATTTTTAGATGACTTAGAACGAGAACAAACCAACACAGATACGCACGATCTAGGTTTTATGATGTTTTGCAGTTTTGGTAATTCTAATCGCTTAAAATCCAATGAAGACTATCAAACCATATTAATGAATAGCGCTAAGTCTTTAGCAACACGTTATCATGATAAGGTTAAAGCAATTCGATCATGGAATAGTGAACCTTGGAATGATGCAGGGGAAGGTGATCTAGTAGTCATCATTGATAATATGATGAATCTTGAGTTATTGTTTTGGGCAACCGAACATAGCAATGACAGTACGTATTATGACATTGCAATCAATCATGCCGAAACCACTTTGAAAAATCATTTTAGAGAAGATAATAGTTCTTATCATCAACTTATTTATGATGAGGAAACCGGAAATGTAAAGGCTAAAATAACAAGACAAGGATTTGCTGACTCTTCAGCTTGGGCTCGTGGTCAAGCTTGGGGATTATATGGTTATACGGTTATGTACAGAGTAACTAAAGATGAAAAATACCTGAATCAAGCCAAACGTATTGCAGATTTCATTTTAAACCATCCTAATCTTCCCAAAGATAAAGTTCCATACTGGGACTTTAATGCACCTAAAATTCCTAATGCAAATAGAGATTCTTCAGCTGCTGCAATAATAGCTTCAGCACTTCTAGAATTAAGTGGTTATGTTCAAGACGAGAAAGCAGATATCTATCACAAGAATGCTAAAGAAATATTGACTAGTCTATTATCACCAGAATACTTTGCAGCTCATAAAGAAAACGGTGGTTTTCTTCTAAAACATGGCGTTGGCCATAGTCCTGCCAATAGTGAGGTGGACGTGCCTTTAAGCTACGGTGATTATTATTTGGTAGAAGCGATGTTGCGATTTAAAAATGGTAAATGAAATACAGCTTTTAAAAAGTATAACTAATTAAGAAATAGTTTTTCATCGTAAATATAAAAAAAAACGCTCTTATGAAAAAAAAGTCAATATTGATTTTACTTTTCCTATTTGTTACGGTTTTAACCTTCGGACAAATCGTACAATCTAAAATTATAGATAACGGTGGAAGCGGTCACTATAAATCGGTAGCAGTTACAGAAGAATCATTAAAAGATTTTGTTGTGTATCGGCCTTTAGATATTCATAAAACAGTAAAAGAAGAAGGGAAGCTACCAGTAATAATTTGGGCCAATGGTGGCTGTATGGATTCTTCTATTCATCATGAGAGATTATTAACAGAAGTCGCTTCTCATGGTTACTTAATTATCGCCATAGGTAAACTACAAATGACCGTTGAAGAACGTGTTCATAAATCTACACCAGATAATGAGATGCTAAAAGCTATGGATTGGGTTTCTGCACAATCCAAAATAGAAAATAGTGATTACTTCAATACTATCGATTTAGATAAAATGGCTGTAGCTGGCATGTCTTGTGGTGGAGCACAAACATTGGGTATAGCAAGCGATAATAGGATTAAAACCTATATGATTTTTAATGCAGGTATGGGCGATATGACTATGGCAGGAGCCAGCAAAGCATCTTTAAAGGCATTACATGCGAATATAATTTACATAGTTGGAGGAGAAACTGATATAGCATACAACAATGCGCTTTTAGATTTTGAAAGAATAGACCATGTGCCTATTGCTTTTGCAAGCCATGAAAGTGCAGGTCATGGTGGTACTTTTGCGGAAGAGTTTGGAGGTTCATTTGCGCGTATGGCTCTTGATTGGCTCGACTGGCAATTTAAAGATAAGGCTAAAAATTCTTCAATATTTTTGAAATCTGAGCTAAATGTGTATCCAAAATGGAGCATGAAAAGTAAAAATTTTCCAACCTCTAATATTGAAGATGATTTTGATAGTGAACAGTTTACAGCACCAAAATTAGAGTTTGTTTGCGAATTGAAAGTAACTATAGACCAACCCATCAATTTAGGCAAAACCTCTGAAGGCGAAAGAGTAGTTATTCCAATTACAGGTGGAATATTTGAGGGTCCTAAATTAAAAGGGACGGTTTTAAAAGGAGGTGCGGATTATCAATATGTCAATAGTGATGGAACACGCACCCAATTAGATGCACAATACACTATCAAAACTGACGATGACATATTGATAAAAGTCAGAAATAAAGGTTTAATTTATACACATGAACACAATAATCCATCAGAAGTTTATTTCCGTGCTGCACCAAAATTTGAAGCACCGATAAATTCTAAATACTCATGGTTAAATAATGCCATTTTTATTTGTAAGCCTGTAGGTAAAGAAGATTACATATCCATTCAAGTATGGAAAGTGCTTTAATCAACTAAACATTAAAGCTTAAAAAGAAACATTTTTGTGCCATTGTCTAGGCACATTTATAGGGGGTACAAGTAGACCCATCTACGTTGTGCACCTGTTTAAATAGAATTAGGGTATTATTTTTAATCAATTCATTTCTAGTTTTTTAAGACATGAAATAAATATGTAAAAAACAACAAGTGTATAAATAACATTTCTTATATTTGGAGTAGCTCGAAAAGTAATTAGATTAATATTTCAATAGATTCTAAAAAATTCTACAGATGAAAAAAAACATGACAATACTATTAGGATTTACTTTTTTAGCTATTACATTTAGTGGCCTTGCACAATCTGGACAAATCTTAGCTGGGCAAGATATTGCGGTGACATCTACTTCAAATGGAAAAGTAAGAGGGTATATTGATAATGGTATATTCGCTTTTAAAGGAATTCCATATGCGCAAGCAGAAAGATTCATGCCACCAAAAGTCCCAGAAAGGTGGGACGAAACGCGGCAGTGCTTAATTTTTGGACCACAAGCTATGCAACCCACTTCGCAAGATTGGGGAGGTCAGAGTGATTTTAATTTTGGATTTCTTTTCAACCGAGAACCTATGGATGAAAAAGAATCTTTCGTATTGAATGTGTGGAGTCCAGCTATCAACGATGGTAAAAAACGTCCGGTTTGGGTGTGGATCCATGGTGGAGGTTATTTCGCAGGATCTGCCAACCAACTTCCTTTTTTTGATGGAGGTTCAATGGCCGAAAAAGGGGATATAGTAGTGGTCTCAATTAATCACAGACTTAATGCGCTTGGTTATGTTGACTTAAGTTTTCTTGGTGATAAATATTCCGATTCAGTAAATCTTGGAATGCAGGATATCGTATTTGCTCTTGAATGGGTACGTGATAATATTTCAAATTTTGGTGGAGATCCCAATACAGTTACCATAAATGGACAGTCTGGTGGTGGAGGTAAGGTTTCAACCCTTATGGCTATGCCTTCTGCAGCTGGTTTATTCCAAAGGGCGATTCTACAAAGTGGATCTACCATAACGCTTCAACCTCAAGAAAACGCAACAGCTTTTGGTAAGGCTTTCGCAGCAGCACTTGGCGTAACACCAAGCAATACTGAAAAACTAGATGAGTTTTCATATGAAGAACTGCTTGAAGCAGGAAGTGTCGCAACTAGAGTGTTAAATTCAACTAAACAAAAATCATCAGAACAAAACTTCAGGATTGGTTATAGCCCAACCGTGGATGGAAAATATGTAGTGCAAAACCCTTTCGATCCTGAACCAGCACCATTTGCTAGAGATGTAGCAATGCTAATTGGAAGTGACTTAAACGAGTTTACATATTTCAATCGAAATCTCATTACAAAAAAGACTCTAAGTGAAGTACGCGAAATTATTGGCGAACGTTTTGGCAGTGAAAACGTGGATAAATACATTTCGCTTTATAAAAAGGCATATCCAAATTCTACCGAACCACACGAAATGCTAGGGTTCGACATTTTTTTCAGATCTGGTGTATTAAAACAGGCAGCAGCTAAAAATAATCAAGGAGGCGCTCCTGCTTACACCTATTTATTTACTTGGAAATCACCTGTAAATGATGGCAGTCTAGGTGCTTGTCATGGTATGGAGCTTCCTTTTATGTTTAATAATATCGAAATGGCACGCACTATGACAGGAGGCACCAAAGAAGCCTATAGTCTGGCCGATAAAATCAGTTCGGCGTGGATAAATTTCGTTAAAACGGGTAACCCAAATACCAAAAACCTACCTAAATGGGAACCATATACATCAGATGGCGGAGCCACAATGAAATTTGATAACAATTGCAAAATAATTTATAACCATGATAAAGAACTCATTGAATTTCTCAGTGCGTTTCCGTCCACTAAATTATTTTGAAAACATTACTAAACCAATATCATCTTAGCGTCATGAAAATTAAAAAACGATTTAAAACTATACTATTATTATTGTGTTGTATACCATTCACTGCACTAATAATTATGTCAGTAGCAACGGTAGATCAAAATAGTATTCCACCAAGACCTGAAGGGCCCTGTGATATATATGCCGAAGATGCTTGCCCATGCGTTGCTGCTCACAGCACTACACGAGCATTATATGCAGATTATAACGGACCACTTTATCAAGTGATGCGCAAGTCAGATGGTAGGACCTTAGATATTGGTGTAGTGCTACCAAGTGAAAGAGATCCTGGTGGATATGCAGATGCAGCAGCTCAAGATGAATTTTGTTCTGATACCTATTGTTGGATAACTAAACTTTACGACCAATCAGGAATGGAAAACCACCTTGAACAAGCACCTCGTGGAGCCTTTATAGGACCTGCAATGGGTGGTTTTAATAATGTGCCTATGGCGGATATGGCGCCAGTTACTGTTATGGGACACAAGGTATATGGTATTTTTATTGCCCCAGATATGGGACTTCGTTGGAATGATCCAAGAGGTACTGCTGTAGATGATCAAGCAGAAGGTCAATATTGGGTAATTAATGGACACCACTTTAATGATGGATGCTGTTTTAATTACGGTAATGTAGAAACGGATAGTCGTGATGATGGAGATGGCACCATGGAGTCTACCTATTACGGTAATGCAAGATTTTGGTATTATGGTGAAGATGATGGACCGTGGATAATGACCGATCAAGAAAATAATCTTGTTGGTTGTGTCAACCCAGATCCAAATGATAAATATTGTGAAGGTCTTCCTAGTATTTATTGGCGTTTTGTAACCGCTACAGCCGACGGAAAACCAGGGCATTGGAGATCTATGGGAGGAGATGCTCAAGGAGGAGAATTGTTTACGATGTATGATGGTGGCCGCATTATCAATAAAAAATTTGTAGGTGATAAAAGCAGTTACGACCCAATGCGCAAACAGGGTGCAATTGTTCTAGGAAATGGTGGTGATAATAACAATTATTCCCAAGGAACATTTTATGAAGCTGCAATGACGGCAGCTGGTACGTATCCATCTGCAGAAACAAATCAAAAAATTCAGGAGAATATTGTCAATGCTTCTTATGCTGTGGCTCAAGTGAGCATCGCACCTTCCTCTGCGGTTAATACACCACCTGGATTGCAAACTTTTGCACCAAATACCTCACAAAGCACTACAGTTACATTCACTAACACAACTAGTACGCCAATTAATAATCTTGAAATTAGTATTGAAGCGCCAAAAGATTGGAAAACAGTAGTCTTGGGTACCGATAAAACTGTAGAAACATACAATAGGCCAATTCAACCAGATGAATCTGTAAGTGTTGTTTTTAATGTAAAATCGGGTTCTAAATCGTTTAATGGAGATATGGCAGGTGTTGCAAAATGGACCAACGGTGTTAGCGGATTTTCGCAGACCGAAAGAGCAATTGAGAAAATACGAAATGTAAGTCCTGTTAAGATTAATGAATTTGCTATAGGTAATGGTGAAAACCTGACGGATACATTTATTGAACTTTATAATGCTGGAGAAAATGAAGTCGATATTTCAAATTGGTCGTTAACACAACACCAAGCAGAATTACCCATTTTTTCATCTATTGAAATTCCTGAAGGCACTAAACTCCCTGCAAATGATTACTACCTTTTAGGGTTATCAACTTCAGGGTTGGAAGTACCTGCTGAAATAGGTGAAACAACTATTTATGTTCGAAGCACAAAAGGCATGTCGGTAGGAGATGAAATTGTAATCGGTACAGGAGCAAATAAAGAAACCAGAAAAATTAAATCTATTTCAAATCCACCTAAAAAAGTAGAACCTGAAGCAACCACAGATTTTTGGTCGACATATGGCTATCGTCGACCATTGGATCCAGGAACACCAACAACCGTTTGGCAACCCTTACCAGAAGGACCGGTAATTACCATTCCAAAAGGATCAAATAGCATACCTGTTGAAAGTATTGACAATTTTGAAAAGGGACAGAAAATGGCCATAGGCTATGGCGCCACATATCCTGCAGTAGCACGCGATATTGAAAAATATGAAGTTGTAACTGTAACTGATGTAGGAAAACGTGGTACGCAAGCTTGGTTGTCTGTAGATGCAAAAGCTGGAGATAATAATATTAAAGTATCTTCAGTTAAGGATATCACTGTTGGAGACAGTATAAGGCTGGATATCGACAGTAAAGGTCATGGTATTGAGTGGGTTAAAGTTAAAAAAGTAGGAACAGCGTCCTCACGAAACAGTTTTGATGGCCCATTAACAAGAGAAGATGATGATGTAGGAACAGGTTTGGATTTGGAAAAGCCATTAAAGTTTGATCATTCCTACAATATGCCTTTTAGTGTTTGGGGAACAGGCATCAGCTTTGAGCCGGCTACCAAATTTGAACATCATAGTAATGAACCTGTATTACCTTTATGTTTTTCAGTAACACTTGATAAGTCTTTATCTAAAGCGCATGCTATTAATGATGTGGTTATGAACACAAAAGTTAAAATGGCAGGTTATCAAGGTACTGTAAAACCGGACCAATGGTTTGGTGGTCCGGCACTTTCATTTGTAGCAGGGAATATGGTTTTGCGTAATGCTGAAGGCAATGTTGTTGATGGGCTTAACTATGGAGAAATAGTTGATCCATGGGCTTCTGAGGGTTATCATGCCATATCTGGAGCTGGTGAATTGGGTTGTTATACGGAATCGCCTGCCGTTGGAGGTGGAACAAGTCGAAGAAATACAACACCTTCCAACTTACCAATGAGAAGTGTTGGGCGTTATCCTGATGGAACCGATAATGATAGCAACTGTAATGATTTTAAACTGCATAGTACAGTATCGCTTACGTTGCCTTCTAAAGCTAGAAGCAATAATATAAAGGTGAGCAGTGTCGCTGAATTTAGAATTGGGCAAAAAGTCGTTGTTGGAATCGATGATTATGAAATAGCTAAAATTACTTTAATTGGTTCGGCTGGCGGAACATTGATAAACGCTAAAGTTAAAGCGGGAGATACCATTATTCCTGTAGAAAGTATAGAAGGGTTCAAAGAGGGTCAGGAAATTACAATAGGTAACGATTCAAATCAAGAAACTGTAATTATTAAATCTGCTACCGACTATCGTAGATTTTGGTGGAGAAGAAGAACAGATGATGGTCCACAAACTTTTGTGACGGTCACTAAACCTGTTTCTAACCAGCATAATATCGGCGAAGAAACAGTTGGTTCTGGAATTACGTTTTCTAGACCTTTATCAAGAGTATATAAAGCAGGAGATCAAGTATCAAGTGGAACACCAACACCTGGCTCACCCAATCAATATCTAATAGAGTAAAAAGTCGTCTTAAAACATTTCACCTTAATAATTTAATTATGAGAAAAATATATCAATCAATTGGAGTTATGATGCTCTTGGTGTTGGCAATAACGGCTTGTGCTCAGAAAACAGAAAAGGAAGCGAATACAACTGAAGAAGAAAGCCTTACTTCCGACTTTAAAACCATCACAGTTACAAAGGATATTCCTTACCGTGAAGGTGAAAGCGATAGTTGGAAACTAGATTTGGCAATGCCAGCTAATTTCGGTAGCGAATTGCGTCCTGCGCTAGTAATTGTACATGGAGGTGGATGGCGTTTCGGCTCGAAAGCGGTTGATGTTTATCAAAAAATGATGGTTGCCTATGCGCAAAAAGGCTACGTAACTATTAACGTTGAATATAGATTGACTGATGAAGCAGAATTCCCAGCATGTATAGAAGATGTAAAATGTGCCGTACGATGGCTGCGTGCCCACGCCAAAGAATTGAATGTTGATCCAAATCGTATTGGAAGTTATGGTCATTCTGCAGGAGCACATTTGTCAATGATGCTTGCAATGACCGATAAATCTGATGGATTAGAAGGCGATGGTGGCTGGGACGAATACTCAAGTAAGGTAACTGTAGCTGGTGCTGGTTCACCGCCAACAGAATTAGGGCGTGATGTTCCAATGGCAAAAAAAGAATGGTGGCCAATTGGCTATATTGGTTCAGATCACCCGCCAATGTTTTTAATTCAAGGTACTAAAGATCCAGTTGTGTTACCAGAAAGAACACGCGACTTCGTCGAAAAAATGAAAGCTGCAGGAACTACAAATCTTGAATATCTAGAAATGGAAGGAGATCATGGTATTGCGTATAATGGACAACTAGAGATCACTGATCCTGCTTTGGAAAAGTTTTTTGACAAGCATTTGAAACCTTAAAAACAAATTACAATGAAATTAAAACATATGTTACGTTTTGTATTACTACTATGTAGTACATTTTCTTTTGCTCAAGGAAACTGGAAACCTGATGATTCAAAAGGATTTACAGCACACGATCCTGTTATTATAAAACAAGACAGTACATTCTATTTATTTACAACAGGTGGTGGTATGGCAAAGAGTACTGATCTTGAAAACTGGGAACGATTAAAACCTGTACCTAGTCAATTAGATTGGGTCACTGAGGATATTATTCCAGGTTATCGTGGTCGTGGCTATTGGGCACCAGATATTCAGTATTTAGATGGTACCTATTATTTATATTATTCCCCTTCAGCATTTGCTAAAAATACTTCAGCAATCGGTGTAATGACCAACAAAACATTAGATCAAAATAGTAAAGATTATAAATGGGAAGATCATGGTATGATTCTGCAATCCATTCCAGGACGTGATTTTTGGAACGCTATAGATGCTAACGTTTATTTTGAAAAAAAATGGGGTGGAGAGGTCACAGGTTGGTTGTCTTTTGGTTCTTTTTGGGGAGGTCTTAAACTCGTAAAATTAGATTCTACCATGACAGCCTTAGCTGAACCACAAGAGTGGTACACCATTGCTAAGCAAGAAAGAACTTTTGGAATGCCAGATACAGATCCAGGTGATGGTACAATCGAAGCACCATTTATTTACAAGAGACATCAATATTATTATTTGTTTATATCAACAGATTATTGTTGTAGAGGATTGGATAGCACCTATCAAACTTTAGTTGGTCGTTCACGTAACATAGAAGGTCCATATTTTGACAAAGAAGGGAAACCACTTTATGCTGGTGGAGGCACTTTTGTGGCAGGTGAAACAGAAGAGTATGCTGGTATTGGTCATTGTGCTGTATATGATTTTGATGGACAAACCTATTTTGTTGCACATGGTTACGACAAGGATGATAAAGGACGTTCAAAATTAGTAATTAAAGAAGTTGAATGGGATAGAGCCGAATGGCCTACGGTAAAATTTTAAAGAATAAAAATGGATAAATTAAATATTATTCTGTTGTTAGTAGTATCCGTTTTTATTGGATGTAAAAACTCAAACAATCAACAACCAGAAACACCTCAAAGCTTCAACAAGAATGTTGATTTAGATGAACTTGATATCAATAAAGATGAAATCGTAGATATCGACTCTTTGTTAAAATCCTATATTGATACTAAGAAACTAAATGGAGTGACTGCTTTTGTGGCCAAAGGTGGTAATGTCATTTATAATAAAGCATTTGGATTAAAGGATATTGAAAATAATATTCCTGCTTCAGTTGATGATTACTATGTGCTGTTTTCCCAAACAAAAGCTATTACAACAGTTGCGTTTATGACGCTAGTTGATAAAGGATTAGTCGCTGTAGATGATCCCGTTTCAAAATATTTTCCTGAAATTCCTGATCAAGTGGTTACTAAAGTAAATGAAGATGGAACTTACGAAACGCGTCCTGTAAAAACGCCAATGACGTTTGCGCACTTAATGTCACATTCTTCAGGATTAAATGCTGGTTTGGTAAGTGAAATCCGAAAAAAAGAAAACAGAAAAAGTACCGATTTAAGCGAATTCGGAAAAATCGATTCAACGCAAACTTATAATGGACAGCGTAGTTTTGGAGGAAATCCAGATTCAAAATATTTAAAAGAAGAAATGATGGATTTGGTGAGATATCCGCTAGGTTTCGATCCAGGTTCAGAGTGGAATTACCACGTCAGTACCAATATGTTGGCCTATATGGTAGAACGTATTTCTGGTAAATCTTTACAAGAATATGTCAAAGAAACTATTTTACAACCTTTGGGTATGAAGCATACAGATTGGTTTTATGAGCCTGCTCAACTACCTAAATTTGTAAAACCTTACAGCGCAGTTGATGGAAAATTAGAAC